>Ga0256833_1003007_pt1 | contig 11649 bp, 5 predicted proteins | sample 356284metaG_FD_190535 | JGI IMG/M metagenome (GOLD analysis project Ga0256833, IMG submission 190535) | Hydrothermal vent microbial communities from Mid Atlantic Ridge, Atlantic Ocean - 356-284 | ecosystem: Environmental > Aquatic > Marine > Hydrothermal vents | place: Atlantic Ocean: Mid...
ACTTCATATCTACATTTTGAATCTTTCTTAGGAAACGTCATGCAACGCACTATTACATTTATCGGCAACGGCGCCATGGCGCTCTCCTTGGCAGAGCGTCTTAAATCACACTACAGTATTGAAGTTGTCGGTCGAAACCGTGACAAACTCGATATTTTTGAAAATAATTTACATGTACCGGTTGCCAAAGCGGCTCTTGAGGGATTTGACATTACGGGTAAAACCGTTATTCTTTGCGTCAAACCTGCCAACATTTCTCTGATGAAGCAGCTCTTAACAGGTCGCGCAGCAACACTTTACTCCGTCCTGGCCGGCACCACGCTTGAGTCACTCCAGCGCCATATTGCCGCAGATGCTTATGTCAGAGCCATGCCCAACCTTGCGGCTTCCGTCGGAAAATCCATGACAACACTCACGGGAGACCGCTCTTGCAGCCAAGAGGCACACCGACTCTTTAGCGCTATCGGCACCACACTGTGGCTCGAGAGCGAGAAAGAGCTTGACATCGCTACCGCTCTTGCCGGAAGCGGACCCGCCTACTTGGCACTGGTAGCAGAAGCTCTGTGCGACGGTGCCGTCGCACAGGGGCTCAAACGTGATGATGCGATGAAACTCATGCGCGGACTCTTTGAAGGGTTTGGCAGCCTCATTCAGGAGCAACACCCCGCACTGCTCAAAGACCGTGTGATGAGTCCCGGCGGCACCACGGCAGCAGGCTATGGTGCATTGGAAGAATCTGCCGTTCGCCAAGGCTTTATCGCAGCCGTTGCACATGCGTATCAAAAAGCTCAAGCACTAAAATAACCGCTTTTTATCACTATCAATCGTTACATTATATTAAAAGATTTAGTCGTATTAAAGTAAAAATACGTTTATAATTAGGAGATTCGTTTATAAATACATGTAAATAGCCGATATTACGGTATTGGCTAGGTCACAATAGAGGAACTACTATGAATTTTTTGCACTCTTTTTTTCAACTCATGCTGTTTTTGGTGTTGGTTACAACCACCTCGCTTCATGCTGCTATTGACATATGCCCCGGTGATGCGGTGGTAAAACTTGACGGTGCCGCCAATAACGCATTTGACGAAGAGTTCTGGGATATCCCCGGCAATACCACCTACTACTACCACTTTACCCCGCAGGTTTCCGGCACCATTCAGGTGGACTCCTCGGTGGTAAACGGTACCATGAATTCGCTCTTTATCAAAGACGGCTGCGGTGCCAATCTCTGGTCGGACGAGACCGACGGTACCGACAAATCTTCCCCCCAAATCAACGTCGCGGCCGGTCAGCAGATTGTCGTTGCCATTGAGCGGCGTTGGAATACACAAAAAGAGTACTGGCTGGGTCTTACCTTTACTGCCGATGCCGTGAGTGACTCCCGCCTGCTCTGTCCCGGTGATACCGTAAACAATCTTGATGGCACCACTACCGATGCCACCGATTGGGAAGGCGATCCGATTCCTGGAAATACCACCTACTACTACCACTTTACCCCGCAGGTTGCCGGTACGATTCAGGTAGACTCCCATGTAGACCGCAGATGGAATTCGCTCTTTATCAAAGACGGCTGCGGTGGCAACCTCTGGTCGGAGGAAACCAATACTTACAACAAATCTTCCCCCCAAATCAATGTCGCGGCCGGTCAGCAGATTGTCGTTGCCATTGAGCGGCGTGGAAACACCGAAGAAGATTTTCGCATAGATCTCACGTTTAATGCATCTGACTGTCCGGGAAATGTCATTGGCAATCTTGACGGCACCGCTGCGAGCGCCACCGATGCCGACAGCGGTACCATCCCCGGTATGAAGACACTCTTTTACCATTTTACCCCGCAGGTTGCCGGTACCATTCAGGTGGACTCCCAGGTAAGCGGTTCCTGGAATTCACTCTTTATTAAAGACGGTTGCGGGGCAACCCTCTGGTCGGATGAAACCGATAGCTACGATAAATCTTCCCAGCAAATTGACGTCGCTGCCGGTCAACAGATTGTCATTGCGCTACAACGGCGTTATACCACAACGCAAAACTACTCTCTTGATTATACCTTCACCGTAGCACCGTTTCAAGCACAGGACGACACAGCATTCATACCGCACAACACAACCCGAATCATCGATGTATTGCAAAACGACACCCAAGCCGATGCTGCAACACTACGTATTGTCACCCAAGCCGCACACGGAACCTTAAGTATCCTTGCCAACGGGGTCATACGTTACAAGCCTGACAGTGGCTATGCCGGAAATGACAGTTTTGTCTATGAGGTCACCGACCAAAGCGGTAACCTGACAGATACTGCCACCGTCTCCATTACCGTCAGTGACGCCATCAATGAAAATTATCGCGATTTTGCCCTACGCACCCAACTCTTTCTTAAAGGCAATATGCGTACCATTGGCAATACCGTACTGGTACCGCCGACACAGACACCCTCAGATAGCAACAATTATGACATTGCCAACAACATGTGTGACACCTACACCAACGGTCCTTTTATTACCGATGCCACTGCGACCAACGATGACTATTTTTTATGTGAGTATCAGCTTGATACCAATACCCGCAACTCTACCGCTGCCGAACTCATTATGCCTCCTGCGGCAAATATTGCCTGGGCAGGGCTATATTGGCAGGCCATTGTGCATGAAGATGACTTTACCACCAATATGAGCATTAAGCTCGGACGTACCAATTTTACCTACTCGGACTTCAATTACACGGCACTTACCCCCAGCATACTCGATTATATGCATGATGCCGGAAGTGATGATTTTGTTAGCTATGCCGCGTTTGCCGATGTCACTAATATTTTCAAGAACAACGGCTGGAAATCGGGCAACTATGTCGTTGCCGATATTCCCGTTACCGAAGGCAAAAATGACGGCCTTGGGCTCTACGGGGCATGGACTTTGGTTGTCATCTACGAAGACAGCCTTAGCGAGAGCGAAAAATTTCGAAGCTTCTCTGTTTTTGACGGCTGGCAGCAGATCCAGTCCGAAGTATGGGGCGGGCCAAGCCATCTTCAAATTGATGTCTCAGGTTTCTACACCCCCAACAAAACCAATATCACCTCGACGGTTTCCGTTTTTGCGGCCGAAGGTGACAAAAATATAGAAGGCGATACCTTAAGTACCATCAACTACAATGACGGCAGTACGGTTATTTTACCCAACGGCAGCAATAATACCTTTAACTCGTCTATTAGCAGCAGCGGAACACGTTACCCCGAACTTATCAACAACAACGGTATTGATATTCAGACCTTTAACATCGGCAACTACCTGACCCCCAAACAGAGTGCTATGGAATTTCATTTTAAAACCATTAACTCCGGCAATGCCCGAGATACCTACTGGCCCTCTATGATTGCCTTTCAGACTGAACTGGTCGCTCCCCAAATCTGTTATGACTACAGCTACAAACAAAACGGTCGCTATCTCTCCAAAGAGAACAACAACTCGATCTATCCGAGAATTGAAGGCTACATAACTTCCGATCCTATTGAAGCGGCTTTTTATCTGCGCAGTACCGAGTCTGATTTTCCGGTTCAAGGCGTCTCGCTCTCAAGTGATTTTAACACCTCAAAAATGAAATATATTCCCAATTCCACCTATATTTCAGCACCCAACAGTCCGCTTTACAGCAGTTTTCCCTACCCTGAAATATCCGGAGGCTGTAGCTATACCGATACGGGAGATACGACGCGTGTCTGTAACAGAAGCGGTAATGTTCGCATCGGTCTTGGAAACGGTGCCTATGGCTACTCCCAAGACGGCAGCGGCATGTTAGCCTCCGAAGAGTTTATGTATGCCAAATTTGATCTGGATCCTTTTGCCTATTCGGGCGATGTCAATATCTCTGTCGATATGAAGCTTAATTATTACATCGTACCTCCTGGCGGTACCATTCCCATCCCTTACGAGTATACGCTCGGACGCGAAATACCACGCTGCCCACCATCAAACAGTTATAATCCGAAGTGGGGAACGTTTAATATTATTGATCGCGGTCTCAATGCTTCACGAAACGGCAGTAGCGGCTACTATAACAATCTTTTTACCCAAGTTGCCCAACAGCCGTTTGATGTTGACGTGGTCATGTACAAAGCCGATCCCGTCACTAATGTTTACAATAAAAAGCCTGACTTCGACTTTAATACGACCGTACTTGTAGACATTATTAATGCCAACGCGTTTGGAGATATCAATACCTCCACCTGCAACGATCCCGATGCTGCTATCACGCAACGTATTTTTGTCCCTTCCTTCACCACACCGGCGGTTAACAAATCACCCGTTCCCACACTCGCACCGAGCTTTTATGCGTCTGCAGCCAAAAATGCCGCCTTTCGCGTCTGGAGTTTTGTTGACGACAACAATGCCTTGGTTCCGAATTGGGGTGCCGTTACACTTAACAATGATCATCTGACATTACAATCGTTACATAACCTGTACGACTATGCAAAACATAAAGAGTGCCGCGCAAATAATGAGTGCGGCAGTGATCCAACTTCGTTAGATTGTTTTAACTGTATGTTTAACCACTATGCCGTTGCCACCTGTTCGCGCGATAATTTTGCCATTAAACCCGAAGCCATTATGATTACCATGAGTGACAAAGGTATTGACTATAACACATCGACTGCCACGCCAAAAAATCTTTCCAGGTTTTATGGCTACGAAGCCAACGCCACAAGTATTGCCGTTGACCCTATTGACATTGCCGCCGGCTACAACTACCTTTTTAACTTTACAGCCACCAACCATGTCAATTTTTTAGCAACGCGTAACTACACGGTTGCTCCTTCAGAAATCAATACCACTCTATTTTGGGATCCTCTAGATCCGGCTATCAATGCCAACTGTAACGATGTTGCCGACATCTCTTTACGTACCAATCTGGTACACGGTTCAAGTCCTTCAATTTACTCGAAACTTCCCAATGTCGGTCGTTACCGCCTTAATGTCGATGACCGACTCTGGACCAGTGTCGATTTTAACCCTCTCTACATGACCCATCACAGCGCGGCAAAAGGATTTGTCAGCGGTGCCGACTGCGATAGCAACGATGGTTACCGAAGCAACCGTATTAACGGCCGTGTCGGCTGCTTTATCTCTTCAGAACACAACAATACCGATGTCGCCAATACGCAAAGCGGCAGGGTACACTTCTACCAAGATCACGATATTGAAGCCAAACCCTACCGTTTTGATCTAAGCAACATAGAGAGCCGGATCGGGATGGGTCAGCAAAGTTTTGACGGGGGGTCGCATCTGATCTATATGAACGATATTGCTGCGCAATGGAATGCTGACAATACGGCCGATGACTATATGGCCCTGCGCTTTATCGGCACAATAGATGCCGTCGGTGCCGACGGCAACCGTCTGAGCAACTATGTAGACGGCTGTTATGCTCAAGATCTCAATATCTCCGCAAACTCTTTGTATGCCCTCGCTCCGGCTGACGGTGCCAACGACACCGATGCCGACGGCACAACCTATCGTGACGGTACTGTTGCCGACGACCTCAATCTCACGCGTTATCTGCGTATACGTGACACCAATGCCTCGACACGACAGTGGTATCGGGTACCTTCAGCCGACATCGAAGCATCTCAAGACGACAACCTCTCTGCCCGTGCATTCTTTAAAACCATGAAGGGTCAGGCACACATTGAGTATTTCATCAACTACAATCGCAACATTCAGCGACCTGCGGGAGCTATCGCCTTTATGTCACCGTCGAATCCGGCAATCAAAACGTTTCAGGATCTCAACATTACGTGCAGCAACACCCACAGTGCCAACTGTGCCATCAGTGCCGATCTGCGTGTTCGCGACTATAACGGTACCCATGATCTTAACGACACCAATGTCACCTTTGTTTACGGGCGTACGTTTACCCCACGAACCTCTACACGCACTAATACTGCCGTCTTTGACATTAACTACGAAATCTTTTGTGAGGCGTGTGAGAGTAATGCCACACTGCTCAATCGTCTCAATACCGCAGTAGCACCTGCCACACTGCCGAGTCCGTTCGCTTCAGGGTGGCGTACCAACCGTGCGCACGCGCTTTTACGTGAAGGCAATATTACGGGCAGTGTCACGGAAGCGAAAGTGCCGTCTCATGTGGCAGAAGATACAATGCAACGTGCTTATGCCAACGGTCGGGAATCTCGGGCGGTTGTTTATGACACAACTCGAGGCTATCCGTACAAAACCCGCATGACTTACCTCCCTGCGCCGTGGCTCTATTACGACAAATACAACCCCGCCGGCAACCGTACCGCCTTTGGTGTAGACTTCCTTGGTAACCCCGGTCAGTGGGTCGGTCAGGGTGTCGACAAAGCAGGGAAATCTGACGCCAACGCTTCAGGAGTTACAAGCAGGAGAATCCAGTGGTAAGCAGAACGGCATTTACGCTGATTGAACTGATTTTTGCCATTGTCATTGTTGCCATTGTGTTTCTGGCACTACCGACCATGAGCTCCAGCAGCAGTGATGCCGTCGACACTTCCCTAACACAAGAAGCAATCTTTCCCATGTCGGCACGACTCTCTCAGGTACTCAGTTACCGATGGGACGACCATAGCGAAAACAATGCCTCTGAGAACAATACCGTAGCACGTACTGTTGATGTTAACTTTGGCGGTACAGGGCCATTGGACAGAGTAGGCACTACCGATTTTCGTGTGGGGCACATTCAAGATGGTGATCGTGAGTACCACCGTTCCTTTCACCCCGCTACGGGCATGATTGCGTTTCAAGAGGCGGGTATTGCGTTTGACGGTAACAATGACATCGACGACCATGATACTAACGGAAGCGTGAATCTCTACACCCAAAGCGGCGATCTTGAGGGATACAAAAAAAACTATCTGGTTGATATTGACGTGACCTATTTCAGCGATGCATTGGCCGGATTTACCTTTACAGCAGCAGCGGCAGCGGCACCAAGTAACATGAAAATGATTACCATCGCATTAGATATTCCCCTCTCTGACGGTTCGGGTAACTTTGACACCGATGCCGTGGTGCTTCGTACGTATGCCGCTAATATTGGCGAAGTCGCCTTTTTTCACAGGATCTATTAAATGAAACAACGTATACACCCTCTTCGCAAGGCCTTTACCCTCTTAGAGATGATTATTGTCATGGTAGTATTGGGAATTATTGCCAATTTTGGCGTCGAAATATTGGTCAATGCCTACTCCAACTATATTTTCACCTCGGTGCAAAATCGTCTGCAAAGCCAGAGTGAAGCTGCTGTCAACCAAATTGCCAACAGAATGGAGTATCGTATTAAAGACTCTGTCATTGCACGAACCGCCCCCGGAGCCGCTCCTGTCCCTCTCAATATGGCCAATGCGATGAATGCCACCGTGATCGAGTGGGTCGGTGTCGACCGCGAGGGATGGCTCGGCAATGCCAACATACCGCTGTGGAGCGGCTTTATTGATGTGAACAGTCCGGCTGCTAATGTCAACAGACTCATTACGCCTCTAAGCGATCTGGCCGCTTTAAATACCCTGATTGGCAATCTTTCGCCAAGCGGCAGCGGCATCGGCAATGCGGCCATCTATTTTATGAACGGTAGCGGTGACACCACTAACGGCTTTGGCTGGAGTGGTGCTATTGTGACGCAAGATCAAATGTTGCACCCCATTACCGCCACCGCTGATGGTAATTTTACCTCATCCCTTCCGGGTGTTAGTTTTAACGGTACGGATGTTGTTGAGTTTTATCAACTGACCTGGAGTGCCTATGCCGTCACTTTTGAAAATGGCGGCGAATTGGTTCTTTATTACGATTACCAACCGTGGGAAGGTGAAACCTTTGCTCTTAACGGCACGCGCGAAGTACTGATGCGCAATGTCACCACCTTCGCTTTTAAAGCTGAAGGTGATGTTGTCAGCATTCAGATCTGTGTCGGTGACACGGGCTTAAGCGATACTGATGCCTACTCCGTCTGTAAGGAGAAAACCGTCCTATGACACACTCAATAAAACATTTACATGTAAATCAACGCTCCGGTTTTGCTATGATAATGGCAATTTTTGTCATTGTTGTTGTCGGTACACTGATGGCTTTAATGATCTCGCTAAGCACCACTTCACTCAAACGTACCACCAATCTCTACTTGAATGAACAAGCCGCACTGTTAGCACGTAGTGCCGTCGAATACACCCTGCTGGCCATCTCCGGAACTGACAGAACAGCAGGCTGCCTTACCCGTATTGACACCGTTTACAACCCCAACGGTGCTGCAACGCCCATGTTTAATATTGCCGTTACCATACGCTACATTGGTCTGAGTGGCGGTAATGCGGCCAATGAGTGTACCTTGGCCGAAAATGTCATTCCCAATGCCCGTGTAAGCGCTCCCGAGTCTAAAGGTTCAGCTCTTATTGATGTGGTTATCACTTCCGATCCAAGCCTTAATATTGGCGAGACCATCCGTTACCACCGCAGAACCCTGCAAAAACTCTAAATAGCACCGCCTTAACTTACTATTACGATAGCTCATGTATAATAACATGAATTATCGTAAAAAGTTGAGATTATGCATTCTGTTTTTTTCTTTTTTCTGCTTAGCGTTACGGTTATTGCTACAGATTTCAACTGTGCCAATCCTAAACCGTTTACACCGCTCTACAGTGCCGATGACTACTCCAAGCTTGTACTCATTGGCAATAACTCTTTGTGCAAGAACGTCAACGGTCAATGCGGCGATCCCGGCGATGCAACCAACAACTCCATCAATATGATGCATAATGACTATGACGATATTGATATCAACGCTACAGACAGCAGTACCACAACACGCAACTCTTCTGCAGCATTTCTGGATATTCCTGAAGGAAAAACCGTTCTTTGGGCAGGACTGTTCTGGCAAGGCTATATGGTTGATTGGAGTGATGCGGACAAAGAATCCGGCCGTACTATTAAATACAAACACGACAGTGACACCGCCTACCATATAGAACATAACAGTGAGATGCACTGGGTCTATTTTAATGAATCACGATTTTATTACCAAGGTTTTATAGAACTTACCGACTATGTGAACCGGTTCGGAAGAGGATATTACTGGGTCGGTGATATCGCCACAATGGAGGGTAAACCCGGAGGCGGTAGCTTTGGAGCATGGTCCCTGGCCGTTGTCTATCGAGACTATGATGAAGACTTTAACAACATTACCGTCTATCACGGCTATGAAGCTATTGCCGGAACAACTGACATTAACAATGCTGTCACATACGCTAACAACCATAACTGCGATGCACACAATACCGGTGTCGGCAGTGGTGTGGCATCGACTCTAAGCGGATTTTTAACGCCAAAAGTCAATGCCGTTAAATCGTCACTCATTGTCTTTGCCGGAGAGGGGGATATTGGACTGCGCGGTGATACCGGCTCCATTACCGACCTCTCCGGAACGCAACATGCGCTCACCAACGATCTCAATCCTGCTACGAATGTTATGAATGCTACGATCTCCAAAGACGGAAAAACCGTAACCACCGGAAAACCCTACATTGCACCCAACAGTTTGGGTATTGACATTGACACCTATGACGTCAGTGATATTATTGAAAACAATCAAAGCAGTACCGACATCACGTTTACTTCCAGCGGAGACGGCTATATGCCCGGAATGTACGGCTTACAGACACAGTTATACGTGCCGAAGTTCTGTTATGATTACGCCTATAAACAAAATGACCGCTTCTTTACCGAGCATAACAGCGGTGATTTTAAGCCCCACATTCGCGGCAGTGTCGTTAGCGGTACTCCTGTTGAAGTCAGCATCTACATCCGTAACAAAGAAGCTTCTGACGTCAAAGCAGTCAATACCACATTAAGCATTCTCGATATCAATACTTCCCAAGCACAATACCGTCTGGGAAGCACTGAAGTGACCTACCCCGGTGCGCAGTTAAAAACTTCCATAACTGACAGCAGCACTACATCGACCTCGCAAATTATTGATATTCCCATTGGGGAGGTTTACGGTCAGGAGTATTTTTATACCTATTATGAAATTGATCCCGTCAGCAACAATCTGCTCATGCCTATTAATGCCGAATTCAGTTATGACCTCATTTTAGCAACGGAACAAAAACACTACACCAGTCAACTCAATGACAAAATTCCCATCTGCTCAGATTCAAACTTTAAATATGTTCCTGCCTACGGAGCATTCAATGTGGTACAATGGGATCTCTATGCCAACAACGGTATCTACAATCTTCCCACACAAGTGGCACAACGCGCCGATAATTTTATGGTAGTCGCTCACGATTACAATCGCTCTGATCCAAGTACCATTCACGATGAAAAACAGGTTGCTACCATGGTCGCCATAGAACTCATTGACGCCGGTAAATTTCATGATATTAACGCATCGTGCAATGAACCCGATGCCGCTATGAGTCCACGTGTATGGATCACCCTAAATCAAACCTCACGTACCGATTTCAACAGAAGCACCCTCACGCAAGCCATTGCACAAGGACGTCTGTCCGATCACATTCTTCACGCTGCCGATACCATTGATACACCGGAAAGATTTTATGCCAATGCCAGAGAAAATACTGCATTTCGCATCACCTTCAATGCCGTCAACACCGAAGGAGGACTGGTTGCAATAGAGTCATTGCATGCTTCAGACGGATCACAACGCTTCAACGTCACCAATCTTCCTGATACACTGAAAACTCGTAACTGTTTTAGCGATATTGATGGTAATCCCAATACTACTGATACCGTAACCCAATGGTGCCGTACCGAAAACACCGATGCCGATCAGGCCATGAACGAACCGGAACTTGCTGTCTGCATGGAGTGTCTTTACGGGTACAATGTTCATTATGTCTGTTCCCGTGACAATTTTGCAACACGTCCTGAGGCATTTTTACTCAAAATAAACGACCGAAATCAGAGCAATTTCGAACAGCGTCTCCGTATTGCCGATGATCGAAGCGGCACTACCGTAGCGCCAAATACCGCACATCTCAATCTGGCAGCAGGGTATTGGTATGAGCTAGAGATTAATGCGACAAACCATATAACCAATCAGGCAACACCGGGATATGTACGTGATTTTAAATACGGCGGCCGCGACTATAATCTCTCTTTGCTTTGGCGTCCCAATAGTACAACTATTAATGCCAACTGTAATGATACACGAAGCTACCGTCAAATACCCAACCTCATTCACGGGAGTGATACGACGACACTGGGATTGCCTCAGGTTGGTCAATACCAATTACAAATGATTGACAATACATGGACCCGTGTCGATTTTGATCCGATGTACATGACTCACCATGTCGGATCCCGTTTTACACAAGGAAGCGACTGTATCATCAACAGTTCTGTGGTTCCTGAGGTACCTTTGGTCATACCGGTCGTACAAGGAGACAATCTCTCCAATATTAGCGGCTGTACCATCAACAGCGAGCACAACCACAGTAACACCATGTTACCGCCCCAACGCTCCTATTATTACAGAGACTATAACCTGAGCTTTAAACCCTACCGTTTTGATCTAAGCAACATAGAGAGCCGGATCGGGATGGGTCAGCAAAGTTTTGACGGGGGGTCGCATCTGATCTATATGAACGATATT
>Ga0256833_1003008_pt1 | contig 11647 bp, 14 predicted proteins | sample 356284metaG_FD_190535 | JGI IMG/M metagenome (GOLD analysis project Ga0256833, IMG submission 190535) | Hydrothermal vent microbial communities from Mid Atlantic Ridge, Atlantic Ocean - 356-284 | ecosystem: Environmental > Aquatic > Marine > Hydrothermal vents | place: Atlantic Ocean: Mid...
TTAAAATTTAAGAGAAAAAGTAGTACGCAAAAGCTATTATCAAAATTAAAACCGCTATTGCTATTGCTACGTCTATTGCAAGTAACTTAGTTCTACTTTTTCTCACTTTTCTAATCGATACGTCTCTAAGAACGTTTAACTGTTCATCAATATAGCCTTTTTCTATCAGTCTTTCTATTGCTTTTGTAACTACTACTTCTGGATAACCAGTCATTTTAGATATTAAACTAACTTTTTTTGTTTCTTTCAGGCAAATCAGGACTAATCTTTCCACTTCGGAAATGGCGGGTTTATCAACTTTTTTTCTAACCTCTCTACTTTCTTTTTTACTTTTTTTTGAATTTTCTGATTTTAATTTTCCTAATTCTTCTAATTCTAATGGAGAACTGTCGTCCATCAGGTATTCTATATCCATTCTTTTCACCTCACAGCCTAAGCAAATACTTAAGCTTGCCGTATGGTTTTAATTTCACATTTTCTCCAATTATTCTCCTCGCCAGTTCATAAAATTCTTCCGAAACCTTAGCCTCCGGCTTTAAAGCGGTTACTATTTGTCCCTTTTCCCAACTCTTTTTTATAGCTCTCGAATCTCTTATTATTCCTACAACTGATCCTATTCTTTTCTCCACTATTGCTACCGCCCATTTTTCACCCCGATACCTGTTGATAATTGCACCTCCAAACTCCACGCCTATTTTATCTATAACTTTTTTAACCCTCCAAGCGTCCATTATAGACGTCTCTTCAGGGTTTAAAACAAGGTAGAGTTTGTCGCAAGACATCATCGGAGTTATAGCATATACGTTTAATCCAGCCGCAATGTCAACTAAAACTAAGTCGTAAATACTGTCAAGCTCTCTAAGAACGTCATCAAATCCATCTATTTTTTCACTTGAACGAGAGGGTAGAACATCTATAGAAAAATCTTTAATTCTTAAATGATATATCGCGTCTCTAAGCGAAGCTTTTCCAATTAAAACATCTTGTAGAGTCGTAGCTGGTTCAAATCCAAATAAAGCGTGAAGGTTGGGTAAGACTATATCGCCATCGACAGCTATAACACTTCCAAAATTTGACAGCGATGCTGAAAGATTTGCTGAAACTGTCGTTTTTCCCACACCACCCTTCCCCGAACAGATGCCAATTACTGGCATAACTCACACCCGTAGAAGAATTCGAGATTGTTTAACCCTATTTAGAAAAAAATGATAAACTATTTATCTCTTTTCATAATTTCCTGAATATGCCTCGTCCGGTGGTAACACTCCTCTTCGCTCTCCTTCTCGTCGTTATGGCTATACATACGAGTGCTGCCTTTTCATCATCAGACTTTCACGTAGCTTTGGTTAGCAAAGTTTACGATTATGGAAAGTATATTCCAAGAAATCCACCTATTTTTAAGCCCGGCAGCACTTTAAAGCTTTACCTCGGAGTCGAAAACGTCAACATAAATAGGGCTGCTGCAGTTGACTTCGTTGTTATAATAAAAGATCCAAAAGGATACGTCGTTTACGGTAAAGTCGTAAGTCTTTCAACTTTAAGTTATAAAAATAAACTCTATACAGATATAGATATAAGCATACCTGAAGACTGGATATGTGGAAAATACACTATTTATGCGTATGCTTTTAACGTTTTAAACACATTGCCGACACAAATTAGCTACAACGACTTGTACTATAAAATTCTGTATTCGGGTGAAACTTCACCTTCTATTTCAACGATTTCGAGGAAAAACGCACCCTATGTGAAAAAGGAGCTGAGCTTTTACATAAGCAAAGAAATACCGGTAAAATTATATCTGTTCAACGAAAAACTCGAAGCAAAATCGTTACCAGTTGGAGTATCTAACAGACTTGAAGTTTCAATTTTAAATCCATCGGATGTTGAAGCGAAAACTGTTGTTAATGCAGTAGTTGACGGAAAAACTGTTGATTCAAAAGAAGTTACAGTTTCAGCAAGAAGTGTAAAAACGATTTCACTCGAAATCCCTCCACTCAAAAGTGGAACTCATTTAATTAAAGTTACGGCGGAAAATTCAAAATACATGTTAACTCAACCGATAGTAATTTCCCCATTTATATACGATGGAAACGTCTTAATTGGAAAGGTTTTGAATGGAACAGTCGTTTACTCACCCAACGACTACGTATTGGGAAGTGCCAATATAAATTCTGAAAGCAACATAAGCCTAAGCGAGGCTTTGAGAAACTTAAATTCAACAAGCATTAATAGAGAAAGTGCTGTAAGAATGTTGACAAACATTTTAGCTTACGTCTATTCTCACGAAAAGTATAGAGGCGTAGTAAAAGTAGCGTTGCTGAAGGGAAGTGATAAGAGAGCTGAAAAGATTTTACCAGTTTTGTTAGACATAATAAAAAAGGAGTCTCATGCTCCTATTGATTACGTCGGAGTTAGAGATGAATTGCACCTCAAAGGTGTAAAAATACTGTTTTACGTAAGCTCAAGTCCGGACTTTAACGTTGAAATGTTAAAACCATTTTTCGAAGAAAACGGCACTCTAATATGCGATAATCCCGATTACTGGGTAAGCTATCAGGACGAGCTTGCGGTTAAGCTCTCTTCTATGTGTATGTGGAATCCCACAACACCCACTTCTCTGTACGACTCATACTACAATTTGAGAATAGATAGGGGAATAGTCGTAAGAATATCTAAGATTACTGAAATTCCCACGAAGTTTAAGTACACGTCCTTAGAAGTTAGAGGTCCAGCTGGTACAGGAATGCCCCCTCTCGTAAACGTTAGTACTCCTGTGAACATAACGTTTGAAGTCAAAAACTTTGGTATGAGTGGAAGAAAGAAAGTTGAAGTAGCGATAAATGGAAAAATCGTTTTCAATAGGTCGATTTTCCTCAGAACGGGTCAGTCTGAAAAGATAACATTTCAATACGTTCCGGAAAAACCGGGAAGTTACAGAGTAACAATTCCGGGAACGAATTTAATGCAAGTGTTCTTTGTTAAATCAAAAACTCCAACTGTAATCACTACGCCAGTCAAAAAACCTGAGAGAAGAGCTGGAGCTGCTTTAATAGCCGTATCTGCCGCAGTATTAGCTATACTTATTGTAATCAGAATGTTCATCAGAGATTAGTGGTGGTAGTAATGCTATCTGACATAGAGGAGTGCGTTCTTGAGAGAATAATGCTTGGAGATAAAAATTCGAGAAAAATAGCCAAGTGTTGTGGAATTACTGAGTTAACTCTCAACGTCTTAGTTGAAAGACTTGTTGAAAAAGGATATTTGGATTGGGAGATGAATCCAACTGAAAAAGCTTACAGAGAGCTTAAATGGGTTAATGGGGTTTATCCAGTCGAATACTACGTTGACACTAAAAAGTTCTGGAAAATGGCATTAGAAATAGCGGCAGTCGTAATGTTTTTTGTAATGATATCAATAGCTCTCTGGTGGGTTCAGGTATGGAGTTAGAGCTTTTAGTTTCAGAAACTTTCGGATTGATTTTACTTGCAGGCTCATCGCTAATTTTAGCCTTATTAAAAGCAGGGTGTAAAATAGCAACTTTAGAAAGGTTCAGAACTGTTAACTTTGGTAGGAAGAGGAGGGAAGTTGTAGAAATCACTCTGAATTCAGCAAAACAAGAAAGCCCTCCTTACGGTAGGGTGGCTTTAACTCTTACTCTATTCGGAATTTTGCTAATGCTAACTTTAACGCACAAGCTGTTCTTCGCTGTTGTAATTTCAGACAGCATGTATCCGACATTTCAGAGGGGAGATATGTACTTAGCTCAAGCGATATACATCAATCCAAAACCGGGAGATATAATAATGTTCAGAAGACCAGATGTTGGACTACCAGTTTCTCACAGAGTTCTCAGAGTTGTAGGGGATTACATATATACTGGAGGTGATGCCTCCGGTCCTGATCTATTGCCGATAAAGAAGCAAGACGTAATAGCTCAGGCAGTAATGATTGGTGGCAAACCAATAGTGATACCCAAGCTTGGAAATTACTTTATACTGAACGCAAAGCAGATGAGGAGCATAGGACCATACGGTGAAGAATTCCTCTTCTACCAAAAAATGATAAAAGCTTTTAAGAGTTATGCTATTGCAATAATAGTTGTCTGCCTCAGTGCTTACGTTTACTTGGAACTCGAAAGCTATAGTTACAGGAAAAGAATTAAAAAGTAAATTAGCTTTTTAACCACTTAATTATGTCGCTGATCAGCGAGGATGCTTTTTTGACGAAAAAGTTACCAGACTTTTTCTTTGAAACGAATATTTCTCCACTATCTCCTTCAGATTCTCGTGATAACTCCTTTGCGTACAAGTAGTAGGCGTAAGCGTAAAGTAGCGAAGTTGAGAAAACGATACCCATTAAAGCTGGAATGCCTATTAAACTTTGAATAACTATTGACATTGCAGGAACTATTAAAACTGGAATTCCCATTACAAGCCAAGCTTCAAACTTGCTGAAGAGGTTGAACTCTCTCGTTATAAAAACCCACCATATCAAGTAAAGGACGACGAATAAATAGGGCGTATATGAGGTAAAGTAGTTTAGCATTAGCAGATACGAGCAAACGTAAACAAAACTAACAACGATTACTCTCATGTAAAAAGACACGTCACCAACAGGAGTAGCAGTTGTTTTTATCGAATCTACTTTTTTAGCCAATCTATCCAACTCTGCCTTTACTTCACTAAGCTCTACAGTGCTGTATGCAACTTCTTCCAAAACTGGCTTTAGTCTCGTAAAAACGAGCTCTTCAAACAACTCATCTGCAACAATGGAGAGAGTATTGAGTTTTTTGTAAACCCTTAAAGCTCCCCCAGTTAGAAAAGTTCCAAAAGAGAAGAACACGACATCTGTCATTAGATACTCGAAACCTTTTCCTGTTGAGAAGTCGTTGTAAAGTGATATTATTGATACCGAAAGCACGGCTAAACCGGTAAGAAATGAAACTACGATAACTGCTTTTTCCGCAGCGTACTTCATCGAATTTGAAAGGGATTCAAAGTTTATAAGTATTTTCTAATTCATCGTTACGGACTGCGAAATTGATTTATACGACTGACATTATAATGGTAATAGTGAAGGAAGAGAAAGGTCAGCTTAGCTTGGATGTACTCGTTGGATTGACAGTATTTATGGTAACTTTCATATTCATACTCCAGTACTTGCCATCGATATTCGTAGTTCAGAGAAGCGATATTTCTTTAACAGCTAACGCGTATAGAGTTGCAGCGTTACTATGTGAAAGTCCTGGGTATTGGACAAACGGTTCATATAACGGGACTGATTGGGAAAATCACTGGAAAAACAGCGACGTTACAGTTAGAGTTGGTTTAAGTAATGGAAATCCATGTGAACTTTCAATTCAAAAAATCCTGAACTTTTCTGAACTTTACAGAGATAAAGGATACGACTACATAGCGGATATGTTTGGCATTAAAAATTACAACATATCTCTACAATTTTTATACAGCAATTCCTCTTACCCCGTTTATTCTTACTACAACGGAAAACCGCTACTGTTAATTGGAGAAAAAATACCTGAGTACGGGAACGTAATTAAGTTCGAAAGAATAGTTTACCTCGACAATGCTTCTTTTGTTTACAACATTACTACCTCTCAAAAAGGAGTTAATAGGACGAAGCTTTTCAACGTAACAAACGTTGGAACTTTCGTTTTTGTCGTAAAAAATACTTCTCTCTGGGGGAATGGGTATGGTAGCTGGATACAGATAAAGCTCAGTAGGAAAGGATGGGGTGGTCCAAAACTGCTTAGAATTCCGAGTAGTGGCCATTTAACTCCTGGAATTTATAGCGTAAGTTTACCCTCAGGTTCTCTTAACCTTACAATCGTATCTCACAACTTAGCTGGGTATTTGATTTATTCCACTGCAGGACAGTACATAGCGGGAAGGATAGCTGCAAAATTAGTAGTATGCGTGTGGTGAGATCATGAATGAGAAAGGACAAGCTTTTACACTTGAAAGCGTAGTTGCTTCGCTTTTGCTTTTAGTTGTAGCTTACTTTCTCTTCAGGTCAACTCTACTAATAGCGCCTCAGTCAACACAGGTTACAGATGTTCAGCTCAGTCAATATGCAAGAGATACTCTAAGATTACTTGACAGCCCCGCTAATTCAGATGACACTCTGAAATACACGCTTGAACACATAAATTCAACTTATTCAGTGGAGCCATTGCTCAATGCAATAAAAGAATGTCTGCCTAAGGATGTAATGTTTAATCTGGACGTTTACTACTTCAACAACACGACAGGAAAAGTTGAAGTTTACGAGATAACACACAACGTACCTACTTCAAACACAGTTACAGTTTCAAGGTGCGTTGTAATAAACAGCAACGAATTCGTTAATGGTTCACCATTCGTAACGAGGAGTGCTGAAAGTTCTACCTACCCAGTAGTTCTGGAGGTGAGGTTAACGCTATGGAGAGTTTAAAATACAAATCAAAATTTAAATTTAAATCAAAATTTAAGTCAAAATTTGTACCAGACGAGAGGGCACAGATAATTATAATTCTCGCTTTATTCATCTCCGTACTCTTAGCTGAGCTATCCTTGGTATATACTCAAAATATACTTGCAGGGATGGAGAGTAGTACTACTCAGCTTACTTTTCCAAAGTACGCGATAGAAAACCTCAGAAAGATAGCATTAGTTGATTTAAAGAATTACGCAAGAACAAATCCTACAGGATTTATTAGCTACGCCGTCAAATTAAACAAGCAAGTTGAAAGACTCTATGCTGAACATGGTAGTTATGCGAGTATTAACGTTATAAATGTAAAGTACACGAGTTCCTATCAAATATCTTGCTATACTGTTAGGATAGTTTTCTTCAATCCGGAGGTTGAATATGTTGACACGGAGACAGTTGTCGTGTAAGGGTGAAAACTCCGGAGTTTCCGTGCTCGTGGAGTACATCTTGATAATCGGAATACTCGCATTAGTTATGGCTTTCATAATCCCCCAGTTAAGTAGTTTGATGTCTAAGTTACCTGTTTCCAATGCGATGAAAAATCAATTTCAGGATGTGGCGAGCGAGATTACATCTCAAATCACGGATATGATGCTGATAGCTCCTAAGAACGGAACTATAAAAAGTAAAGTTTACATGCCTTTGTCAGTTGGAAAACATACGTACAGTGTTGAAATAAAAAATAATAAATTGGAAATAAAATCAAGTATTTGGAATGAAAAAGTTGACTTAGGTCATTCTACTCTGGGTTTTATAACAAAAGGCGTTACCTTCAGCAGTGAGCCAAACCACGAAATAGTTCTCAACGCTTCAACCCATTTACTTCCAACTGCGGTAGCAATAGTGTATCCGACTTACGCAATTGTAGGTGAAAATGTAACGTTCGATATGACTCACTCTTTTGGAGAAGGTACCCTTAGCTACATGTGGATTTTTGGAGATGGTAGCAATACCAGCTGGAAAGTTTACGATCCATCAAATCCTCAGAGCGGAATAGTATATCACGCTTATAGAGTTGCTGAAAATTACACAGCGATATTAGTAGTTAAGGACAGCTACGGATATACGAGCAGAGATAGCGTTATCGTTCACGTAACAACCGTTCCCGTGGAAAAGCTTTACGTAAACAAGTATGTAGTTCCCGCAACGATATCTCCCGGCAGTACATCGAGCATTAACATATTCTTGTACGGGAATGGAATTAACCAGACTTCTTTAAATATAACCGTAATTCACACAATAGACACATCTGGCAGTATGAACGACTTTACACCTCTCAACTCTATTTATAGTTCGATATCTCCAAATCCCAGCATAGTTTCATTTAACCTTTCGTCCGGTAAGACTTACTTAGTATTCGTCACGACTTCCGATTTCTCTAACTTTTACTTTACCTACGGTGTTGGGCCTATAGCTGCTTTTATAAAGTCTCCAAATAGCAATTATGTTCAGATTACTGATTTGTTGTATTACAATGGAGAGCTTGGATACGGATATCTGGTAAGAAATCCAAATAGTGGAACTTGGTATTTGGCGATAGATAATGGAAAAATAACTTCTGAAACTGTAAACGTTTACGTTTTAGAAGTTGAATCATCTTGGTTTGGTTATTACGTCAAAAATACAGTTCTATCAAAAACGCTAACAGTTCAACCGACTTACAGTTCTTTTGGAATAAAAGTTCCAGAAGAGGCAACAGAATTTGGAGTAGAGCTAATCCCCGCCCAAACGCCAGCTACTCTCTACTTATGGGTTAAAGATAACTACACTGGAGAAACCGAATTCAGCATAGCCGATAGCAGTCCTGCATGGGTAAACTATTCATCTCCTTCCTTAGGTTATACAGCGTATGTTGTACCGATTTTACCACCTAATACGACAGAGAACTTTTATCTAAGGACGTACATACCAAAAATAGACGCTGCAAAGATTGCGGCAAAGACGTTTAATGGATTTCTGAGAAAATACGATTACGTTGGAGTTGTAAAGTTTAGTGGATACTATGCGAATTACGTTGTTAATCCTCCGACGAACGATACGAATTACGTCAATCAATCCATAGACACACTTGTAGCCAATGGTGCTACGCCAATGGCTTCGGGGATAGAGTACGCTATTGACGAGCTTCAAGCGTTTAACAACAGCAAGAATAGTCCGGCTATAGACGTAATTATTCTGCTAAGCGATGGAAATGCGAACATCGATTTGGCTGGACAATACAATGTTAAAAAGGCTATAGAGGATACTATTTACGAGGCTTATAGAGCTAAGGACTTGGGCTATATAATCTACACGATAGGTTACGGCAACGATGCAAACGTAACTTTACTACAGCAAATAGCTGACATTACTGGAGGTAAGTTTTACTTTGCCGCAAACGCTGAGGAGTTAAAAAGCATATATCAATCGATAGCTAAGGATGTTTTGACTAAAGTGGCAGAAAACGTAACAGTTACGGACGTAGTACCGTCGGACATAGAAGTAATTTCTGCACAGGGTGCGAGTATAAAAGAGACGCCAAATGGAACTGTTGTTTCTTGGAATATACCGGTAATAAGGATAAACCAGAGCTGGTTTGGTAGCATAACGATTAAAGCCACAAAAACCGGAACGTTGCTAACAGATGTAGCTAACATCTCAAACGTCACTTACTTCAACGTAGTAACGTCAAAAGTCGTGACTATCCCTCTGCCTGTGAAAAAAGTCAACGTTACAGTGGTAAAGTCTGCAAGCTTTAATCTGAGGTGATTTCATGGAGAAAGGGGTTTCAGAGGTTTTGGGTAACTTGCTAATACTGATAATAATAGCTATTTCCATCTCTGCTATATTGTCGTACTGCTATCCTTTGATAATGGCTGGACAGGAAAACGTTAAGGAGAGAAACGTTATTTCTGCTATGGTTTTTGCTAAGGAAAAGCTCGATTTAGTCGCTTCAGATATAGCTCCATCTACATCTCTAAGATTTCCACCCTCCGGAGGTTCTATAAGTGTAACACATGATTTTTCAGTCCAAATTTATATAAACAATACTCCACTTACAATTCCAGATTCGGGAGAGATAGCGTACATGTCAGGCAATAGGGTTATTGCTATAGAAATGGGAGGTGTGTGGGAAAAAGAGGGGGTTAGAGAGTGGATGGTTTACCCTCCAGAAATCGTAAAGTCTGGCAATAGCGTATCCGTAGATGTAACCGTAATCAGTGGAGAAGGTTCTGCTGGAGGTTACGGAATAACGACTGTCTTTATGAAATACTTATACGAAAAAACGTACATTTATCAAAATTCAAACTTAAAGCTCGTTATAAAAACAGAGTTTCCTTCAGCTTGGAAAAAGTACTTTGAAAGTCAGGGTTTTAGCGTTAGCGTTAACGGCAATACAGTCACAGCTTACGCGAAGGGGAACGTAACTATTAGCGTTCACGCAGTAAAAGTTGACATATTTTAGAGGTGTGCTAAATGAAGGAAAAAGCCGTTTCAAGCGTCTTGGGCTACACTATGATTTTAGCAATAGTAGTTTTAGTCCTTTCCCTCGTTTTCTCGCACACTTACTCAATGGTAACTCAAGCAAAAGAGAAAGTGAAGTACGAGAGTTTAGCTCAGGGATTTGAAAAAATTCAGAACATGATTAATTACGTTACTTACTCCGGTACCTCCAACAGGTTCGTTAGAATACTTTTAAGTGGGGGCAGTATGAGTGTTGGGAAAGGTTGTTACATAAATCTAAGCGTTTACGAGTCAAACAAGTCAGTTTACTCTTTTCGAGGTTATTCTGGCTCGGTTGATTACACATACGGTAATTACAAGATATCATATGAAAACGGAGGAGTTTGGTTAAAGAGTAGTGGAGAGACTGTTGTATCCCCGCCAAGGATATTTGTTTACAGGAAAATAATAAACAACCAAACAGTGTTTTTCATTTCGCTAATACTCATAAATGGGAGCGGTTCAGTTGGCGGTAATAGCTTTGCTGGAGTAGATGTAAGATTCAATTCTTCTAACGTCAAAATATTTGGTCCCGGTTACGTAAAGCTTAACATAACTTCTGAATACTCAAAGGCGTGGTACGATTACTTCAACAGTTTGAAGAAGAGTACATCCAATACGGCAGAGATTCAAACTGCTTTAATTGGGAATAAAGTTTGCGTTACTATTAACTTCAACGAAATGATTTTAGCTGAATACAGGTTAAACGTTAAGGTTGATTAGCCATGTCTGGTTACGTACTCGTCATTAGAGTGAAAAGAGATTTCTCAACAAAAATCGGAGCTCTTGGAGAAATTGAGTTCAAAAAAGGCTATTACATGTACGTCGGGAGTGCTAAAAGAATCAGTAGAGTTTGCAGACACTTTAAAAAGGAGAAAAAACTCAAGTGGCATATAGACTACTTAACCGTTAAGGCTGAAGTCGTGTGTGCTTACTTATTCGATAGAGAAGAGTGTGAACTGTCAAAAATGCTGTCAAAAGAGTACGAAGGGGTTAGAGGTTTTGGTTGTTCCGACTGTAAGTGCAAAACCCACCTTTACTACTCGGAGAAACTACCAGTTTTTAGAACTCAAGTAATACTACCTACCGACTGTTCCTTTTTTTAAGAATTGAGATTTTGTAAACATTGAACGAACTTCTCTGGATTTTTAACTCCGAAAACGTAGTTTCTTTTAGCTCTAACAAGAACCAATTTTCTATTTTTTCTCGAATAAACGAGGGCAGTTTCTCCTTTTATAGTGTAAACACCGTACCATCCAAAAAGTCCAGCAGTTCCTACTAATAGCCCCCACCCAAGTTCTTCGAGAATTTCTACGTTTTTGCTTATGGGACATTTCACGGATCCAAGAACTCTGTTTACTTTTATAAATTCCGAGCTAACTTCTACCGATGTAGGCATCATTAAAAACAGCAAAAAAACTAAGATAGATAAAAAAGAGAAAATCAAAGTCTCTCTAATCCCTGATAGCAAACAGTAAACTCCAAAAATTGAGAGTAAAATTAAGGCAACCACTGTTATTGCTACGGTATCTCTATCGAAGTCGAGCTCAAATTTCTCCATAATTTCTCACCCTGACGATTTTCGGGTTTTTTTCAAGTAGAAGTCTGAATCCAAGCTTTCTTAGACACTTACAAGTTTCTGAATTTGGCGAGTGAATCATAACTTCAAGCA
>Ga0256833_1003009_pt1 | contig 11645 bp, 10 predicted proteins | sample 356284metaG_FD_190535 | JGI IMG/M metagenome (GOLD analysis project Ga0256833, IMG submission 190535) | Hydrothermal vent microbial communities from Mid Atlantic Ridge, Atlantic Ocean - 356-284 | ecosystem: Environmental > Aquatic > Marine > Hydrothermal vents | place: Atlantic Ocean: Mid...
TTAGCCTCTGCTACCCCCGCCCCCTCAAACCCTCCGTAGGATGCGAAGCATTCCTCCGCCAGGTCCTTGAGGAGTACTAGCCTGAGCGCTTCCTCAGTGCTCAGCCCGCCCTCCCACACCTCTCGAACCAGGTACTCCGCGAGGAATGCGGGGATGCTTGGCGTGAGCGCCTCTATGAACTCCGCGAACCCGTCGGGGCTCAGCCTCCCGCCCTCAGCCGCGATTATTCGCAGGGCTGACTCCATCAGCTGCCGGTCGATTGCTGGCGGCGCCTTCTCCACCATGAGCACTATGGCGTACTGCGGGAGCGTGGAGTTGCTGGAAGCAATGGCGAAGACCAAGGATGGGTCAATGTCGGCGGCACCGCCTATGGTTTCCGAGGCGACAAGGAGCGCCTGGGTCTCTCCAGTCACTAGGTACGCCGTCCCCCCTGGGTCATGGCTTATGACCGCATCAACGACGGCCGCAGCCAGATCCCTCGGTATCCTGGGGTCAGCCGAGACGACCCCGAGCAACCACCCCTTTAGGGCCTCCGGGGTCGGCCCGCCCTCATAGACAGCGCGAGTGAGGGGACCCAGGTAGTCCTCGGGCATGCCGCTGGCCTCCGAGGCCATCGCCGCCGCAGCCGTAACAACCAGGTTCTCAAGGCCTTCCTTGCTCGGGGGATAGCCGAGTGATGCTGCACCAGCTATGAGATCGGCTAGGATGTCCTTGGCCCATGGGACGCCGGCCTCGGCAGCGATACCTGCTGCAACTACTTGGGCGTACTGCCTCGCTGCCTGCGGCAGCGCCTCCTTCACCGCCTCCCGTAGGAGGGCGGCGAGGGCTACCTGGCCCTCTACGTCGCCAGCGCTGAGGATCTCCGAGTACTCCCTGATTCCTTTCTGCGTGAGGAGCTGCCTGCTCACGCCGGCCATGGCCTCGCTTAGGTAGGGTATGAGGGTCCTTGCCTGCGGGGACGGCATCATTGTTTCAGCGATCTCGGCCGCTACCATGTGTATTGTGTCGATGGATGCGTTGGTTGGTGCTCCCGCCCTCATCATCGCCGTATATATTGTTGCGACCTCCTCCGGGGTCACCGGGTCACCGACTAGTGAGGTGTAGTTGATTGCGCCCGCTATGTCAGCCTCGGTGAGGCCCCTCTCGTATGCGTGCGTGTGCGTCAGTAGATAGTAGTGGACTCTGGCGACATCGAACACTAGCTTCGCGTAGCCGGAGGCGGTTAGGTTGTATAGGCGGGCGAAGCTGACAGCGGTTTGGTTGAGTTCGAGGATCTGGGGGTAGAGCTGCTGAGCGCTGGCGTAGGCCTTTGAGTAGGCCTCATCAATGCCCGCGATCGCCTGTGCCAGTTGCCGTGCCCTCCCCCTGAGTTCCTGGAGGGCGCTCACTGTCTGGTTGTATGCGGTGCTTAGGTTTGTGTAGAGTTCCTTCGCTTCCTCGAGCCTCGCCGCGAGCTCGCTGGCCTCGGCTTCGTAGGAGCTCATGTTTACCTGCGCCCTTTTCCCCCACTCGATCAGGTCGTGCACGAGCTTGTTCATGAGCCTCAGGTTCCCCAGCACCTCCTCTCTGCTCATGTAGAGGTCGTGGAGGACTGGGTATGCCTTGCTGAGTTCCTCGAATGCTTCATGGGTTCCGTTCTTCACGCCCGGCTCTACGTCCTCCAGAACCTCCCTCGCTATGCTGTAGGGTGATACGTAGTCATCGACGTACTCCCCGGCTATCCCAGCGAGTTCCTTATCCCACTCGATGAGCCCCCTATCCCTCGCCCACACGCCCTTCACAAGCACGACGTCGTAGGCCAGTTCGTTGCCCCCGCCTCCGGAGTTTGTTATGTGCGAGAGGAGATCCTCAGCTATCGATGAGTCTGTGCCGTTCGGCAAGAGCCTCTCCACATTGAAGGTCGTCACGTTCTCGATCCTTGTCGAGAACGGTGCCGCCACCAAGGCTATTATCACCCAGGCGGCCAGGACAGCTGTTGCGTGCCTCACGACTATGTTGTGCCTCATGCTCCCACCATATATCATATCTCGATATGTTTGATCAAGATATATCGATTATCGCTATATTAAAAACCAACATAAACGCCTACAAAACAAATAACGATAGAGAATCCAAGCGGTCTAGGCCAGGTAACTATACAGAAAGGCATCAAGAGATGAGTCGCCTCGCTCATATGGATAATGAGAGAAGGAAACGAACACAGTATATTTAAAGCATGCGTTAAGTGCTGATCTGTGTATAAAACTATTATTTCCTACCCACCGATCGCAACATTCATAAACACTATGTCAAGCTCTCCCGCCTCCCTAACAGCGGGGTTCTCAGCCAAGATCATGAGGATCTTGGCTAATTCTTCGTCACCCGGGTTACTCATGCCGATGGTTACCTCAACCCTTCCTGTCAACGGGTTATACGCAGCAAAGGCACCCTTAACCACAGGAATGCCGGCGCTCCCCAGCTTATTGAACGTATCACGGTATAGCATCCCGCCGAGGTTCATTCCTGTTCTCTCACCGTACGGTACTCTGCGCACAATAACCGAGACTGTGTCGTCATAGCTGGTTATGTTACCTATTACCCACCCCACCACAGCGTCGTACCTACTGTCCTCTGGCACAGCCACATAAACAATGCGAAGCCCCGGTATGAAGGCCACCGAGACCTCCTCATAACCAAGTTCGTGGGTTAGGCGATAGAAATAGGACTTGAACACACCTAACTCTGCATTATTCAGCGGCTTAACCCCCGACGCATTTAGTTGAAGGCAACTTATCAGCGCCCCTGTCGGGGTGTATTTTAAGAAAGCCTCCCTATCACTGCCGTGCCTGAATGGGAAATACAGGTAGAATTTAACTCCATTGACTGAGACGACCCTATCGTATACCGGGTATCTTAGGCACGATTCCAACTTGGACTGGACTTCCGGGTTAGTAGTGCAATAGATAACTGTTGTACTAGATTCAGTAACGCTACCAAACGCACCTATCAATGCTATTATTGCGAGAGCTACGGTCAATGAAGCAATTGCTATCACGGTAATACCCTTAGCCTTTTTCATACCTGGAAAACCATTATTTACCACCCCATTTGGATATAGGGTATAGTGCGGCGTGACCATCTGCGAATACCGATCAGTAGAGCGTTTCTTTCCGCTAGGGGCTCTGGATAGTGCCTGTCCATGTATACTGTACCACCCGATGAATTTACTTTGACCGCTCAATTCCGACGAATACCAAGTACTACGCATCTACAGATTTAAAAATACTTACAAAACCCTATTTATTCACACACGTGTCGATTACGGGTGGTTCCTTGAGTAAGCCCAGGAAGTTCGGGGTCTACCTCCCGGAGGACCTTGCCGCCGACCTTGAGAAATGCATGAGGGTGACGGGCATAAGGAGCAGGTCAGCCGTGATCCGGGAGGCGCTGAGGCTGTTTGTTGCGGAGCACGCGTGGGAGGCTGCTGGTAGGGCGGCTGGCATAATAGGTGTTCTGTACGACCACACAGCTAGGGGGGTCGACGAGGAACTCACCGAGATCCAGCACCACTACCTCGACGAGATCGTGGCGACGGTGCACGTGCACCTCACTGAGAGGGAGTGCATGCTAGCGATAATAGTGAGGGGGGATGTGCCCAGGCTCAAGGAACTCGTCTCTAGGATAGAGTCCATTAAGGGAGTAATGCTCGTGCGCCCCATGATACTTGAGAGAGTGTAGCCCCCGCATTCGAGGGACTGGAACGCCTGTTCCACCCCATAGATTAATTCCTTTATTAGGCGATCACCGGACGAGGGACGAATTATGAGGAAACTCTACATAGGCCCGGCGGCGGTGGCGGTAGCCCTTGCAATGGTGTTCGGCGTAATCCTCCCATCACTGACAGGTCCGAGGTACCTCGAAGGGGGACCCACAGTAGCTTACGCGAGGGATCTGACGAAGCCCGAGCTCGTTGCGAGGATCAATAACTTCACCCTCAGCCTCTATGGTGAGGCACTGAAGGACTACGACGGCAGGAACCTCGTACTATCACCTTTCAACATCTACATAGCGCTCACCCTACTATACGAGGGCGCCGACGGCAGGACGCTGGAAGAGATAGGGAACGCTCTAATGCTCCATAACGTCAACGCCTGCACAGCTTACAAGGAGCTGCTCTCAGCCCTCCCAATAAGCGCAGAGAACGATACGGCCCTAATGATAGCTAACGGCGCCTGGTTCAGGCAGGACTTCCCCGTGTGGGAGAACTACGTGAATAGGGTGAGGGAGTGCTACGGGGCCGAGATAAGGTACTTCAGCGACCCCTACGGCGTCGTGGACGACATAAACTCGTGGGTGAGTGAGAAGACGAGGGGCCTCATAAAGAAGCTGATCACCCCCGACTACGTAGACGATAACCTAGTAGCTGTCCTCGTCTCGGCGATCTACTTCAAGGCAGAATGGGTGACGAAGTTCGAGCCCTACGGAAACATAACGTTCCACACACCCAGCGGGGATGTCAAGGCACCGTTCATGGAGGCGGTCTGGCACACAGCAGGCTACTACGAAGGGGAAGGGTATAAGGCGGTCATGCTCCCCTACAAGAACACCAGCATAGCGATGGTCATAATAATGCCGGACGACCCCTCCCTGCTAACCACGAAATACAGGGAAATGATTACCGAGACCCTCGACCACTTCCGCAAGAACCCGGTCTACGATGGGAGCGTGAGGGTCCTGATGCCTAAGTTCGAGATAAGGTTTGGCGAGGATAACCCAGAGATCATACCATACCTCCGGGGTCTGGGCATACACGACGCATTCGACCCCGACAGGGCGAACTTCAGCAGGATGACCCCAGCAGACGTCTTCGTCGGGCACGTCCTCCACAAGGCCGTCATCAAGGTGCACGAGAACGGCACCGAGGCGGCCGCGGCGACAGCCGTGATGATATACCTCACCGCGGTCCCCGCCGCGGACGTGAATATCGTGATAGACAAGCCGTTCCTCTACATGCTCTGGGACAGGGACTCAGGCGCGATACTCTTCATCGGGCAACTAGTTAATCCGGCAGAGTGATTTTCTCTTTAACAGATCCGTGCCTTCACAGGAGGGCGGCGTAGTAACTGAACTCCGCTGGCGATGGGTGGTACGCTACCCTCCTATACTCATCTCTCTTGATGTCTATGTATAGCTGTAGGAGCTCCTCACTGAAGACAGGCTTCAGGTACTCGTGATCGGAGTCCAGACACTCGAGTGCCTCCGCCAGTGTTCCAGGAAGGGCTTTTATTCCGTCCCTCCTCAGCTCTTCCTCCGATATCCTGTACGCATTCGCCGTTATCGGCTCCGGTGGCTCGAGCCTTTTCCTTACGCCGTCCAGCCCTGCCATCACGAGAGCCGCGAGGGCGAAGTAGGGATTCGCTGATGGGTCTGGGGGCCTGTACTCTATCCTCATGCCGTATCCGTTGGGTGGCGGGACCCTGATCGCTACTGACCTGTTCCTCGGTCCCCACGCGAGGATAGTCGGTGCCTCGTACCCGGGGACGAGTCTTTTGTAGGAGTTGACGGTGGGGGAGACTATGGCTGAGAGGGATCTGCCGTGCTCTATGAGCCCGGCTATGAAGTGCCTTGCTTCGTCACTAAGTTCCCCGTTCCCGAAGAGGTTTCTTTCACCTCTCCATAGGCTGATGTGTATGTGCATGCCGGAGCCGTTGTCGCTTGGGAGGGGCTTGGGCAGGAACACTGCCGTATAACCCCTCAGTGAAGCGGTCTTCTTAGCTGTGAGCTTGAGGGTCTGGATGAAGTCCCCCAGCCTCGTCGGTGGGTAGGGGCCTGAGGTTATCTCGACCTGTCCGCCAGCGGCTACCTCGTGGTGCTCCTTCGTCACTGTGTAGCCCTGCGCCTCCACCGCCTCAACGATCTCCCTCCTCACGGGCTCGACGGCGTCGGATGCTTCGCTGACGTGGTAGGCTGTCTTGGCTGGCGGTGCTATGCCTCCGTTCCAGGGTGATTCCTCCGAGACTATCTCTAGGTGCTGGGTGGCGGGGGATACGTGCACCCTCACCGACTTGAAGATGAAGAACTCTACCTCGGCACCCATGACGGCCCTCAGTCCCATGCTCGCGAGGTACTCCTCGACCCTCTCGGCGACGTACCTCGGGTCCCTAACGAACCTCTCTCCCTCGGGGGTCACGATCCTCGAGATCGCTGAGTATGACCCCGGATCCCACGGCACCGCCGCCAGTGTCTCGGGCACTGGCTCGAGGGCTAGGTCACCGTCCTCTATGCTCGCTATCCCGAAGACGCTCGAGCCGTCGAAGTAAGCCCTGAACCCCTCAAGCTCCTTCGGGGCCTTGACGGTGAGTGTCCTTAGTACGCCGAGGAGGTCTGTGTACCTCAGCTTCAGGTACTTCCTCTCCATTCGTACACCTGCATTGGCTTTATTACTATAACTTATACGATTTCCCACATTAATTCCGTACTTTGCACAATCAATAGCATAAGCTAATTAACAATTGTACAGGATCGTGTACTGGTGAGCACGTCTGGCCGGACAGGTGTTCATCGATGAGGTGGACAGGAAGATCCTAAGGGAGCTAGCGAGGAACTCGAGGCTGAGTATAAGGGAGCTAGCGAGGAGGGTGGGGGTGCCCCACACGACAGTGCATGAGAGGGTTAGGAGGCTTGAGAGGGAGGGCGTGATCCAGGGCTATACGGCGAGGATTGACTATAAGAGGCTGGGGTATATGGTGACAGCGCTCATACTGGCGAACGTCATTGGGAGGCACATAGTTGAGGTGGAGGAGTGGCTGTCGGGGCACCAGAACGTGATGGCGGTCTACGACATAACTGGTGAGTACGACATAGCGATACTGGCATCATTTAGGAACATAGATGAGCTTGACTCGTTTGTGAAGGAGGTCCTGAAGAACCCGTGGATAAAGCAGACGAGGACGAGCATAGTGTTTAGGAAGGTTAAGGAGTGGCCTCACCTACCGCTGTGAGCCCGTCACCCACCCTGTGCGGTCGTGGTTTCGGTGGTCTGGGTCTCTGTTGTTGCCGTAGCAGTGGTCGTGGTCGCGTTAGTTGTAGTGGTGTTTGTGGGCAGGGTCACGGTTGTGGTTAGGTTCAGCGACGGCAGTTCGGTGGTGTTTGTTGGGGTGGTTGTAGTGCCTGTCTGGGCCTTGAACTGCTGGTACCCAAGGACGGATACGGCCACAGCAAGCACCATGATAGCTATGAGGATCACCTCACCCCTGTATTTCCTCCCTCTCCTACCCCTTCTAGACATTGACCGCACCAATCCGTTGATGAGGAACCGATAATAAATGCTGGCTAGGCAATGAGCGAAAGAGCCAGCGTAACCGCTAGGAGACCGGCTGTCGTCGCCTGTATCGGTACGTTGAGCTTCTCAAGGCCCGCCCTCTTAAGGGCCTCACGCAGGAGCTGCCCGCCGTCCGTTATGAAGATCGGGGCAGCGTTGATTATTGCTAGGGACCCGTTCACTATCTGCGACCAGATGAGGAAGCAGGCCGTCATGAGCACGTAATCGGGTGTGCCCGGCGCTATGGCGGGGCCCTCACCGATCATTATGCCTATTTTCCAGCCCCCGGCCGGTTTCTTAACCGTTACCTCCACCTTCTCACCGCTCAGTTCGTAGTACCTGCAGCCGAAGCCCCTAGAGATAAGCGGCTCGACGACGAACACGTACGTGACGTTCTCGTCGGCATGGGGCATCAGGTAATCCTTCACGGACTCCACTGTCGGCGTAGGCGTGCCGTTGATGGAGAGTATAACGGATGGGGTAGGGAACCCTGCCGCGTCGGCCGGCGTATTAGGGACTGTCGATATGAGAACGGGGTAAGTTCCCTCATAGGGTATGGCAGCAGCCGCTGGCACCATGAGCGCCATCGATATTAGGAAGAGCGCGACATTGGCCATTACCCCAGCCGATAGGACAGCGGCCTTCCTCCCGAGGTCAGCCTTACTCATTGATTCCTCATCAACCTTCACGTAAGCCACAGGGAAGAATAGGAACACGCCCACACCCCACTCGTTGACCCTCACGCCAGAGGCCCTAGCCGCGAGGGCGTGGGCGAGTTCGTGCACAGCCATAGCAACGGCTGCCACAATTATAATTACTGTGAATGTCTCTAGGGACACGGTTATTCCAGGGAGAACGGGCACGAAGGCGGGGGCCGCCGGTGCCCTAGGGATGATTAACGAGTAAATGAGGCTGATCGCTGACGGGAGGAGTAGGTAGTAGAAGAAGAAGGCGAGGATAGCCGTGAGCACAGCGCCAGCGATGGCAAGCGCTTTGACCACGCCCTCACCAGCCCTCTCCACCCTAGAGAATCTGGGCACCTTCCCGAGGTCAACAAGGACTCCGTATGGTAGGACGGAGATGCCCCTTCTCTCTAGGCCTTCACCGGACCTGGTGCCCTGGACTATTAGGTAGAGGAGAAACTCGGCCACAATAATGAAAATGATCCACAGAATTGGGTTCATTCCTTAGCGCCGCCTCCCTCACCTTCGGAGCTTAGGGGCCCGCCGAGCACGTCCTCGACGGCGTCGGCGAACTTCCTTATTGCCTCGCTCGCTGGAGAGTCCGGATACGCTAGGAGGAACGGGGCCATCTTCTCGAGGGCCTCCCCGACCCTGGGGTCGAGAGGGATCTCGCCTAGGAACCTTATACCGAACTTCTCCGCTATCACCTTACCCGAGGACTTGCCGAATATTCTGTAGGTGGTGTGGCAACAAGGACAGTAGAACGAGGACATGTTCTCCACGACGCCGAGGGGCTTTATCCCTACCTTCTCCGCGAACGCCACCGACCTCCCCACGACCTCCACAGATATCTCCGACGGTATGGTCACGAAGACAGCCCCGTCCATGGGGGGTAGCTGCTGCGCCACCGTGAGCGCCTCGTCCCCCGTGCCCGGGGGCATGTCGACTATGAGGTAGTCGAGCTCGGGCCAGTAGACGTCGGTTATGAACTGCGTGACCGCCTTAGCCTTGAGCGGCCCCCTCCAGATAACGGGGGTGGTGTCGTCTGGGAGGAGGAAGTCGAGCGACATGACCTGAATACCTAGCGGGCCGGTAGCCGGCATTATGCCGTCGGAGAGCGCGACGAGGCCCCTCACCTTCATCCCGAGCATTCTGGGGGTTGATGGTCCGTGGAAGTCCAGGTCGAGGACACCGACCATGTATCCCTTCTCCGCCAGGGCGAGGGCGAGGTTAGCGGCTATGAAGGACTTGCCTACGCCGCCCTTACCCGACATTATGACTATCTTTCTTTTGATGCCTTTCAGCTTCTCCTCGAGCGCCATCTTCATCTGCTCGAGGGGGGACATCCCCCTTATCTTCACCCTTATGTTCGGTCTCTTACCCTCCTGACTCATACCGCTCACCTCACGTGGGCCTCTGCTCCTGATATCCGACCGCGAGTATCTCCACGGTCGCTACGTGTGAGCCGTTGAAAACATAAACTATCTTGAACGGGATCCCGTAAACAGGCTCCCTCCACACCGTCACGTTTATGTGCAGGGTCTCGTTCTTACCGACCTCGAGGTCGTAGATGAATCTCTCGACCCTCGCATCTATGTGACCGAATACGGGGTCATCGACATGCTCGGTGCCTAGGTCTATCTTTTGGTACGAACCATTCGTTATTCTGTCAATGCCCCTCTCACTCACAAGGATCTCCGTGAGGTTGTCGGGGAACGCGAGCCCGCCGCTGTAGAGCTGGAGCCTTATGAGTGCAAGGGAGTACCCCGTTATCGCACTTATGATCGTGCCGTTGAGCCTGCTCCCGTTCACGCCTATGATGGGTACCTCAGTGTCTGAGGCATTCATCCATGCCAGGCTCACCGCGCCGAGGTCTTTCACGCCCTCGTATATGTCAGGGGTGGGTATGTCTCCCTTGACCAGGTAGTAGAGGTACAGGGTGGCGTTGAAGTTCTTCTCATTTAGGAATCTCTGTATTCTGTTGTAATTCTCCTTTACCTTATTCTCGTCGACGGCGTTGTACACACTGAGCTTTTCGGCAGCAACATATATAGCGAGGTAAGAGAGTACCCCGATAATGATGAGGGAGACAATGAGTATGGCGGCCTCGTACTTACCTATCCGCATCCGCCCGCACCACACAGTCCTGGGCTATTAAAATAAAAAGGTGTCTTACCTCTTCTCTCTAATAGCCCCGACGAACCTCCCCCTGACCCCCTCCACCAGTTCTCTGTCACGGACCACGAACTCTCCGTTGACGAGCACGTGCCGTGGCCAGCCACAGACCTCCATGCCTTCGTAAGGTGTCCAGTCTACCTTGTGGTGGAGCTTGTCAGCGGATAGCTTGAAGCAGTGGTCGGGGTCGATCAGGGCTATGTCTGCGTCGGCCCCGGGTTGGAGGGAGCCCTTCCTTGGCCAGAGGCCCATGATCTTTGCGGGGTTCTCGCTCGTTACTTCGACGTAGCGTTGCAGTGTTATGCGGCCTTCCCTGAAACCCATGGTGAATACCATGGGGAACATGTTCTCTATCGTTGGTATACCTCCCCACGCGTCCCACACACTGAGCCCCTCCTTCTCGTCCTTCGGCGAGGGCGCGTGGTCTGAGGCGACGGCGTCTATGGTGCCGTCGGCTAGCGCCCTCCACAGGGCCTCCCTGTCCTCGGGCCCCTTGATCGCGGGGGTTATCTTGAGTAGGTTGCCCCACTTCTCTACGTCCTTCCTAGTGAATATGAGGTACTGCGGGCATGTCTCAGCAGTGATCCTGGTGCCCAGCGCCTTGGCCCTCCCAACAGCGTCGGCGGCTGAGCCTGACGCGACGTGGACTATGTGTATTGGGGCGCCCCAGTACCTAGCTATCGCCGATACCCTGTCAATAGCGGCTGCCTCAGCCTCTCCGGGCCTTGACTCGTGGTGAGCTAGCGGGTCGTCCCTGCCCGCCTCCTTGAACTGCTTTATGAGGTCCTGAATTATTGAGTCGTCCTCGGCGTGTATCATCGTGACCGCCCCCAAGTCCCCGACCTCCCTAATGACGATAGAGAGTCCTGCATCTGTCCTCGGGCGGAAGGGTTCGCAGGTAAATAGCTTGAATCCGAGCACGCCAGCCCTCCGGAGGTCGCAGGCGTTCGCTATGTTGTCTTCATTCATCATACCTGCATGTACGCCGTAATTGATCACCGCGTCCCTCTCCGCGACCTCGACCTTCTTTCTTAGAGTCCCGAGGTCTTCAACGTACATCCTTAGGGGCATATCGAAGACTGTCGTTACCCCGCCGAAAGCCGCCGCTATAGTTCCCGTCCTCCAGTCCTCGTGGTGTGTGTAGTCCGGGTCGTATATGTGGGCATGGATGTCTATCCCTCCGGGCACAGCTATTAGTCCCCTGGCATCAATGACCTCGTCATAGCCGTTGCTGGGCGGGTTCTTGGTTACGGCCTCAATGCGGTCGCCTGAGATAATTATTGATGCCTCAACTACATCATTACCCCCGACAGGGATGGATGCGTCACGGATGAGAATCCTGGGCATGGGTACACATCTCCGAACTAATTAGTTTTAGAGGCAGGTAAAAACGGTGTCACGCCTCTCCAGAGCGGGCGGCGTAGGCTGTGGCGGCCGCCCCCGCCAGCACGGCGTAGAACCATATGACTAGGAAGGAGAGCCTGACC
>Ga0256833_1003010_pt1 | contig 11639 bp, 10 predicted proteins | sample 356284metaG_FD_190535 | JGI IMG/M metagenome (GOLD analysis project Ga0256833, IMG submission 190535) | Hydrothermal vent microbial communities from Mid Atlantic Ridge, Atlantic Ocean - 356-284 | ecosystem: Environmental > Aquatic > Marine > Hydrothermal vents | place: Atlantic Ocean: Mid...
AAAAATTCATCATGATTAAACTGATTTGCGGGTGATCAAAGAGATGCACCCATTAATCCCCCAATTGCGAAGGAGGATTTTTAGAGTAGTAGTCACTTCCCTGGCCCCCTCATAAAGAAAGGGCTTATTTTCAGAAAACTCCACCTTTGACAAAAAGGGGAGACATGGGATTTTTAATTCTTTCATATTTTTGAACATTTCCACTACATTCAGGAATCGTTCAGAAAAGAAATCCAGAAGATGTAGGAATAATCTCAGATCTATTCAAAACAATCGTCGCTGATCTGGTGAAGCAATTCACTTTATGGGGAGAAATTCTTTTCATTTTGTGATTGGTGCCTCCCATAACTGATCAATAGGGAAACGAATCCGATTCTGTAAAACACGGGAAATTTTTCCCAATTTATCCATTGAGTTTCAATTTTTCCCATCTTGGGACTTTCCTTGACAGATTCATGTTTATTAAATTAAACTGTCGCAAACAAAAGACGGGAGGTTCTTTATGAGACGTTTTTTTCTTGTAATCGCCATTCTGGGAGTAACTTTTGCCCAGACAAATCTCGCACCTAATCCAGGATTTGAAAACTGGGATGATGAGAACACATTGTCTAACTGGACTTACGAATCTGGCATCACGGTAACACGCTGCAGCAATCCAGATTCTGTTTTTTCAGGCACCTATTCAGCAGAAGTGATTTTAACTACACAGGACCAAGGTAGTACAGATTTTACCTCGGATTTTATAAGTGTCAATCCCAATGTAGATTACACTTTCAGCTTGCACGTTTATGATAATGATCCTGCAGGAAAAGTAAGGTTGGTAATTTACTGGTACGACTCGAATCAGAATAGTTTACCCACTTCCTGGGGAACTTATTCATCAGATCAATCTGACTGGCAGGTGCTTACTTACACCGCTACATCACCCTCAAACGCTGCTTATGCAAAGCTGGGGTTCAGGTTTTACGATGTATCAAGTAGCTGGGATGGTGATGCCATTTTCCACCTTGATGAAATGAGTTTTACGCCACCCTCAAACAATCCTCCCACTATTACAAATATTACCCAGACCCCATCTACACCCACATCCTCCGACAATGTTACCGTAACTGCTGACATTTCAGATCCTGATGGTGATAACATAGCAAAAGATTCTCTTTATTACAGGGTATGGCAAAGTGGAAGCTGGGGAGACTGGACACAGGTGTATCACTCTTCCACCGGTCCTTATACTTATACCATACCAGCACAGAGCAATCACGATTCTGTCGAATATTACATCATAGCCGAAGATGACCAGGGAAATAGAACAGAATCGAGTCATTCAAATTACTATGTTTGTGATGACCCTGTAATTCAGAATATTCAGCAATCACCTTCTAATCCCACTTCGAGCGATATGGTTACTGTGACTGCTGACATAACAGATCCCAACAACGACCTTGCAACTGACTCTCTTTTCTATAGTACAGATGGAGGAAATACCTATACACAGGTTTATCACACAGATGTAACAGGCAATACATACACATACCAGATACCGGCGCAAAGTGATGGAACGACTGTTCAGTACTACATCATGGCCAAAGACAATCAGGGTAATAGGTCAACCACCTCCACCTACTCCTATACAGTATCGGATCTTCTCCCCCCTGTAATTAACGAGATTATGTATAATCCTGTACCAGACGATAATTACTTTGAATACGTAGAAATATATAACCCCAATAATCAACCATACGATGTTGGGGGATGGGTTTTAACAGGTTCCATAACAAACGACTTTACAATACCTTCCAACACCTCAATACCACCCTATGGTTTTCTTGTAATAGCGAAAGACACGGATAGTATCAGACATTTTTATGGTCAGGACTCACTTGGCTTCTTAGGAGATGGAGACGATATACTCGTAGGTAATGGAACATTTTATCTGGGTAATGGTGGAGACAGTGTTATACTTAAAGACAACAATTCAAACACAATTGACGAGGTTGATTACGATGATGCGTCTCCCTGGCCTACTGCCCCGGATGGAGATGGTCCATCTCTCGCTTTAAAGAATCCGGATCTTGATAACAGCGATCCCTCTAATTGGTGTAGTGAGGCCGGTGACGACCCCACCTATGGTGGAACTCCTGGTTCTGAAAACGAATGTGGTAACGCTGTCTTAAACAGTGGATTTGAAAACTGGGCCAATGGTACTCCCGATTCCTGGATTGTAGAATCTGGGGCTTCTATAACCGAAAACACTACAGATAGGCATCGTGGTCATAGGTCCGCTTCTTTGTCCGTCACCACCGACAGCACCGGCGTATATCAGAACATTGAACAGGTCGTCGGTGGTAACACCTACTATCTCACTGCCTGGGTCAAGGCATCTGGCAACGTTCATAACCACCCATCAACTGGCATAGAATTGCTTTTCTACAATGGAAACTGGAATTATGACACCACACATGGACCATTTTATCCATCTTCAAGTGGAGGATGGCAAAGAATTGCAATTAGAGATACTATACCGGGAAATGCGACAAAGATGAGAATACATATTATTGGTTTTTCAACTGGAAAAGGAGCTGCTGGAACAGTTGATGCTGTATCACTCATTTCAGCAGGTGCAATCCCTACAAGTATAAGGGAAGAGATTACAGGAAATATTGACAAAAGACTGAAGGTTATTTCAATTGGGAATCAACTCAAATTCATCATGAAGAATACAAATAATTCGTATATCGAAATATTTAATGTAGCAGGAAGAAGGATATACAAAAACAAATTTGCTTCACTTCTGACACTCAATAGCAAATTCTTTAGAAAGGGCGTTTATTTTGCAATTGTAAAGTCCGGGGATACAATTCTGGCAAGAGCGAAATTTGTAGTATTAAGATAAAAAGGAAGGGGGGCCGCATCGAAGATGCGGCCCCCCCTTATAATCGTTCTCAACTTCATACCATCGTTGCTGTAAATTGTGTTTAATCAAGATGATCTACCTTAAAAAGAGGTATGTTTACAACATTTCCGTTAGAATACAAATAATTTCGTCAATCGGGGAAATATTACCCTACCATGTACCTCGTTTTCTTAATCCTCACTGTCTAAATTTCCATCCAAGCAGGGCAGATTCAAAGATTAGATAAAACAGCAGAAAATATTCAAAGATTTTTGCATAGCTGCGAGAGCTTCCAACAAGCTTTTTAAATCCCTCGTAATCGTACACATTTGCAAATCTCTTCCTCAGCTCCTTCCTTGAAAGGAATCTACTCTCAGATTCAACTTTTGGTAAGTTCACCCCCACATCAAGACTGTCCCTGTATAATCCAATTTTCTGAAACTTTAAAAGAGAACAGGGTACATTCTGCCCCCATGGTGTTTTGACAACCTCCTTCCCCGACATGACCTCCATGCAGGGTGTCCCCGCATTGACAACAACATTACAGTCTTTTGTATTAAATACCTTCTCAACTAAAGAATATAGAAATGGCACAAATGACGGGGAAATTGGAAACAAACTCTCGTTAACATCAGAAGGCAATCCGACAAGTATGCACTCACCTGCCGCGAATTTCCTGGAGATAACAATATTTCTGTCGTATACATCTTGCAGGATCACATTCCCATCTTCAAAACTCATCACTTTTTTAAATTTTAGTGTATCCTGCTCAAGGATAACGATTGATGAATCCACCTGCCGCCCCGAAATTCCAAGGACATTCAGAATGGTAGGAGGAATCTTATTTGAGAAAATAATGAGCCTTCCTCCATTCTCCGTATATCTCAGCACGTTCATTAAAGTTGGATAGGGGATCGTCATATCGGTGAGGAAAAGGACATCAAAACCTGTGAGATCCTCGCTCCCCCTGAGACCGTTTTTCACTTTCAGAGGATAATTTTTTATTTTGAATGGATTCAAACCCTTTGCAATAAATCTGTTGTTCCCGACAATTCCAATACTTAACTTTTCAAGCACTGTTATTGGGAAATACTGGATATTATCTTCTGGGAGATCATCGAATGGCAAAATCTCAACCTTCCATATACCACCATGAGTTGGGATAAATCTCAGTGTTAACACGTTAACACTGTCTGGTGAAACTTCAAAATTACCACCGGTGACCAGTTTTTCGTTGGAATAAAGATTTAGACGTACAGCCTTCCTCTCGTTTGCCTTGAGAAAAACTTTAAGATGAGCCTCAAAGCTTCTCATTGTGATTCCCGGCTCCGCTCTGACCGCAAGAATTTTAACAATATCATCAGGTGGAGGAATTTTTACTGCCAGAGTACTGGGATCTTTATATGTACCTGTATTGGAAACCTGAAAATCACTTATCACAATTCCAGGCCCTTTAATATCTTTCAAAACATTGAGGTCAGCCGGAATATCATAATCTAAAGGACTTTCGTAGGGTTTATCCAGAATATAAAAAATTTCAAGTGAGGGGTTTTTTAGCCTCGCTTCCTTTATAAGACTTGAGATCTTGACGGAATCGTGTCTCATGCTTGGGGAATTGTCAACAGCTACATACTTGAATTTAAAAAGCTCACCTCTGTATGGAGAAGCAGCAAGTAAAACGAGACTACCAATGGCAAGAGTTCTAAGTATGAGGATCAAAATCTCCAAGAGCTTACGTCTCCTTCTCCCTTCATATTGGGCACCAATAAGGAGTTTCACCCAGGGGAATGGTGTCTTGCGCTGCATCCTTGAAGCAAACAGGTGGATGATAATTGGCAGTAAGGCAAGTGGCAGAGCATAAAGAAAAATCTGATGCTGAAAGCTCATAACAGTCTTTCCCTTTTCTTGAAAAATCTGTAAAGTGCAAACTCAATAGGCTCGTCAGTACGGAAAAATTCGTAATCTATGTTGCTCTTCCTCAATTCTTTCTTCAGGGTTGAGATGTGCTTGTGTAGCCTCGTATTATATTCTTTCTTGAGGTTGACAGGGTCAAACGGTACCTTTTCGCCTGATTCCATATCCTCAAATATTCTCGCTCTTCCTTTTATTTTTAGCTCCTCGGAGGAAAGAAGATGGAAAGCGAGAACCTCGTGTTTGCGGTATCTGAACATCCTCAGGCTCGAAATGATTTCCTCAGGGTCTACAAGCATGTCAGAGATGAACACCACCATTCCCCTCTTTTTTAACTTTTCAGGCAGAATTTTGTAGGAAGAAAGGGACGTTTTTCCTCTGGTCTCAAGATTATCGAGTGTCTTCATCACATGATTCAGGTTGACCCTCGAGGTGCGAGGAGGTATGAGCGTTTCTATTTTTTCATTGAAGACGACAAGTCCAAACGCATCACGTTGAAGATAGAGAAGGTACGCAATGGCGGCGGCAAGGTCTTTAGCAAAATTGAATTTGTTCTCTGTGTATCCCATAGACGCAGAGTTATCAAGCACTACATATGATATCAAGTTGGTCTCGTCTTCAAATCTACGAACATAAAATCTGTCAGTTCTTGCGTAGACTTTCCAATCAATAAACCTGATTTCATCACCTTTGTTGTAACTCCTGTGATCTTTAAATTCCACAGAGAAACCGTGATACGGACTCTTATGCAGGCCAGTGAGAAAACCTTCCACAATAAGCTTTGCCCTTAGTCTTATGGGTTTTATTTTTGAGATGAGGTCTGAACTGAGCACGGTTTGAATTATAACCTATCTAACCGCCAAAGAATAATACCCAGGTGTAATCAATCAGAGAATGGAGCAATGCAGATGCTGTAACACTTCTGGCCCTCCAGTAAATGACACCGTACCCAAGACCCGCTATAGAAGCCATGAGAATGTAACTCAATCCACCATGAGGCCCGTTAAAATGAGCTAATCCAAAAATTACGGCAGATAAAATAACCGTTGTCCTTATATCAAACCATTTTAAAATTATCTTGAAAAGTAATGCTCTAAACAGCATTTCTTCAGGGAAACCAACGAGGAAAAATATTGTGACAATTAAAAACAGTCTAAAAACTGAGAGTCCAGGTGAGAATCTCAAAAATCCCATTAATAAACCGAGAGGAATGAGTATAACGGCAAGAATTAAGTACCCTTTAATAATAACTCCAGGAGGAATCCGATTAAAGGAAAAGTCCAACCCCTCAGGCTTTATTTCCGAAACAAGTATATGAGAGAAAATTGACACAACAAGGAGGTAGCCGGCAAACTCACCTGTATTGAGATTAGTCATGGGCAGAATTCCGAATTCCACAGGAAGCCATATCACAAAGAATAGGAGAACATCTCTCAGCGTCTCCTCCCTCAAAAAAGTTATCAATACCACAGTCAGGTAGAAACTGGCGAATTTTATAAAAATAACCGGTGAATAGAAAATAAGAAATGCAATAAGTACAAACCCCCACCAGGGGATGAATTTCCTCTCTATAAATCTCCGGTATTTATTTAAAAATAGTAATAAATACGGTACTCCAAAGATTATCTGCAACATCCTATCCCCACCTTCAGTTGATGTGTAATTCCAAATGGAACAAACAAAAAAGTTAGAATAGAAAGCGTAAAGTGTAAAAGTCCAAGAACAGCCACACTCCTATTATGGGCATAATCATAAGAAAATACCAATCCCATGGCGAAAGTGGAGAAAAACAGGAACGCATTTGGGAGATGGAAAATTGCAAAAAGTATGGAGGTTAAAATTCTTGCATTAAAAGTTTTTTTAGTAAATTTCTCGATATTCTCAAAAATGAAGCAGAATACGATGATCTCCTGCAGATAAGCCCACGGCAGGGTAGCCAGCACAAACCACGGAGACTCTGGTATATTCAGCGTCCTCGTCACTATTCCGGTCACAAAAAGAATCAGAACTGTAATTGAGAAAAAAATTTTCAGCAAATTCGACCATTTGAAGGAAAAACAGGAGTGAGAAAATTCGACGCCTGATAAGAAAGTAACGAGGGCTATAAAAAAGGATAGAGTGGGGAAAACTCCCCACTCTATCATGAGAATCGATATTGAAAAAATTAATGGCTTAAGAAGGTATGAAGGAGAGGGCATTACATCTTAAAATCATCCTTCGTTAAGCCAACATTTATCTTCAGGTCCTTATAAACTGCACGATGCACAAGTGTATCACCTTCGTATTCCTCTCTTACATAAGGTAGATAATTATCCTCTCGAATGTAAATCTTTGCTCGATTTGCTCCATTCCACTCTGCAGGACTGAGTCCATCTACCTCAAGAATAGTGCAAGGGATGTTGTCCACCTTACCACCGAGACCCACCACCTTTGCTCTATCTTTAACCTTTAACCATGCGGAGAGAATAGATCCGAAATCCGTTTTATCCACCCTGTGTCCTCTGATTGACAGAACTTTTTTATCAGTGGGGTTCAAAGTCAGTTTAATCTTTGAGAGAAGCCCACCCTTGTGAGCTCTGATTTTTCCTGTCTCCGGGTTGTAGACAATTTCAGCTCCCCTGTCTTTCCCTTTTATCACCTTCATGTAAATCCAGTGGGGTTTCAAAAATTTGTAGAGGTACACACGATCTTCTTTTTTCTTGCCCTTGATCATGTGACTTACGAGGGTGCACTGGTAATCGTGCAGTGCCTCAAAGGCGGACATAGACTTCATTAGAAGACTGTCCGCTCTGACCGGCGATATAGATAATTGCATCAATAGTAATAGTGGACCAATCATAAGTCGACCTCCTTTAAAGCTTAAAAATTTTTGTTATCGCCGGTCAGTTTTCCTCTTTACTCTCTTCTTTCTCTTTCTCTTCTTCCTTTAATTCCTCGATTCTTTCAAGCTCGGCTTTAAGAATCTCACCTAAGTTGATCTTGGCCGGCTCTGGCTTGTATCTTGCAACCTCTTCTTTCTCTTTTGCCCTGTAGTATTCTCTCTCAGAGAGGAGAATCCTCTTTCTCTTTGGCTCAATTTTCAATACCTGAAGGTTTAGCTCCTCACCAATAGAGTAGTTCTTTCCAGGATCTCCCTTCTTTTGAAGGTGAGAGAGAGCCACAAAGCCGTCAAGTCCCTTATCGACTTCGACAACAACCCCCTTGTCTGTAATCTGCTTAATAGGAGCTTTGAGCTGGGTTCCCGGGGGAATTTTCTGCTCAATTTCATCCCATGGATTGGGGGAAAGGTGCTTCAGGCCAAGATCAAGTAATCTCTTCTTTTTATCAATCTTGAGAACTTTGAGCCTGAGTTTCTGCCCTTTCCTCAGGGCCTCCTCAGGCTTGGCAAACTTTTGTGTCCAGGAAATATCTGCAACGTGGAGAAATCCTTCAATCCCGTCTTCAAGTTCAATGTAAGCACCGTAATTCTCAAAATCCTTAACAACACCCTTTACCACACTGCCAACTGGGTATTTCTCCTCAATAAGTGCCCACGGATCAGGCTGAGCCTGCTTCATTCCAAGAGAAATTCTCTGTTTCTCAATATCAACATTGAGAACGACAACATCGACCCTCGCCCCTTCCTTCACGACTTCAGACGGATGTCTTGGGGGTTTGCCCCATTTCATTTCAGAAATGTGGACAAATCCTTCTATTCCAGGCTCAAGTTCGACGAATATTCCATAATCGATAATCTTCTTTACAGTTCCACGGACTGTCGTACCAACAGGATATTTTTCTTTCACCTTCTCCCATGGATGGGGTTGAAGCAGTTTAAGACTCAGAGAAATCTTAAAGTTTTCCGGATCGACCTCCAGAACCTTAACCTTTACCTTGTCGCCAGGCTTTACTACTTCAGACGGATGTCCAATCTTTGTCCAGGAGAGTTCAGAAATGTAAATCAAACCGTCAATACCACCAATATCTACAAAGGCACCGAAGTCAGTGACATTCTTTACGACACCTTCAATAACATCGCCGGGGCGAATTTCCATGAGTTTCTGACGGAGTTTCTCCTGCTCTTCAAGTAGTACTTCACGTCGAGATACAACGATGTTCTTCCTTGCCTTGTTGATCTTGATTACCTTTACGGGAATTGTTTTTCCAACGTAGGAGGGAATGTTCTTTACCTTCACAAGATCAAGTTGGGAACCGGGAAGGAACGCATTTACACCAAAGATTTCGACCATCAGTCCACCTTTCACCGTTCTCAACACCCTGGCCTCTATCGTCTTGTTTGACTGATAAGCATCCTTAATTTTATCCCATGCCAGCAAGAAGTCGGCTTTGTGTTTGGAAACAATCGTACGTCCGTCCCTCCCATCAAGTGCATCAATGTAAACGTTTACCTCCTTCCCCGGCTCAAGTTCCTCGTCCTTGAACTCAGTCCTTGGAGCAACACCCTCAGATTTTGCACCAATGTCAATATAAACCTCATCTTTGAGAACTTTTACGACGACACCCTTTACAATTTCTCCCTCTTTGGGGGGGTTGAGCTTACTTTCCAACAACTCAACGAATCCTGCTTCATCACCTCCTTTCTGGTTTTTATGCTCTTCTGCCACATTATTTGCCCTTTCCTTCTCCTTCATACTATCCTTAAACCTCCTTTGTTAAAGATTTTATTTTCTTCACGACTTCATTTACAATCCACGGGGGAGTAGATGCACCTGCCGAGATCCCGACCCTCTCGGCATTTTCAAACCATTCCGGCTTCAATTCATCAGGAGTTTCTATGTGATAGCTCGGTGTTCCTTGCATTCTGCTGACTTCATAAAGTCTCTTTGTATTGGAACTGTTTTTACCACCGACAATGATCATTACGTCAGACCTCCTGGAGAGCTCTGCAGTGATTTCCTGTCGTCGCTCTGTTACATAGCAGCGCGTATTTATCGCACGGACTTCCTTCGCCTGTCTCAAAATCTCCCTCACAACATCTCCAAAAACGTCAAATCTCGATGTCGTTTGCACAACCACACCTACCTTTTTACCCTCAAAGTTGTACTTGCTTACTTCAGCTGGATTGTCAATTATCAGAGCATCTCCATTAACATGACCAAGAATTCCTTCAACTTCAGGATGATCCTTTTTCCCCACGATAACTACAATATAACCTTCATCATAGAGTTTTTTCGCTGATAGTTGAGCATTATAGACAATAGGACATGTAGCGTCAATGACCTTAAAGCCTCTTTTTCTTGCCTCTTCTATGATTCTGGGTGGTACACCGTGTGTGCGAATAAAAATTGTTCCCTTGTCTGTCTCATCGAGGGAGTTTACAGCCTTTATACCCTTTTCTTCAAGCTGTTTCACTACGACCGGGTTGTGAATTATGGGACCAAGCGTATCAAACCGCTCTCCCCTTTCAATGGCCTTGTTAATCATATTCAATGCCCTTTGAACTCCGTAGCAAAATCCAGCATCTTCTGCAACTTCGATAATCATGATTCGTGCAACATCCTCCTCACAGAATTTTTTATCTCAGCTGTAAGTCTATCAAGTCCGCTTTTGCCATTAAATTGTGATGGATAAAGAGGCTCTCCAAATTTAACCTCCAGCCTCTCCTTCCTTAGTATCCATGTCCAGAAAGGCTTTCTTGGCCCTTTTATACATGTTGGGACAACAGGTGAATTGGTTTTTATGGCAAGTAAAGCCACACCCTCCTTGAATTCAAGTAGCTCTTCATCTGTCTTATTCCGCGTTCCCTCAGGGAATATTACAACGGCTTTTTCTTCCCGCAGCAGTTTAATCGCCTTTTTCAAGGCATCCTTTCCACCTGTTTCTCTCTTTATTGGTATGGCATTATAAAATCTTATCAACGCAGCAAAAAAAGGATTGGGTATAAAAAGGTCCTCCTTGGCGAGAAAATACAACTCTCTTGGAGATGCGACACCCACAAGGGGGGGATCCCACGAAGAGATATGATTGGGTGCTATTATTATCCTCTTCTTTCTAATGACGTTTCCTTGTCCTGTGACTCTCATACCAAAAAGTGCCTTAAAAAGTGGGTAAAGGATTAACCATGCGAAACCCCATTTCATTTTCAGGGATCGTCACCAAACTTTTCCTTAATTTTCTCAACAATCTTATTTACCTGTTCATCAATTGTAAGGTTTGTTGTGTCAAGGATAAAGGCATCCTCTGCAGGTTTCAAAGGGGCAAAAGCCCTACCGGAATCAATTTCATCCCTCATCTCCAGCTCTTTCCTTACCTCCTCTTCTGAAACCTCAATCCCCTTCTCTCTCATTTCCCTCACTCTTCTCTTGACACGTTCTTCAATAGATGCTTTCATGAAAACCTTCAAGTCAGCATCTGGTAGAACATAAGTACCGATATCTCTACCTTCTACCACAACACCACCGTATCTCGCAAGCTTCCTCTGCAGCTCAACAAGTACTTTTCTAACACCGGGGTAACGGGCTACAATAGAAACATTCTCTGAAACTTCAGGAGACCGAATCGCTTCTGATACATCTTCACCATCCAGATATGTAACTAATTTCCCATTTTGACACTCCTGCCAGATATTGGAATCCCTGGCTACCTTTACCACAGCTTCCTCATCGTTGGGATCAATTCCAAGTCTCAGAACTTTTAGCGTTACAGCCCTGTACATGGCACCTGTGTCAATTGGCACAAGACCAAGCTTTTGGGCTAATAATTTTGCAGTGGTAGACTTTCCCGAGGCTGCTGGCCCATCAATTGCTATGGTGAGATTTTTCATAAGTGGGTTACATTATATCCGTCTACAAAATCGAATTCAAGTAGAGAAGACATAAGAGACGAATATCATCAT
>Ga0256833_1003011_pt1 | contig 11638 bp, 13 predicted proteins | sample 356284metaG_FD_190535 | JGI IMG/M metagenome (GOLD analysis project Ga0256833, IMG submission 190535) | Hydrothermal vent microbial communities from Mid Atlantic Ridge, Atlantic Ocean - 356-284 | ecosystem: Environmental > Aquatic > Marine > Hydrothermal vents | place: Atlantic Ocean: Mid...
CGGCGTTTTCAATCTCCCCAAGCAAGCGGGGTTCCGTCACGTAACGGGTAATCTTTTCATGATCCATTTTTAATTCCTCACCAATTCGTAATAGATGTCACGCCCCTGCCTCACGGGGCGGATCTTGGCCTTGTTCAAAAGCGCCGTCAGGTATTTCTCCACCTCATGGAGGTGAAGCCCCAAACTTTGACTCATCTTCTCGGCAGTTTCCGGCCTTCGGCTCACGATGGCCAGGATTTCTTCTTCCGTCGCCTCATGATAGGCCGAAATCTTCGAGGCGTCAAACGACGCGATCACCTCCGCCCGCGGTCCCAAAAGGCTCCGGATTTGATTCAGACGTTCTTCAGACAAGGGTTTTGCCGTGACCTCCGAGGGAGGGCGCACAACGGTGTTGAGTTGTATCTTGTCCGGCGCGATGTCGTCCAGGACCGCCTTCAGGGCGGCAAGATCCGCGTCCGCGTCGTTGACGCCCTCGCAAAGCAAAACCTCGACCCATAACTCTCCCCTGTATTCCCCGCGGAAGGCCTTCAGACCCTCGATGACCTTCGATACGGGCAGCCCCGCCGCGGGGCGGTTAACCGCCTCGAAGGACCCGGGGGTCACCGCGTCCAGGGACGGGACCACCCGGTCCGCCGGCAGCAGGTCCTCCCGGACCTTCGGGTCCCAGAGGAGTGATCCGTTCGTGATCACCGCCACGGGGATCTCCGTGCGCCCTTTCAAGAAGCGGATCAGCTCCCCGATCCCCGCGTGCAGGGTGGGTTCCCCCGATCCGGAAAAGGTAAGGATGTCCACGCGGCCCCCGTTTTCCGGGTCGTCGAGAAACGCTTCCAGTTCCCTCTTTATCGCCTCGGTGGGAAAATAGGCCTTCCGTTTCAGGGTGTGGTTGGTGGTCTTGCCTATCTGACAGTAGATGCAGTCGTAACTGCAGACCTTTTTCGGGATCAGGTCGATCCCGAGAGACGCCCCCAGGCGCCGGGACGGCACGGGGCCGTAGAGATATTTATACGCGCTCACTGAGTCCTCCTTTTGATGGTAACGAGGCCCTTATATCATATTCCCAGCCCGTTCCCACACGGAAAAACCTGTCCGGGAAAATCCTCGCGAAGGTTTCGATGGCCTTGTCCCCCGTGCAGTGGCAGGGGGCGATGCCTTTGACGGGCAGGGTTTGCACGAGATCCAGGGTTTTCTTGAGGTCCGAGAAGGGACGGAAGGCAAAGTGGAACCCTCCCAGCACCAGCTCAAAGGGACGCCGGAATCGCTCCCAGACTGTCTTCAGGGCGTTTTCGATGCCGAAATGGGCGCATCCCGTCAGCAGGACGATCCCCCCTCCACTCTCCAGGACCAGCAGCTGTTCCGGCGGACTTCCCTGCGACTGGGGCAAAAGCCACATGTCCTCAAGCCGGATCCCTCCGGGAGGGACGTGGTGAACCATGAGGCCCTGTTTCGCCAGGGAGGCCTCCTCCCCATCGGAAATCATTTCGGGCAGATAGACGGGGATCGCCCTTTCCGCGCCCGCGAGCGCCCCGAGGCCTCCCGTGTGGTCGTGATGCAGGTGGGAGAAAATCACCTGCCTGACCTCCCGGATGTCCCCACCGAGGGCGGCGAAATTATGAAGGAAGGTCCCCGGGTCATCGCCCATATCGAACAATGTCCACCCCTTCTCGTCCCGGATGCCGACGGACAATCCCCAGGAGGGGATCATGCCCTCCCGGTAGGGACGATTGTCACAGATAAGGTAAATCTCTTTCGTCATGATGCCACTCCGGGAGGGTCTCCTTCGCGGGTTGCCGCGTGAACCAGCAGCGGATGGATTTCGTAGCGGGGGGTTTGCATGCGGAAAAAATCGGCCCGAAGGTGGGGACTGATACACCCGTAACTCTTCATCTGGGCGATCAGGGTGTCCGCGGGAATCCCGAGGGGCGCCGCCCGCAGGAGCCGGTTGATCCGCGCGGCGTCGATGATACCGTTTTGCGACGCGCGGGCCATCTCAAAGAGAAAGGCGGGCAACTTGCTCCACGCGGGATGGCCCTCGCCGGCGAAAAAGGCCAGAAGGGCCTGGCGGACCTGGAGGCGTTCCGTGTCACAGGCGCGCCGGACCAGGGCCCTGATCCACGCGGGAAAGTCCAGGTCGAAATCCCGCCCCATGGCCAGCAACTGGCTGGTATCCTCCCACGCCTTGGTCGCGCTGCCCCCCACGAGCTGCAGTAGCCGCCACTCGTCCATCAGGAGGAGGGCGTCCTCCCCCTCCGGCCGGGCCCGGAGTTCGCGCGCGCTGACACGCCCCTCCTCCAGGACGCGCGCGAGCGCCCAGGCGACCGCGGCCACCACCGGCGCCTTCTCCCCTTCAAAAAGGGCCTTTACGGCCCCATTCAGGGTTTCCTCGCAAGCCATCTCTATAACTTTATCACCGGTCTCGTGACCGTGGTTCTTCCTATTTTTCGTGTCTCCCGCTTCATGCCCTGCCTTCTTTTACCTTTTCAATCAGGGCCACGTGGGAGGAAAAGGGGATGGGAGGCAGCTCCGTGAGCGGAAAGAACCTGAGGGCCTCCGCGTCGTCGCCGGGCCGCGGGTTTCCTTCGAATGCCCCGACCCGGTAGCCGATGATAACGACGCCGCGTCCCTCCGGGTTTTCGTTCACGAAGGAGATGACATCCACCAGGCGCGCCTCCTTCGCGTGAAGACCTGTTTCTTCAAAGAGTTCACGCCTCAAGGCCTCCCGAACGTCTTCCCCCGCTTCGACGAAGCCGCCCGGCAGGCACCAGCTCCCCTCGAGCGGCGGCGCCGCGCGCCGAACGAGGAGGAGTTTGCCTTCTTTCAAAACCAGGGCCGCCACGGCGGGTATGGGATTCTTATAAAATTTCGCGTGGCAGTTGGGGCAAACGAGACGGAAATGTTCCCTGGAGCCATTAACGGTTTTTAGGGGAGTTCCGCAATAGAAACAGTACCTTTCAATAGTCACGGTCCACCTTCTTGATATCGATGACCGGGGTGCCGTCCACCGCGTCGAGCCCATCTACTTCGAGGAAATTCCCCTTCCGCTCCAGGAGCCTGACCCTGGAGATCCCGATGGGATTGGGGCGATATGGACTCCGGGTCGAGAAGATTCCGCGCATGGGACGGGTCTTATCCCCCCGTGGGTGAACGATGAGCACCTGCCGGTCTTCGGCCTCCAGGCGGTCCATCCAGTAGAGGATCAGCAGTTCATCATACGCCTCGATCCCCTTGAGCCCGTCCAGGTAATCGGGGAAGATTTCGACGCGCGCCCTCGCCCTTTTCCGTGTTCCCGTGATTTTCAGGGGGGAATGGACCCTGCCCACCGGGGCAAGGACCATGTCCCCCCTTCCGGTTTTTGCCACGCCGCTACTTTTTGATCAGTGAAGCGCCGCAGGACGGGCACGTTATTTGGTAGCAGGGGTTGCCCGCCGTGTGGGCCATCCTGTAGCCGCAGTTGGGACAGACGCAGAAACCTCCGGGCCCGGAGCCCGGGCGGTTTCCTCCACCCATTCCCCTGCCGGCGCCACCGCGCCCCCGTCCCATGCCTCGTCCTGTTCCAGGGCCGGAGCCCCAGCGTGGTCCTGTTCCATCACCGAATGGCATTTAAACCACCTCCTTGCATCTTCATCGGGTCTTCGAAAGCGTACCGATGCTTACGGAGGCCCAGTGGATTAACGTTTGTAACCGAAGTTCCTCAACAACTCCTTGCGCTGTTTCACGTCCTCTTCCGTTTCGATTCCCACGGGCGGCTCCCCGTCCACGACGCCGAGGATCCCGCGCCCCTGCTCCGTCTCGGCGATGATTACCTCTACGGGATTGGCCGTGGCGCAGTAAATACGGCAGACCTCCGGGCACATCTTCACGGCGTTCAAGACATTGATGGGAAACCCGTCCTTCATGACGATGATAAAGGAATGCCCCGCCCCAAGCGCCTTCGCGTTTTTCTCCGCCGCCTTGATCATGTCGGGATCCGTTCCATCCCGGCGCACCTTTCTCGGTCCCGACGCTTCGCAGAAGGCGACACCAAATTTCGGGGACGGAAGCGCCGTCACCATGGTTTCATACAAATCTTCAACTGTCTTGACGAAATGGCTCTGGCCAAGAATGATGTTGCATCCTTCGGGGATATTTAAACGTATCGTCTTCAGCTCCATGAAACCCTCCTTATAAAATTCTTCTTTTTGAAAATATAATGGCGTAAAAGGCAAAAGGCAAGGAAAACAGAAATCCCTTTGAAACCTTGATTTTCAACTCATAGCCTGTTATCAATATTCATAAGGAAATAACTCTTGGCCAAAGGATTACCATGAAAAAAACAAAGATTGTCGCGACGCTGGGTCCTTCGAGCTCAGATGAGAAGGCCATTGAAGCGCTTGTTGAAAATGGCGTGGATATTGTCCGTCTCAATTTTTCTCATGGCACTCACGCCTCCCACAGGCGCCTGATCCGGATCGTCCGAAGGATCGCAAAACGACGTCGACAACCCATCGGCATTCTCCAGGATCTCCAGGGTCCCAAGATAAGAATCGGGGTGATCAAAGGGGAGAAAGTCCGTCTCGAGAATGGCCAACAATTTACCATCACCACCCGTCCCATGCAGGGGACGAAAGAAATGGTCTCGACCTCCTATGAGCCCTTGCCGAGAGACGTGCGCCGGGGAGACCGCATCCTTATTGCTGACGGCATGCTCGAGCTGGTGGTGGAGGAAACCCAGGCGGACGCGGTCGTTTGCAGGGTCACGCACGGTGGTATCCTGGAATCCCACAAGGGTATCAACCTGCCGGGTTCCAAACTCAGCACCCCTTCGCTCACGGAGAAAGATAAAAAGGATCTGGCGTTCGGCTTGAAAAACCATGTCGATTTCATCGCTCTCTCCTTCGTTCGTACACCGGAAGACATTACCGAGCTCAAGGGGCTTATCAAGAAGGCGGGGATGGATATCTCCGTCATCGCCAAGATCGAGAAACCGGAGGCGGTGGAGGTCATCGACGATATCATCGCCGTCACGGACGGTATCATGGTGGCCCGCGGGGACCTGGGGGTGGAGATGCGTCCCGAAAGGGTCCCCTTTATTCAGAAGGTCCTCATCCGAAAGTGTATCGAGAACGGCATCCCGGTCATCACCGCCACCCAGATGCTTGAATCCATGCGGGAATACCCGACGCCGACCCGGGCGGAGACCTCGGACGTCGCCAACGCCATCATCGACGGCACCGACGCCGTGATGCTCTCCGGGGAAACCGCTTCGGGCAAATATCCCGTCAAATCGGTGCAAACAATGAAGAAAATCATCGTGGAGACAGAAACTCATCTCAAAAAATACGGCGAACGGTTCCTTGAACACATCCAAGCCGATGATACCTTCCCCGATACCATCAGCCGGGAGGCCTGCGAGGCGGCCTACAACACGAGAGCCAAGGCCATCGTTGCTTTCACCCAGTCAGGTTTGACGGCCAGGCTTATCTCCAAGTACCGTCCTTTGACCCCGATTATCGCCTTCACGCCGGACAACAGGGTCCGGACCCGGCTCTTGCTCAACTGGGGTATTTCCACGCAAAACATCGGCAAGGTGAAAACCGTGGGCGCCATGTTGCGAAACGTGGAGAAGATCCTGATTTCCAGGAAAATGGTGCGCAAGGGAGACCCCATCGTCATCGTGGCCGGGGCTCCTTTGGGAGAGAAGAAACCTACCAACGTAATGATGCTCCACCGCATCGGGGGGTGATGAGGACTTTCCAACATCCTATATGGAGAAAATCATGCGGCGAAGGACATTAGAACTTTTTAAGTCGGCAGGATTTCTCGTCCTCACTCTTGCCATTTTGGCCCTGGCCCCGCCCGTGACCATCGCGGAGGCCATGCCGGTCCTCAAATCGGGGGACAAGGTCTTGGTGGAGGTAAAGGACTCCGCAACGGTTTTTATCGGGGGGCAAGATTTTACCTACAAACGCATAAAAAAGGGCAAGCGTCTCAAAATCACTGACGCGAGCGGCACCGATGGTGTTTTCCTCAAGCGATACGGTACCAAGATAAGACTGCGAGACCTGGAGGGGAATTTTCTGCATTATGTCCTCAAGGCGAGGAAATATTACAAGGTCAAGTTGGGGGACGGCACCGAGCTGGCCTACCTGAAGATCGAGGACGGAAAGGTGCTCGTCAATAATCGGGAAACCAATACGGAGTTCGTAGTTTATCCTGCCAACGGGAAAATCGTTTTCAAGGACGCGGGCGGCAACATCGCCTTCGTCCTCGAGGGGGAAACCAATCCCTTCCCCGCCGCCTTCCTCGCATTGGAGCCCTTGTCCCCCCTGGAGCGGGTGGCCCTCTACCTGACCTACCGGTAGAATAATGTACGCTTCATCCCCCTCGTCACAGGTAAAGCGCCAAGCGCCGGCAGGCCCCCGGGGCGGATCCCTTGGAATCGCCCTTCTCTCCCTGGGTCTGTTTTTGCTGTCGCCCGTCCCGGGAATAACCGGCCGCGTGATTTCCCTCTACGATGCCACTGGCCACGCCACCGCCTACATCGCTGAGGGCGGCGCTTCCATCTACCTCTATTCCGGCAAGTCCGTGGCATGGCTGGCTGGCTAAAGACGGTTCGATCTACGCCTATTCCGGTAGGTGGCTGGGCTGGATGGAGGATGGATTTTCGACCGCGCGGGGAAACGCGCCTTTTTCACGGACAACGCCAGGGGAAGCCCCGCGAGACCTGCCCGGGCCGCCAAGCCCGCGCGTGGGTCACGGGAAGCCCGCCTATCCAAGGCGGGGCATGAATCCCCGCCCGGTCGTCCGACTCGCTCTCTTTCCTGGTCCAAGGTTTCGGGGAAAGGGTATTTTGAACAAAATTGAGCCGGCACGCCGACCCCAAGCCGCCTTATAAACTTGGAAACCAGCAATTAGCGGAAGTGGGCCGTCAAATCGAAACCCTTCACAGATTTTGGGTTCTCAATAAGTGGTATTATTCTCTTTAAAGATGTGCTATGTAGCTGTCATTCCACGTTCTGGAGGGTATATTGAAACTTCTCATGGTCGCCGCGGGAGGGTGCGTCGGCGCGCTTCTGCGCTACTGGATTTCAGGTTGGGCCTATCGGGTTCTGGATGGCGGGTTTCCCTGGGGAACCCTGGTGGTGAATATCCTGGGCTGTTTTCTGATCGGGTTTTTGTGGGTCATCTTCGAACGGACGATCTTCCCGCCGAGCACGCGGGACTTCCTCTTTATCGGGCTCCTCGGCGCCCTGACCACCTTTTCCACCTTCGGGTTCGAGACGGTGAACCTCCTGCGGGATGGTGAAGTCAAAATAGCCTTGATGAATGTCTTGACGAACAATCTCTTGGGAATTGCGATGGTCCTCGCCGGGATTTTCCTGGCGGCGAAACTGTGGACAATCTTTCGCTAAGGGGGGGTAAAATCTATGAAATTACCGGAAGAGGGGATGCTCTTGAGGATTTTCATCGGGGAGGATGATCATTACAAAGGCAGGCCGCTATACGAGCAAATCGTTCTGAAGGCCCGGGAGATGAACCTCGCGGGGGCCACCGTGACTCGTGGCATCATGGGCTTCGGGGCCGACAGCCGACTGCATACCTCGAAATTCCTCAGGCTTTCCGAAGACCTCCCCATCGTGATTGAACTGGTGGACAAGGAAGAACGGCTGTTGGAGCTGATTCCCTTCCTGGATAAGGTCGTGGAAGAAGGCTTGATCACCCTCGAAAAGGTGAGAGTCATAAAATACCGGCACAGCAACGGTGGCAAGAAAATCCCGGGGGGTGCCTGAGCAACCTTGGTTGCCTGTCGCGATCCCTTCCTTAGAGTTCCTCCACCTTTATGATGTTCTTCTTGTTGATGTAAAGTCTATAGGAATTCTGTGACACCGGCAAAAAGGTTTTGCCGCTGTTGAGGAAATCCAGGGTTCGTCCGTAACGTTCCGGCAAAGGTTCGAAGATTGCCGCCGTGAGCGTGGATCCACCTACAAAGTGAAACTTGAGTTCTTGCTCTGTTTGTTTGTTCACAGGGTCGATTTCCTTGACGTAAAGAATTTTGTCTCGATTGAGGATACGAATTATTCCGTCGGAAAACTTCACGGGAATAAACGAAGGGCCGTGATTAAGAAGCTCTTCTATGGTCTCAGGGCCAGAATGGAACGGAGAATATTCGCTGATGAATAATGTGATCCTCTCAAGTTCTTTGTCAGGCGGGGTGAGTTTTAATTCCGCTGATTTTTCAATCTTTGTGATTTTTAAAATTGCCAGCATATCATCAGATTGTTTCATATCGCTCCCCTATGTTTGTTCTTCCCGGGCCGCGGCGGCTGCCTCGTCCATGAGTCGGGCCCCTTCCATCAAGAGTGACATGAGGGACATGTTGATGGATCTTTCCGGGAACTCGTGGTAGGGGACCACGCTGAAATTGACGTCTTTCCAGCCCATGATTTGGTAGAACGCGTTTTCCCCCGTGGCGTTGACCGTTTCCGCGTGGATGAGTTCTCCCTGCTTGATAAATATCTTTCCCCTGCGCATGCCGCCCTCCAGGGTGATGAGAACGTCCTTGTCTCCAGCGGAGAGGATCTGAACCAGGTCTGTCAAACTCATGTCATTGAGCGAACCGCTGACTCCTTGTTGTGTCTTCCCTTTGCCTTTTTTGGCTAAGGCACGTGATATCTTGAGGGACAAGAGCTCTAAGTCAACGGGTTTCTGGAAAAAATCGTCCGCTCCGGCCTCGAGCGAATGGGCGGCCAGACCTGGTGTTGCCTTATCCGTAAGGAAGAAAAAGCAGGTTTCTTGAAATTTTAACTCAGTTTTTACCTTTCGGCAGAAATCGAGGCCGTCACCGTCCGGGAGCTTGACTTCGGAGATGATGGCATCGACCAGCACATCGGAAAGGTATTCCATGGCCGTTTCAATCGTATCGGCAATCTTGATCTGGTAGCCGTCGTTTGAGAGGCGGAGATAGATGCCGGAGTCTTCGAAGACATCCGGATCCACGATGAGAACCCTACCCGAGACCTTGCCCACATCCCGAAGGAGCTGGTCTTCCCGGAGAAGATGCAAAAAGGACTCGAGAATGGGTTCGTCCCCGGGAAAGGGAAATTTCTTGAGGAGCTCCTCGCGGGCGGCGTTTAGGTCACCGCGAATCTCGGGACGGTCCGCCAACGCCTCCACGTAACTTTTCACCATCCCAAAGACGGTGACCTCCCTTTTTCGAACCGGGTTTTTCAACGTCTTTTCGAATTCCATGATTTCCCGGAGGGGATATGGGCACTTGACGCTTTCCAAAAAGCCCCGACGAAGCTCGGATGCGGACAGCCATGCGGAAAGGACGATGGCGTCCACCTTCGCGCCGCTCAGGCCGATCCGCATCCCAAGGAGTTTTCCGTACTTGGCGCAGAGGCGGATTTCGGAGAGCTGCTTGGGGTGATTTTTCAAGACCCGTCCGACGAAGAAATCCGCCATGGAGATCATGCCGGCGCTCATCTGCTCGTAGGCATAGGCCTGTTGGAGGAGTAAGGGAGACAGACTGTCGTAATAGAAGATTTCGAGAGAAGGGCGAATCTCTTCCAGCGTTTTCACCCAGGTTCCCCCGCGGTTGAAGATGGTGCCGTTGACCAGGAGGATTTCGTAAGTATTCTTCGTGATCTGCTTTTTCACGTCCTTCAGAGTGGAAACCCAGATAATTCCCCTGGCACCTTCCAGTTCCAGGAGGGTCCTGATCGCCCTCGCCCGGTTCAACTCAGGCTCGAGAAGGAGAATGCGACGAGCGAGGGTAGGGGGGAGCTCGGGAGAGGCGGAGGGTGTTTCCCTGATTTCTTCCGGAAGGATGGTGAAGTCTTCCGGGAGTTCCAGCTTTTCGCGGCGGTCCCGAAGGTTTTTTTGGCCCTTGTAGTGCAGGGCGATAGCCTCTGTGATCTCCATTTCGGGGGCAACGGTGTAGGCGACACGGTTGGGCGCAAAGAGGTTTCCTTCCAGAATGTAGGTCTTTTCTATGTCTTCGGGATCGTTCATGGCAAGGGTCAGGACCCTTTTCTCCGGGTCGAAATCGACAGGGAAGATCCGCCATTTTTCGGCCAGTTCCAGGGAAACAAGTTTTTTCGCTTTTGGCGGGGGGCTCTTTTCAAAGAGCGGACGGTAGGGGACTCCGTATAGCTCGGAAAGGGCGCTGCCCAGGTCCGAGAAGTCTATCAACTCCAGGAACAACAGGGCCTTTTCCAGGGGAATCTTCGCCGTCAAGGCATAGTCTTCCGCCTTCATCATGTCCGGCTTGTTGAGCCGGCCCGTTTCGAGAAGATGTTTTTTCAGACGCGCGTCGTCCATCTTTTAGATTCAATTTCCGTTGATGCCGTGGGGCTTATCCTTCCATGTCCGAGGCCGAGAGGATTCCCTGCTGGACCATCTTTTTGATGTGGGAATCCATCGTCTGCATCCCGATGTTCGTTCCGGTTTGGATGACCGAGTAGATCTGGTAGGTTTTCCCTTCGCGGATGAGGTTCTGAATCGCGGGGGTGCATATCATGATTTCCACCGCGGCGACCCTGCCGTGGCCGTCCGCCTTCCGGTAGAGGCGCTGGGCGATGACTCCTTTCAGAGACTCGCTCAGCATGGTGCGCACCTGCGGCTGCTGGTAGGTGGGAAAGACGTCCACGATGCGGTCTACTGTCTTAGGGGCGCTGGAGGTGTGGAGGGTGGCCAGGACGAGCAGCCCGGTTTCCGCGGCGGTCAGGGCGAGATGTATGGTCTCCAGGTCGCGCATCTCCCCCACGAGGATGACATCCGGGTCCTCCCGGAGGCACGCCTTCAGACCAGAGGAGAAATCGTTGGCGTGAAAACCTATCTGTCTCTGGTGAATAAGGCATTTCTCCTTGGGATAGATGAACTCGATGGGGTCTTCCAAGGTGATGATGTGGTAATTTTTTTCCTTATTAATAAGGTCGATCATGGCCGCAAGCGTGGTCGATTTGCCGGAGCCCGTGGGTCCCGTCACGATAACCAGGCCGCTCTTGATCCTCGCTAAGGTCTGAACGGCGTCCGGGAGGTTCAACTCCCGGATACTCTTCAACTTCGTCGGGATCATCCGGAACGCTCCGGCGTATCCTCCGTTCTCGATGAAGATGTTGGCCCTGAACCTGGCCTTTTCACCCAAGTTGTAGGCGAAATCGATGTCCTTCCTTTCCTGGAGGAGCTCGACCTGGTCCTCATCCAGCATCTCAAGGAGAAGCACCTCCGTCTCCTTGGGGGAGAGGTCGTGATACTTGATGCGTTGCAGGACACCGTCAATACGAAGCAGAGGGGGTGTGCCCGCAGAGATGTGCAGGTCCGAGGCTTCATACTGAACCATCAATTCGAGCAGGACATCTATTTTTGCCAAGGTTTACCTCCTTCCGGAGATCTATCATACCATATCGAAACAGAACTTTTTAGTATTGCCGTTCAAATTTCTATGATTTGTCGGTTTCAACGTAGTTTTATATTTCAGGAGAACAGAAGACGTCCCCGGGGTTTGAATCCCTTGAGAAAGGTGCGGATGTCATGGCGTTTTTTCCCGGCTAACTGGACCTCCTTGAGGTCGAGGGCCCCCCTGCCCGTGGCGACGCGCCACGTGTCGTCCGTGACGAGACATTCGCCGGGGGGCATCACCTCGACCGGTTCGGCGAGT
>Ga0256833_1003012_pt1 | contig 11637 bp, 13 predicted proteins | sample 356284metaG_FD_190535 | JGI IMG/M metagenome (GOLD analysis project Ga0256833, IMG submission 190535) | Hydrothermal vent microbial communities from Mid Atlantic Ridge, Atlantic Ocean - 356-284 | ecosystem: Environmental > Aquatic > Marine > Hydrothermal vents | place: Atlantic Ocean: Mid...
ATGTCTGCGTGTGATAAAGAAGTGAAAAATAGAGATATTAAAAGTAATTTATACAAATTCATTTCTTGTCCTTAATATTAATACTTGTAGTATATTATATTAAAACTTAAATATAAATTTAAATTATAAATTTTATATTAAATTAAGAAATATTTCTAAAAAGTCTTTTTGCATTACATGTAGTATTCTCAATTAAGTCACTTTTTTCAAGATCTGAAAGCTCTACCATTTTAGAAGCTACTAAATCACAATAAGCAGGTTCATTTCTTTTTCCTCTATGAGGGTGAGGTGTCAAATATGGAGCATCTGTCTCAATAATTAGTTTATCTTGGGGTATTTTAGGATAAACATTAATAAGCTTTTTGGCATTTTTAAAGGTTAAAACACCTCCTATGCCATAATAAAAATTTTTATTGGCTAACTTTAAAAGTGATTCGTCTGCGTTATAACAATGTAAGACCCCACCCTCATCTCCTGCATGTTCCAATAAAAGGGCTAAACAATCAGCAGAAGATTCACGAACATGAACAATGAGAGGAAGCTTTAGCTCTTTTGCCCAAAGGATTTGGTCAATAAAAACCTCTTTTTGTAGTTTCTTTTCTTCTTTAATCTCTTCTTCGCTCTCTGGCAAACGAAAATAGTCCAGTCCACATTCACCAATGGCAACACATTTTGGGTGAGTTATAAAAGTTTTAAGAAATTCTTTATTGTAGTTTTGAGCATCGTAAGGGTGAACTCCCACTGAAAAATATATCGCTTTATATTTTTCAGAAAGTTCAACTGCTCGTTTAAGAGTTCTGGGGTCTGCCCCAGGGATAATAAAACGCTCAACACCATTGGCTTTAGCACGTTCTATTACTTCATTGATGTCTTCATTATACCGTTCATCATCTAAATGGCAATGTGTATCAATAATCATTCTAATCCTTTAAAAAATAGTTAAAAGGATTTTACCATATTAATAAGGTAAAATAATTGTTTGCCCCTCATAAATTTGACCACTTGCATCAAGACTATCATTACTTGCAATGATTCGTTTATAGTTTTGAGCATTACCATAGAATTTATCAGATATTTTTTCTAAAGTATCGCCTTTTTTAACAATAACTTTATGTATTTTAACAACATTTTCTGGCGTTGTTTTAGGAGCAATCTCTTCTTTTAACTCTTCAGTATATTTTGTATTATCAATCAGTGTATTATCATCAGTCAAACTATTCATAGCTAGACTTAAATCTTTTTGCGTACTTGGCACAATTTTAGAAGGCTTACGTTCCCTTGATATCTCATCTTCAATAGTTCTTAATGCTGATAGATACGCCTTATCGTCACTATTATCTTCTACCTTTCCAATAGCTGGCTTTAAAGAAAGAGACGCTATTTCCTCTTCTACTGCTACTTCCTTCTCTATGGAAGTTTTAGTTTTTGGAAAAGAAGAACTCTCTAGCTTAACAACTAAATCTTTATCAAAAGATTTATCTTTACTAAAAATTCCCGAATTAGTATATAAAGAAAAACCTGTATAAGCAACAGAAGCAATCAATACAACCGTAAAAAGTTTTGCTGCTGGTGAGATTTCACCTTGTTCACCATACTCTTCAGAATGTAAACTCGCATTTCTAATCGCTTCATTGTAAATATCATTTGTGCTTGACATAAAATTCCTTTGTGTTATCTATCTTATTCATATTATAAAATAAGAATGAGTCATAACTATGAAATTTTAAAATTCATCATTAGGATTATTGACAACTGCTATTTTACCTCTAAATCCACTTTTATCATCTAACTCTCTTGCTATCGCATCTGTATAAGAAGCTTTACTTTGAATCGAAGGTTCATTCATAATAACTTGTATGGAGTTAGGCAAGTTTTTTTTCGCTCTTTCATTAGCTGTATCAACGGGAGTTCCTTTTAAAATATTTACCAATTCAGCATTATCTAACTGGCTATCATCAATGGTCTCACTCACCCCTAAAACGGCTTGTTTTTTTACAGCCGAAGATGACTTAAGAAACATATTAGTATTACTATTGAAATATTTAAACGCCACAAATGCTAAAAGCAGTAAAAGTAAAAAATTAACCAAGTGTATTTGCTTACTAGTTTTTTTACTACTACTTGTATAAATCTGTGCATCTTGTATGGCATCTGTATATCTATTGTTGGTATCGAACATTATATATCTCCTAAATTATATTAAACTTAATATAATTTTAACAAAAATATATAGTATTAAAGATTAAAATATTAATTTTTTATTAAATATTTAGTTTAATAATCTTTCCGCAAAACTAATCGCCTCTTCATTGGGTTTTTCACCTCCAATAATACGGGCTATCTCTGCTACTCTTCCCTGCTTATCTAAAAGTATAACCCTACTTTTGTTTTTAATTTTAGAGACTAAAAGATGCTGATTTGCCTTAGAGGCTAAATGTGCTTGATGAGAAATGGCAAAAATTTGATAGACAGTAGAAAGCTTTGCAATCATATTAGCAATGGCAATTGACTCATCTCCTGAAACATTGGCATCTATCTCATCTAAAATTAATACTCCTGCATCTTTAACACCTGAAAGGGCTACCACCATAAGAGCCAATCGTACACGGTTAAACTCCCCACCTGAGAGTTTAGAAGCTGTTGAGCCATTCATATTTATCTCAACAAAATCTTGCCCTAACTCGCCTAGTCCATTCATTGTAAAGATAAAATTGATCGCAGGGAGTTTTAACTCTGCTAAATATTTTTTTAAAGGTTTTTCTAAATTTACTGCTTTGGCTTTACGTGCTTGTGAAATTTGTCCTGCTAAAATAGAGAGTTCAGAAAGTTCCATCTGCAAAAAGGACTCCAACATACTTTTATCAGCTTCAATATTTTTATAGCCTAAAAGTTCTTTTTGTTTCAACTCTGCGTATGCTATCGCCTCTTCAATACTTCCATATCTATTCTGTAAAGTAGATATTTTTTCCAATCTATCTAACACAGCTTCAATATCCACTTCAGCTAACTCCTCTGAAAGGGATTCTATCTCCTCAAAATCAGCTCGTAACTGGTTCATCATCTCTGAAAAGACAGTGTCATCTTTGTCTAAAAGCCTATAAACTTCAGAGACCGACTCTTCAAATCCAAAAATACCATTGGCACTCTCTAAGGCATCGTTTACTTTATCAATACGTGAGAGTTGCTGTTTTACTTTAAGTAACTCCTCATCTTCTCCTAGCACAGGATTAAGCGATGTTATCTTCTCTATCTCAAACTCAGTAAATTCTATGAGTTCTAAGAGTTTTGCTTCATCTGCTTTTATCTTCTCTAGTTGTAGTAATTTTATTTTATAGTTCGCATAACGACTCTTATACTCTTTAAATAATTTTTTAAAACTTTTATCTTTGGCTAAGAGTTCATTATCTATCAAGCTTAGTAAATCACTACTTTCAAAACCACTCTTATCGCGTACTGACAAAAACTGCACAAAGGGGCTAAACATTCCATTTAAAACTTTTTTAGAGATATTCTGCCCATCAATGCTGTAACGTACTTTCTCTTTTTTAATGGTTTTAAGGGTTATCTCCTCTTCAAGTTCAAAGGCTTCACTCTCTAGCTTTTTAGGTTTACTTACCAACACTTCACATAATGATGCTTCAGCCGTTCCATAACCAAAAGTAGAGAGTATGCTGTTCATAAAAAGTGATTTACCAGCTCCCGAAGGACCAGATAAAACAACAAGCCCCTTCTCTAGTTCAACTTCAACCTCATCAAAAGATATTAAGTTCTTTAAAAATACTCTATTTATCATTATTCGTCATCACCCCAATGTAATTTTTCTCTTAAAACTGAAAAGTAGTTCCGTTCTTTTTTATGCAATAGTTTTGCTCCAATTTTAGCCCCATTAATTACCAAAACATCTCCTGCATGCATCTCATAATCATCTTGCCCATCAACCATCACAACAACTGTGTCTTTAGGAGAAGAGAGTGCAATGGTAAAATTAGAAGGTAACACTATTGGACGTTGTGTTAAAGAGTGGGCTGCCACAGGGGTCATAATGAACGCTTGGGTCAAAGGGTACATCACAGGTCCTCCTGCGGCTAAATTATAAGCCGTGGAACCAGTAGGAGTAGAGATGATAAGTCCATCACCTCTATAAGTATTAAACCATTCGCCATCAACAGAAGCATCTATTTTAACCATGTGTGAAACAGTTGGTCGAGTAATCACCACATCATTAAAAGCATGAAATTTTTTACGACCGTCGGCTGTTTGTATGTAGCCATCTATCATCATACGGTCATCAATTCTATAATTACCTAAAAGTAAATTATCTAAAAAAGTATCAACTTCAGCAATGCGAACATCGGCTAAAAAGCCTAAAGTCCCTGCATTAATTCCCACTACAGGCTTATGATACCCATAAGAATTTCGTACCAAAGAGAGTAAAGTACCATCGCCTCCTAAAGAGACTAAAAAATCTGATTGTTCACACAATTCTTTAAAGCTAACTGCGTCTAAAATACCCAATGTCTTCGCTGAATAATCAACCAATAATACTTTTATATTATGGGCTTCAAATTTTTCTTTTATACTTTTATAAACAGGAAAAAGTTCAGGGGCATCTGGCTTTACAATAAATCCTGCTACTTTTATTTGTGACATTTTTGCATCTGACACACGCTTCTCCTAAAATATATTTTAGAAAGGATAACATAAACTCTCTTCATCAATCTATTTTTATGTCAGATTGTCATTCTTTATTATTTTTAACACGACTCTATTCTATTTCTATGTAAGAATTTGCTATAATTCCAAAAATTTCAATTATATACATTAGAAGCTATATAAACATATGAGGAAATAATTGTGAGAACACACTATTGTGCTGAGGTAAACGAAACAGAAATAGGCGAAACAGTCACCGTTGCAGGTTGGGTTTCAAGTCGTCGTGACCATGGTGGGTTAATTTTTATTGACCTTAGAGACAAAGACCAAGTGGTACAAGTTGTTTGTGACCCTGCTGACAATGCAGAAGCACATAAACTGGCTGAAGGAGTACGTGACCAATTTGTCCTAATTGTAACAGGAACAGTACGTGCTAGAGGTGAAGGACTTGAAAACCCTAAACTCAAAACTGGTAAAATTGAGATTGTAGCCGATAAATTAATTATCGAAAACACTTCTAAGCCTATGCCTTTTGAACTAAATGACGAAAAAGTAAATGAAGAGATTAAATTAAAATATAGATACTTAGAACTTAGAACACAAAAGTCTTATGATATTTTTAAACTCCGTTCAAAAGCGACTATGGCAGCTAGAAATGCCCTTGATGAGCTGGACTTTTTAGAAGTAGAAACACCAATCATTACTAAATCTACCCCAGAGGGAGCCAGAGATTACCTTGTTCCAAGCCGTGTACATGGAGGAGAATTTTATGCACTTCCACAGTCTCCTCAACTCTTTAAACAACTCTTAATGGTCGGTGGATTTGACCGTTATTTTCAAATTGCTAAATGTTTTAGAGATGAAGATTTAAGAGCCGATAGACAACCAGAGTTTACCCAAATAGATGTTGAGATGTCTTTTTGTGACCAAGAAGATGTCATTGATGTGGCTGAGAAAGTTATCCATAACATTTTTGACAAGTGTGGATTTGACATTCCTACTAAATTTACCCGTATGACCTATATGGACGCGATGGAAAAATATGGTTCAGACAAACCAGACATGCGTTATGACCTTGCTATGGTAGATGTCATGGACATCTTTGCACGTTGTGACAATGAGATTTTTGCTAACATTGCTAAAGATGCGAAGAAGAACAGAATTAAAGCCCTCAAAGTACCTAAAGGCGATGAGATATTCTCAAAACGTCAAATGAAAGGCTTTGAAGATTACGTCCGTAAATTTGGTGCAGCTGGTCTTGGTTACTTCCAAATGAAAGAAGATGGACTTAAAGGTCCTCTTACTAAATTCTTTACAGAGGAAGACATTCAAGCCATTATTGAGCGTTGTGAACTTGAAGTGGGTGATGCTGTCTTCTTTGGTGCAGGGAACAAAAAATTGGTTTGGGACTACATGGGTCGATTTAGAATCTACCTAGCAGAGATTATGGAGATTATTCCAGAAGATAAATTTGAGTTCTTATGGGTGATGGACTTCCCTATGTTTGAAGAGAGTGATGGAAAAATAAACGCCATGCACCACGCCTTTACCATGCCACAAACCAATGATGAGGGTAAAATAGTTTATGACGATATTGAAGAGTTAAAATCTATTGCCTATGACATTGTACTCAATGGTACAGAGCTTGGTGGTGGGTCTATTCGTATCCATAAAGAAGACCTTCAATCTGAAATCTTTAAACTTATGGGTATTTCAGAAGAAGAAGCAGAAGAGAAATTTGGTTTCTTACTCGATGCCTTTAGATTTGGGGCTCCTCCACATGGTGGATTTGCTTTAGGACTTGACCGACTTATTATGCTTATGACAAACAGCTCAAGCATTAGAGAAGTGATTGCTTTCCCTAAAACACAAAAAGCACAATGTATCTTAACTCAAGCACCAAGCCCAGTAGAAGCTGAACAGCTTAATGAGTTGAGCTTACGTGTTCGTAAACAAGAAAAAGCGTAGGGGGTGATTGCCATCACACCATTTCTACATACAATCAACAAATAACATCTAAATTTTCCATGGTTGGTGCGATGGCAATCGCCCCCTACGGATGCAAACATAATTAAAATAATTAAAAAAGGACAAAAAATGAAAAAACTCTTTCTAATCATCGGAGCACCAGGTTCTGGTAAAACAACAGATGCCAGTATTATTGCAGGTCGTAATGACAACATTGTTCACTACTCAACAGGTGATATGCTTCGTGAAGAAGTAGCCAGTGGGAGTGAGCTTGGTCAAACCATTGATGGCTTTATCTCTAAAGGAGCGTTAGTTCCTTTAAATATTATTATTGACACCATTATCTCTGCGATTAAAAATGCACCTGTAGATAACATCTTAATTGATGGCTACCCACGTTCAGTTGAGCAAATGACAGCCCTTGATGAGCTTTTAGAGACAGAAGATGATATTACTTTGGTTTCTACCATTGAAGTACGTGTTAGTCAAGAAGTAGCCAAAGACAGAATTTTAGGTCGTGCAGCTGATGCTAAACCTGGTGAAGAGCGAAGTGATGATAGCATCGAAGTCTTCTACGATAGAATGAAAATCTATACTGACCCATTGGCTGAAATTCAAGATTTCTATACTAAAAAAGAACTACTCACCGTCATTAATGGTGAGAGAGAACTTGACCCAATTGTGGCTGAAATGGAAGCCTTTATTAAGAGTCATATTTAAGCTTAAAATCTTTCTATGATAGGGTTCTTTAGCCCTGTTAAAAGCTCAACTTCATTCAATGTTACTAAAGGCAATGAAGTTGGTCGGCTTGAATAAAAACTTTCTGAAGTTTTAGCTAAAGCTCTTCTCCCCCGTGTAGAGTTAATAAAGTGAACAATAAAGCGACTGTCCATCTTTTTAGGATTTTTCATACGAACAATTGCCATATAATGAGGCACGACATAGCCCTCTTGACCTTTTTCGACATAACAAGCAATCATCGGTGCATAAAGACTAACAATAACATCTCCTGCCTTAGTTAATTGTTTAGAAGAGAGTTTATCTGAAACATTAACCGTGATCGATTTACGCTCATCTAAAAAAGAGATGGATTCTAAAGAGAGCATCGTTAGCTCTTTATAGACTTTAGTTTTTTTATTATTACCCTCTAAAACATGAACCCCTTTAATTACTTCTGCAATCTCTTTTAACTTCATCACTTTTCCTTTTCACGCATAAAATATTTTAACTTAATTATTAAAACTTAAATTAGTATAATAGATAAAGCTTTAATATTAATTTAATATTAACTATATTCTATAATTTTTAAGATTAAGTAAAATAAAAAATAATACTTTTTATTATTTAAATATATCTCTTAATATCGATAAATAATTCTATTGTCTAAAAAAATATGTTATTATTAGATAATTTACTTATATAAGGATAAGAATGCGTTACACCTTTTTACTCTCCCTTGCTCTATTTTTAACAGCTTGTAACCCAACTGCTATACAGAATACTGCCCCAACAGTCACATCTACAAACGGTGCGTCAGAACAGAAAGAAGCTAGCACAGAAGTTGTCTCTTCTCTACCTACAACCCAACAAGATACCGATGACAATGACTTAAAAATCGTTGATGAAACATCAATAGTTGGTAACTATACTCTTCAACAAGGAATGTTTGGAACACAAGAAATCACAGAAGGCTATCTTGTAATTGAAGAGATAGACCCTGACAACTACGGATACTATTATGTCACCATTGCTCCTAAACTTTTACCTGAAACCCATACAGGAATATTTTTTAGAAAAGATGCTAATTTTTCTCAAAAGGTAATTGAAGATAGCTCTCCAGCTGAGATTGCAGCAGGTAAAGGTAAATCTAAAATATCTATTATTGATAATCTTCAACTAACTAAAGAGGGAAATAGGCTAAAACTTTTTATCAATTCAGATAAAAAAGAGAACTTACTGTGGAAAAAAGATGTCGATAATATCACAAAAAGTACAGCGATGATTAAAGCTCTTACTGAGGCAAAAGAGGAGTATCGACTTTATTATAAAGAAAAATGTCAAGCCTCCCTGCATTTCTGTGTAGATGTAGAATATACAAAAGTGAATGATTAAAAAAATAACTTATATGGATGTTTTAAAACATCCTGTGGTTGCACAACTTACACTCATACAATTTATCTCTTACTTTGGCACTTGGTTTTCCCAAGTTGCCATTGCTTCTATGATGATAGAGTATGGAGCTTCCCCACTTGCTATTGCTTATATTTTCATGATGATTATGCTTCCTGCGATTGTTTTGGCACCCATCTCGGGTTGGATTATAGACAGAATCTCTTTTAAAAAACTAATGGGAATACTCCTTTTAGTAGAAATTTCTATGACTTTACTTTTTACAACGGTTAATTCACTGAATGGTATAAACCTTTTAATGCTCTTTATTTTTATACGCTCAACGGCTTCGTCTATTTTATTTTCTGCTGAAATGGCACTTTTCCCTAAAATATTACAAGGAGAAATGCTCAAAAAAACCAATGAAATTCACTCCATTGTATGGTCAGTTTGTTTTGCTTTAGGTATGGCAATTGGGGGTATTGTTACCTATTATTTTGGTTATGATACAACTTTTTTAATTGATGTTACGCTCTATTGTATTGCTTTTATGCTTCTTTTACGGCTTCAACTTATACTAGAGCCTATTAAACATACTGAATCAGCTGTTAATATGATGAAGAGTGGTTTTATCTATTTAAAAAATCATAAAAAGCTCATACACTTAATTCTTTTACACGCAACTTTAGGACTTACCTCTTTTGATACCCTACTAACACTTCTAGCAGACCTACATTACAAATATGTTTTGGCTGTCCCTCTTGCTATTGGTTGGATTAACGCAACACGTGCTTTAGCTATGACAATAGGTCCACTGTTACTTTCAAAATATATAAACGATAAAAACCTACACTATTTTTTCGCTTTACAAGGCATAGCTATTATAGGGTGGTCCTTTATTCAACACTCTTACGCGATGAGTATTGTAGCAATGCTAGGAATGGGACTCTTAACAACTTCACTTTGGTCATATACTTACTATATGTTACAACAAGAAATAGAGATGAAATTTTTAGGACGTGTGATTGCCTATAACGATATGATATTTATGATTTTCAATACTATCGTTACGCTATTTGTAGGATATACAGCTAAAATGGGCTTACCCTTACAGACAATCACTTTTATCATGGGGCTTGGATTTATTTTTACTGCTTTTTATTACCAATGGTTTAAGAAGTATTATTTAGATAAATGATATACTAACTTTTAAATTTTAATAAATAAGGACTACATTATGAGTGGAACAGTAAGCAAAATAGATGAGATGACATTATCAGGAACTAAAGGAAAAATCACCATTATAACCGTAGCACAACCGTACGGACCGAAAAGTGAAAGTGTGGCAAGTATTGGAATTTCACTAAAAGCAGATGCTAATGAGCCTGATTGGAAAATACATATTCCAAAAGCAAACATCGCCCAAGTGATTGAGGCTTTACAAAAAGCAGAGAAAGAGCTATAAGCTCTCTCTTCTATTTTTTACTTCTAAACTATAGTTAAACTTAAAACTATTTAGCATCTTCAATTGTACTACTCGCTTTATCAGTTGCTTTATTAGATACATCAGAAGCACTGTCTGTTACAGTTTTAACACTATCTTTTGTACTGTCTATTGCTGATTTAGCTGTATTAGACGCTTCAGTAGTTGCAGTTTTTGTCATATCAACTGCTCCATCTGTTACAGTTTTAGCAGTAGTAGTAACATTAGTTCCAGCATCTTTTGCTGTATCTTTTACTGCTGTAGTTGTACTACTTAAAGCGTCTTTTGAATCTTTAGAAGTTGCTACTTCTGATGTTTTTAAATCATCTGAAGTTTTTACTGCTGTATCTTTTACATTTGAACTAACATCTGTAACACTTTTTTCTGCTGACTTAGTTGTCTCAACTACACCATCTTTTACAGAAGTAACTGAATCTTTTGCATCTTTACTCATAGAAGTAGCTGCATCTTTCATATCTTTAAACATGTCTCCAAAAGAGAAGTCTGCTGAAGCAGTTGTTAATAGAGTCGCTGTAATTGTACTTATGATTATAAGTTTTTTCATTGGGTATCCTTTTTATGTATTTCAAGAGAAGTATAGTGTTTATTATTTAAAATTCAACTTAATAATCATCAAAAAAAATAATTAATTAGTATATTAATAATAAAAGTTACTTAATAATAAAAACAAATAATAACTTTTAATATCACTTTTTAAACACCAAATAAAACTTCTCAGCCTCATTAGAATAGATAGAAATAGCCTTTTTAGAGAGCAATTTCATCTTGGTTAATTTCTCAATCTCATTTACTTTATGATAATACTGAGTAATCTCATCTTGGCTTTTTACAAAATGCTCATCTTTTTTCTCAAAAAGGGTAAAGTCCATGTAGTATTCTCCCACATCTTCCAAATAGTCCGAGTCAATGGTCACAAAACGCTCTCCTCCATCTTTAATGAAGCTTCCAGCTGCGACCACTTTAAAGGCAAAAAGTGTATTAATGTCAAAAATAAAATGCCCACCCTCTTCTAAATGTTCTTCAATACAGCCTAAAAAACGTTTGAGATTTTTTTTGTCTAAGTAGTTTACCATGTCAAATATGGCCGTAATCACGTCAAACTTACCCTCTAGCTTACAAAGGTCAATGCACTGTGCATCTAAACCTTTGGCTTGTGTCATTTCAACCATCACAGGGCTAAGGTCAATGCCCAAGGTTTTTACAGAGGGTTGTTTCTTAGAGAGTTCCCAAAGAAATCCACCTGAACCACAGCCGACATCAAGCAGAGTTTTAAACGCCATCTGCTCCAAAGTTTCATGATAATAAGCATTTAAAACAGGCGTAACTTCATTCACCCCCAAAAGGTCTTCTACTTTGGCATAAAGGTCTAATGCATTAGACACGACTTTGTATCACTTTATTGA
>Ga0256833_1003013_pt1 | contig 11631 bp, 7 predicted proteins | sample 356284metaG_FD_190535 | JGI IMG/M metagenome (GOLD analysis project Ga0256833, IMG submission 190535) | Hydrothermal vent microbial communities from Mid Atlantic Ridge, Atlantic Ocean - 356-284 | ecosystem: Environmental > Aquatic > Marine > Hydrothermal vents | place: Atlantic Ocean: Mid...
TATATATAGGAAATGGAAGATTCATACATGCAAGTAGTGCTAAGCATAGAGTTGTAATTACAAGTTTAAATAAACCTTTCTATAGAAGTAGATTTATGTGGGGCAGAAGAGTTAATTAAAAACATTAGTTGGTGCGATAATAGAATAAAAAATCTTAACTTTCGCACCTTAATTTTAATTTATAATTTAATATAAACACTTTCATTACTCTATATACTGAGAAATTCAATATACAATATCAAAATATATTAAATCCAAATTATACAATAGAAATCACTTGCCTAGCAATAGTCATTATGCCGTGGGCATTTACAAAAAATCATCGCCTAACCATTGAGTTAAGCTCAAATTTTTTGCAAACACCCACAACACAAGCACTATCACTAATTTTGGCAATCCTATTACATAATTTGGGTTTAAACAGACAAAAGTTAATCCATTTCATATTTGATGCTATCTCTATCAAAAACTACTCTAGACCTTCGAATTTATTCGAGGTAAAAAAGTTCAAATAGACGCGAATAAATTCGCGTGTCCATTGTTTAGTATTAATGCTTAATGTAAACTCGGATTAAAATTTCAATTTCAAAATAATCTACCTTAAAAGATATTGCAACACTCTTTTAGATAAACTCTTTAGCTACAACATTACCTATTTTTTTATACTGCTCATAAAAATCTTCTACAAACTCAGATAAAATTTCAGTTTTAGGTAAAAGATAGCTCCCTTTTTTTTGTGTAAACATATTTAGATATTCATTTGCATCAACTTTTTCTAAATAGTTTTTAGCCAACTCTTTATATGCAATTGTATATATCTCTTTAAATCTACTGTAATTTTCATAATTTATCTCAACTATATCTCCACTTATATCTATTAATTTACTCTCATACAGCAACTCTAGGTGTATTAATCCCTCGCAATAGTATGGTAAAACCTCATCTACCTCTTGCCATGCCATTAAACCAATAGCTCTGCTTACAATATCATCTAAAAATGGCTCTATTAAATTTTCATCTTCACTCTCAAAAAATGCCATTATCCCACCTGTTGTGGCTTTAAACTCCTCTATATTTTTAAACTGCCCCTTTTTATTCATTTCAACTTCGGTATCACTATCTATCCATAATATATGTCCAAACTCATGCCCTATTGTGCTAAGGTCGTAAACTCTGTTCCATAAAGTTGGATTTTTATTTATTAAATTTTTCTGCTTTTGAATAAACTCTACTCCAAAAGTATTAACACTAAGTTGCATTATAGGTTTTGCCTTTTTACCCTCTCGAACAAAATCAATATATGCAAATATCTTTTTACCAAGCTCTCTACTAACCTCTTCATCATTAGGAACAACTTGTGCAGAGAAGAGTCCATTTAACTCTGCTCCATAATATAACATTGGCTGCCCAATATATAGTTGGGCTCTATCTACCTGCTCTAAATTATTTGCAATAACTCTTTTTGCATCACCTCCAAAAGAGTTTGCCATCTTTGCAGCCATCTTTTTAATGCTATCTCTTGTAGATGACTCCTTTTGCATCTTGGGGTTTACTATACGCAAATCCCACTCTAGTGCAACAGCCTTTCTATATTTATCTTCATAATACTCCAAAGGGTGTCCAACTTGCAAAGGGGTTGATATACTCATCCAAGCTCTATCTACATTAGCCCACAATGACACCAACGAATCTGGCTCTCTTGATAAAAATGCCTCTTTTATAGCCCTAAAATACTCTAGCCACTCTCTCTTTTGTCTATACACTTCATCCTCTAATTGAGCAAGAATATCAATTAAGATATCTAATTTTTGAGCTATCTCAGACACTTCCTTCTCAAAAGCTTCTGCATACGAAACTCTAACATATTTCCCATCTTGATTTACCAATACAGAGTAGCATCTATCAGCTATCTTTCCATCTTTACAATCGAGTAGCTTCTCATTTTGCAGCATTGTAAAAATTTTATCCTCATCACCTTTAAATAGCTCATACAACTCCCTATTTATACCATTTATAATATGCCCTCTCCATCTGCTCTGCCATTTTGTAAAGCTCTCTCCAATACTGTGAACTCCTCCAATTAATGCTCTGTAAAATGGTGTTAATAACTTCTCTTCTTCTATAAAGTTAATCAATTTATCAAATCTCTCTAAATATCTATTTGCATTAAACTTATAAGCTAACTCCAATTTGATATCTATCTGCTCTTGAGAAAAGCCTTGAGACTTTAAAAGCTGCTCTAGCGAATCCTCTCTTAAATTAATCAAGTAAGTCAAAGATGCAACAACTGCCTCTTTTGACTCTTTTATGCCAACAAGCTCTAAAAAGTTATCAACCAACTCTTTTGCCTCTTTATGCTCTTTTCCTTTTGCTAAATCAAAATATCTATTTTGCTCCTCTTGAGATAGTGTAAGTTGATCATATATCTTTTGAATATCCTCTATAAATTGCTCTCTTCTACTCACCATATCTCCTTATCATATCAATTATTGGTTTTGCTAAATTTAATGCTTTTGCTCTATGCGAAAGGCTCTCTTTTATCTTGCTATCTAACTCTCCTAAAGTTTTATCAAACCCATCTGGAATAAATATTGGGTCATAACCAAACCCCTTATCTCCTCTTGGAGTATCAATAACCTTGCCATACATCTTTCCATGCACAACATACTCCCCATACTTTGAGACAATTGCAATAGCTGCACTATAGTGAGCTTTAGACTCTCCTATTTTAAGCTCTTTTAAACTATCAATTGCTTTTATTAAATTATCTCTGTCACTAGCTTCCTCTCCTGCAAATCTAGCCGAATATACCCCTGGTTTACCACCTAATGCATCTATACTTATTCCACTATCATCAGATACTACAATATACTCGCAACCCAATTTTTTATAAATCTCTCTAGCTTTAATTAAAGCATTTTGAGCAAAACTATCTCCATCTTCTATAATCTCAAACTCATCTAAAAGTTCAAAATATGGTGTAATTTTCTCTTTTAAAATCTCTTCAAACTCTCTTAATTTACCTCTATTTCCACTAGCTATTACAACTTTTAACACTCTTAAACCTCTTTTTATCATAATGGTTATATAATCGCAAAATAATTATAACATAAAAGGTTGATAATGAAGCAAATTATTTCCAAAGTATGGCATTTAAGTTTAATAATTGGTTTAAGATTTTTAGGATTGTTTATTGTAATGTCAGTCCTTTCAGCATATGCTACAAACCTACCAGGTGCTACACCAGCACTTGTTGGTTTAGCAGTTGGAGGCTACGCATTAACTCAAGCAGCACTTCAAGTTCCATTTGGGGTGCTAAGTGATAAAATAGGCAGAAAAAAAGCTATTGCAATAGGTTTAGTAATTTTTGGTGCAGGTTCGCTTATTGCTGCTGGTGCAGATGATATCTATACACTCTTAATTGGTCGTTTCTTGCAAGGTGCTGGAGCAATAGGCTCTGTTATTATAGCAATGATAAGCGACCATGTAAAAGAGGAAGAGAGAGCTCACGCAATGGCAATTATGGGTATGGTTATTGCTTTTGCATTTACAGGTGCAATGATTTTTGGTCCTATATTTGGTAGTATGGGTGGTGTTCCGTTTCTATTTGAATTGACTGCTGGTATGGCATTTTTATCTATTATTCTATTATATACTATTGTTCCAAATCCTCCAAAAATAACACACAGCTTCTCTGAAGAGGAAGCAAAAGTAGCCTCAGTATTTAAAGATGCAGATTTAAAAAGAATGTATATTACATTCCTTTTCCATAGCTCAACAATGGCTATTGCATTCTTTTTAATACCTATGGTTTTAAAAAACAATTTTCATCTACCTCTAAATGAGTTTTGGAAAATATATCTACCAGCTGTTATTTTAGGCATTATAGCTATGGGGCCAGCAGCTGTATTTGGAGAAAAGTATAACAAAGGTAAGCAGATTTTCTTAATCTCAATTGCAATTATAGCTTTAGCATTTATATTTATGGGCTTTGCTACAAAACTTTGGCTCTTTGGGGTTGGTGTATCACTATTTTTTATTGGGTTTAATATGTTTGAGCCACTACTTCAAAGTTTTGTAAGTAAATTTGCAAAAGCTCACCAAAAAGGTGCAGCTCTAGGTGTTGCAAATACATTTGCATATGTAGGTATGGGTATAGGAGCAACACTTGCTGGTAAAATATTTGAATATGCCAATGTGAGTGGTGTTGCTATTGCTGTTTTGGTAGTATCAATTTTTTGGGCAATATGGATAGCTGGTATGAGAAATCCAGGACTTAGAGGAACTATCTATTTAGATAAAAACTTCTACGATTTCGATAAATTAAAAGAGTTAAAAGCAATGAGTGGTATTGCAGATATCTATATTAACGAAACAGAAGGTATAATGGTAGTAAAATATGATAAAGAGAGCCTAGATGAAGATACAATCAGAGGCTTTATGTTAAAAAAATAAGGAGTTGTAGTGGATAGCTACTTAAATAACCCAGAGTTTTACCTAAATAGAGAGCTATCTTGGCTTAGATTTAATAGCCGAGTGTTAGAACAAGCCAACTATGACGACCTTCTGCCACTGGATAAACTTAAATTTATAGCAATTTATGGAACAAATTTAGATGAATTCTATATGATTAGAGTAGCAGGACTAAAATCTCTATATAATGCTGGAGTATATGAAACAAGTTACGATAAACTAACACCTACAAAACAGTTAGCAGAAATTAGAAAATATTTAAGAGATGAGCTTCCTCTCCTAGAGGGTAAGTTTTTAGAGATTGTAGAAGAGTTAGCAAATAACGATATCTATATAAAAGATTACAAAGAGTTAAACAGTGATGATAAAAATAGTATTAAAGACTACTTTTTTGAACATATATACCCTATTATAATTCCTATTGCAGTAGATGCAACTCATCCATTTCCTCACTTAAATAATTTAAGTTTTGGTATAGCACTAGAGCTTCAAGATAGTAGTGGAAATATAAAACATGGTTTAATTAGAATACCAAGAGTCTTACAAAGATTTATTAAACAAAACTCTATATTTATACCTATTGAATCGATTGTAGAGTATTTTACAAAAGAGCTTTTTCCTGGCTTTGAAGTTATTGCATCTGCCCCATTTAGAGTTACAAGAAATGCCGATATGGCTATTGAAGAAGAGGAGGCAGATGACTTTTTAGAGATATTAGAAGAGGGGCTTCGCTCCAGAAACAAAGGTGCTATTGTAAGACTAGAACTATATGGAGATGCTGATGAATCCATTATAGCATTTTTATCAAAACATCTTGAGATACAAGATAAAGATATCTACTACTATAAACACACACCCCTAAACCTAGGCTCACTATGGCAAATAGTTGGAGATAAAGAGTTAGCTCACCTCTTAACTCCTAGTTTTAAACCAAGGACTCTGCCTCCATTAGACAGAGAAGATGTATATAGCGCAATGGAAAGTGAAGATATTATGCTATATCACCCATATGAGAGTTTTGAGCCGGTAGTTAAATTTATTCAAGATGCTGCTGATGATAAAGATACTTTGGCAATTAGAATGGTTCTATATAGAGTTGGTCCAAACTCTCCTATTGTAAAAGCTTTAATAGATGCAGTAGAATCAGGTATTCAAGTAACTGTTATGGTTGAGCTTAAAGCTAGATTTGATGAGAAAAACAACCTTAAATGGGCAAGAAAGTTAGAGAGTGCCGGAGCTCATGTTGTTTATGGAATTCCAGGTCTTAAAGTTCATGCAAAAATTGCTCATGTTGTAAAGCATAAAAATGGAAAACTAAAAGGGTATCTACATCTAGCAACAGGCAACTACAATCCAACAACAGCAAAAATATATACCGATTTAACTCTTTTTACCACAAATAGCAAATTCAATAGCGATGCAACTAAATTTTTTCACCTATTGACTGCTTTTGCAAGTAATAAAAAATTAGATAACCTATCTATGTCTCCTACTCAAATTAAACCTAAACTATTAAGATTAATAGAGAAAGAAGCAGAGTATGGAGTTGATGGACATATGATACTAAAAGCAAATGCTCTAGTTGATCAAGATATAATAAAAGCTCTATATAAAGCCTCTATAAAGGGGTGTAAAATAGATTTAATTATAAGAGGAATATGCTGCCTAAAGTGTGATATAGAAGGCGTTAGCGAAAATATAAAAGTTCACTCTATAATAGGAAAATATCTAGAGCACCCAAGAGTCTATTGGTTTAAGCACAATAGAATAAAGGCTTTCATATCAAGTGCAGATTTAATGCCAAGAAACTTAGATAGAAGAATAGAGTTACTAATTCCTATTGAATCAAATAAATTAGCCTCAAGAGTAGAGCAAATATTAAAACTGCAACTTGATGATAACACTCACAGATTTGTCTTGACTAATGAGTATGAATATAAGAGAATTTATCCAAAAGATGGAGAAAAAATAATAGACTCACAAAATCTACTAGAGAGATATGTAGCAAAAGCAGCAAATTTAAGCAAAACAAAAAAGAAGAAAAATATTAAAAAATTAGCCAAACAGATGCTAAATAGTGAAGGATAGATAATGAAACCAATAATTTTGCCATATAAAGGTGAATATCCAAAAATTGATAAAAGTGCTTGGGTGGCTCCAGGTGCTACTGTTGTTGGGGATGTAAAAATAGAAGAGGATTGCTCTATATGGTTTGGCGTTGTAATTAGAGGTGATGTTCACAAAATAAGAATTGGAAAAAGAGTATCTGTGCAAGATTTATCAATGATACATGTAACGCACTACAAAAAAGATGACAAGAGTGATGGTAGCCCCACTGTTATAGGTGATGATGTAACTATTGGACATAAAGTAATGCTTCATGGATGCACAATAGAAAATGCATGTTTAATTGGTATGAGTGCAACTATTTTAGATAATGCAGTAATTGGAAAAGAGTCAATAGTAGGTGCTGGAGCACTTGTAACAAAGGGTAAAGTATTTCCACCTCGCTCTTTAATTATTGGCTCTCCTGCAAAAGTTGTTAGAGAACTTACAGATAAAGAGGTAGAAGAGCTATACAACTCTGCTTCAAGATATGTTAAATTTATGAGTGGCTACAAAGATGCTTAATATCTTTATCAAGAGTTTAAAAGATATATTTAGCCCAAGTGTTTTAGCATTTATTATTAAAATTGGCTTAGGCTCTATTGCCATAATGGCTACTATACTTTGGATATTTTGGGATAAACTCACAAACTTTACAGAGCATCTTATATCTTCAATTCCTTTTATTGGTAGTTTATCTATAGTTCAAAACAGTGGAGTTGTTATTGCATCACTAATTATAGCTTACAGTTTAACTATTATCTTAATATCTATATTAACTTCTATATATAGCCCTAAGCTTTTAATTAAATTAGCAAAAAAACACTACCCCGATATTAAACCAAATGATTATAGTAAAATATCCAAATCTATCTACTATAATATTAAAGCGACACTTATATTTTTACTTCTGTTAATTTTAACCTTACCACTTCTTTTTATTCCAATTATCGGGCAATTAATTATGTTAATTCTTTGGGCAATCTTACTAAAAGAGCCTACATTCTATGATGTTGCATCTCTATTTATAAAAGATGAAAAAGAGTATAAGAGATATAAATCCATATGGATTATAGCCATTGTTGCATCTTTGTTTAACTTTATTCCATTTTTAAATATCTTTGCTCCTATATATGCTCAAATTATATTTATGCATTGGCTACTACCAAAACTAAAAATATAAGTTTATATTTAAAATCACTCTGGACCCTCGAATTTATTCGAGGCAAAAAAGTTTAAACTCTAGCAATAAGCACAAATAGACGCGAATGAACTCGCATGTTCATGTTCTTTAAAATAAGTTTTACTATTTAACTTTACTTTTGCACTCAATTTTGCTTATTTTTCAAAGAAAAAAGTGCCATTGCGATATCTAATGAAAAAAATCAATATACAATATATAGCACTTAAATACTTAGTTTATACAATTTTTAGTTAGCTTTTACAAAAGATAAGAAAAACAACCTTACCCAAACTATCGCTACTTTATATTTCATTTTGACATAATTTTTATTAAATATTTCATATTGTCATATAATTACTATAGAGTAATATTAAGGGGTATAAAATGAGAAGTGGATATAAAGTAACACTATTACTATCTATACTAATTTGCTCACTATATGGTAGCAATATAGATATAAAAAGTAGTGTAGATAGTAATATAAAAGTAGGTGACTTCTATACAAGAGAGCACACTATAACAAATAGCAATAGCAATACTCTAGTAAATATTAAATATCAACTCAATTCAAAAGAGCCATATCAGCTAGATAGTAGCTCACTTACAAATGGTGAGAGTGTAACTATAAAAGATGTTAAATTAGCATCAACTGCTGGAGATAGAGATGAAGATTACACTTTTACTGCGATAGAGTATGATTTAACAAATAAGCAAATAATTCTAAGCGATAATTTCAATAGTGCCTCAAACTGGGGTAAAGATTGTATTATAGACAATGGAGTAGCAACTACAAAACGCACTCAAACAGGTGGAGGAGTATGTCATAAAACTATTAATATTGAACAAAATAGAGCATACTCTTTAAAATTAAAGGCTAAATATAGTGGAGATTCTCAAGCACAAAATGCCATAGTTTTATTGCAATACTACAATAGTCAAAATGAAGCTGTATCTAAGTTTTACAGTAAAGCAGTTACCTCTAACAATACATTAAAAGAGTTAGAACTATACATCCCAAAAGCTCCACCACAAGCTACTTTATTAGATATAAAAGTAGTAACAGCTCTTGATGATAGCGTAACATTTGATGATGTAGAGTTAAACTCATACACAATAAATAACTCTACCCCTGTAAAGAAAAACTCAAAATTGAGCTATACGATTTTAAATAACAATAATGCAAATGCTCCAACAGCCACACTAGGTGATTACATATGGTTTGATAAAAATCAAAATGGTATTCAAGACTATAGCGAAAAAGGTATAGAAAGAATCAGGGTTCATCTATATAAAGATGGAAAAGATACAGGAGATTTAAACTATACAGATAGAAACGGTAGATATATTTTTGATAATTTAGAACCAGAGCACAACTACTCTATTAAAGTTGATTTACCTAAAAACTATAAAGCATTTACAATTAAAAATGCAGGAAATGATAGAACAAAAGATAGCGATACAAATGGCTTTGGATATAGCGATACTATATTTTTAAAAGCTGGTGATAGATATTTAGATATGGATTGTGGCTTACTATGTAACTGTATTGCTTGGATAGATATAGAAAAATATACAAATGGAAAAAATTCAGACCAATCACCAGGAGAGGGCTTAATCGCAGGAGATGAAGTAATTTGGGAGTATCATGTAACAAATAGTAGTAGCTTAAAAGTTAAAAATATTAAAGTAGTTGATGATAAAGAGGGAGTTATAAACTGCCCTAAAACTACACTAGAGGCAAATGCATCTATGATATGTATTAAAAAAGGTATTGTAAAAGAAGGGAACTACTCAAATATGGCGACTGTTACAGGTATTGCAGAGAATAACCAAACAGTAACAGACCAAGATCCATCCCACTATCATGGCATTAAACCATCTTCTATAGGAGATACAATTTGGAATGATAAAAACCAAAATGGTATTCAAGATGCAGGTGAAAGTGGTGTAGCAGGAGTTAAAGTAGAGTTGCTAGATAGCAATGGAGATATAGCAAAAGATATTCATGGCAATCTAATTAATGCTGTAACTACAGATAACAGTGGTAAATATCACTTTAACAACTTAGGAAAAGGTAGCTATATAGTTAAAATTACCACGCCAAATGGCTATATAGTAACTAAAAAAGAGCAAGGAAACGATAAAACAAAAGATAGCGACATAGATCCTACAACAGGAAAAACTGATATTATAAATTTAGATATAGGTGTTGATGATAATAGTTGGGATGGTGGAATATACCAGCTAAATAGCTCTATTGATATTGAAAAATCAACAAATGGAGAGGATGCAGACAATACAAACGGTCCAGAGATAAAGGTAGGAGAGAAGGTTATTTGGGAGTATAATGTTACAAATAGAGGTAATGTAAAACTAACAAATATTGTAGTTAAAGATAATAAAGAGGGGGTAATTAATTGCCCCAAAACAGAGCTAAATGCTGGTGAATCTATGGTGTGTGTAAAAGAGGGAGTTGCTAAAAAAGGAAAATATGAAAACGAAGCAATAGTTACGGCAAAAGACCCAACAGGCGAAAGTAAAAGTGATAAAGACCCATCTCACTACTATGGAAAAGCTCCATCTTGCCTAGGGGATTATATTTGGGAAGATAGCAATAAAAATGGTATTCAAGATAGCAACGAGAGTGCAATATCTGGAGCGAAAGTTGAACTTTTTGATAATAGTGGGAATATAGCAAAAGATATAGATGGAAATAGTATTACACCTATAATAACTAATGCCAATGGTAAATATATCTTTTGCAACCTTGATAGTGGTAACTATATAGTAAAAGTTACTCCACCAACAGGCTTTAGTATTACAAAAAAAGATCAAGGCACAAATGATACAAAAGATAGCGACATAGACCCAAAAACAGGCAAGACAACCACAATATACCTACCAGAAGATACAAATGATACAAAATGGGATGGTGGACTTTATCCAAATAGTGGAACAGGCGAAAATAACCATACAGGAACTGCTTGTCTTGGAAACTATTTGTGGCTAGATAGAAACTTAAATGGAATACAAGACTCTAACGAGCTAGGAGTAGTAGATATTAAAGTAGAACTATATGATGCTACTACAAATAAATTAATTGCAACAACCAAAACAGATGGAGATGGTAAATATCAATTTTGCAAACTCAAACCTGGTAGATACAAAGTTAAATTTGCTCTACCAAATACATATCTATTTACTCTTCAAAACAGAGGAGATGATATGAGAGACAGCGATGTAGATAATAGTGGCTGGACACAAGTAGTTACACTAGAGGCAGGAGAGAAAAACTTAACCCTAGATGCAGGTATATATTGTGAATGCGATGACTATAAAATTCATCCAGAAAGATACAAAAAATCATCAGCATCAATATCTATTTTTGGTTCTTTTGCTCTACTAATATTTATAATCTTTGCGACATCTACACTAAAGTATAAGAGGGATTAAACCTCTTTTATACTCTACTTTTTATAAGATAGATAGGTTTTAAACCAAATTAAAATTAAAAGCTATACATTTTTCAAAAGCAATTAAATTTTATAATCTCTATTAAAAAACAACGATAAATCCATTATTTATAGCTTTTTTAAAAAATATTTATATAAATATGAAATATTTTCTTTTTATATTATGATAAAATGGTATAATATATAAAAATAGATAGATTAAAAAGGATATATAATGAGAAAAGCTTTCACAATGATAGAGCTAACATTCGTTATCGTAATTATAGGGATATTAGCAGCAATAGCTTTACCAAAATTTAATGCAACAAGAGATGATGCAACTCTAACTAAAGCTAAAACAACTGTAGCTTCAATTAGAAGTGCAATAACACAAGAGGCTCAAAGAAGACAGATGGA
>Ga0256833_1003014_pt1 | contig 11631 bp, 9 predicted proteins | sample 356284metaG_FD_190535 | JGI IMG/M metagenome (GOLD analysis project Ga0256833, IMG submission 190535) | Hydrothermal vent microbial communities from Mid Atlantic Ridge, Atlantic Ocean - 356-284 | ecosystem: Environmental > Aquatic > Marine > Hydrothermal vents | place: Atlantic Ocean: Mid...
TTAATTTAATTCTTTTATCACTAAAACTCTCTACAATCTCTTTAGTATTATCTGTGCTTCCATCATTTACAATAAGCATCTCCCAGTTATCATAACTTTGGTTAAGCACAGACTCTATTGTCTCACTAATATATTTCGATGCATTATATGCAGGTGTAACTATTGTAACCATTCCTTTACTATCCATCACTATTATCCTTTGGTTAATTCTCTCATTGCCTCATCAAATCTCTTTTTTAGAACACTAAAACCTCTATATTCTATACCAACTTCTCTACAATGTCTTCTTAACTTATCTCTGTCTTGCTCTAAATACTCTCTTATCTGTGGCAAAGCTTTTTTTATCTCATCTTTAACAAAATCTTTAACAACTACACCTACTTTTTTCTCTCTTGCATATATATAATCTTCAGATACACCTTCTGTTACCAAAAATGGCAAACCACTGCAAAGATATTCTCCAACTTTTATACTTGAAGTAAATCTTTTGGAAGGTCCAGGAGGCACTGAAATAATTGCAAAATCTGCTGCACTGTTATATTTGTGAATATTATCATAATTACTATGTGTTATGATATAATCATCTCTATCCACTCCAGCTTTTTCAAAAAGCTCTATGACCTCTTCATCTTTTTGAGGTGTTACAATAAGCAGATGAAACCTTGGCTCATCCTCTTTTAGCCATTTATACATATATGCAAACTCTTCTTTGTAGTATAAATCACCAAACTTGCCAGGGTAATACAATAGCCAAACATCATCGCTAATGCCAAACTTTGTTCTTATTTCCCTTCTATCATCTTCATTAAATACAAACTTTTTGTCATTAGCAGCAGTCGGAAGCTTCACAAACTTTGCATTAGTCTTCCACTCTGTTTGCAATCTCTCTTGCATAAACTTTGTTCCAGAACCAATAACAGTAGCAAATTTAGCAGCTTTTTCTTCTAAAAAGTGAGTTATTTTATACTGTCGGCTACTTGTTGTCCACATATTATTATCCACACCATACTCACTATGAGGTTCAAACGAATACATAAAGAGTCTCATATTTAGCACTCGCCCATAAATATATGCATAAGTTCCAGCTATTGATGCAAGTGTAACAATATATTTATAGCCTTTCATCCTAAGCTTAGCAACTGCAAAAAAACCATTAACTAAATCCAAAAACTTTTTAGACAACTCTTTACCCTGATGCCATTTAAGAGGTGTCCACTCTAAACCTTGCTTTTGCCACTCTTGCAACATTAATTTTTGCTCATTTGTTAAAGGGTATTTCTCATCCTCAAAACTAACAACATAAAATTTATAAGGGCTATTGCTATCTCTTAAATACTCTTTAATATAAAGCCAAAAATTAGATTGATTTACTTGGTCAAATAGACGATTATATAAAAATAAAACTACTTTCTTCTGTTTCATAATAAAACCTTATTTGTATTCTGTTTTACCAATTTATTAATTTTTTCTAACTGGTTTGAATAACTATGTGATTTTGCAAAATCTATTCTCTCTTTCATTTTTTCATAAGAGTTATAAAATGCTAAATTATTCACTACTTGCTCAAATCTATCTAAATAATCTTTTGGGTCATCTACCATTTCAAGCAAATTTCTCCTATCTTTATACTCATCTGTATAAGTTGACATAACTACTTTGCCACTACTTAAATACTCCATTAATTTATGTGGACTTGCCAATTGTTTTTTTTCAAAATCATTATTTGCTCTATAAGCCAATAATAAAATATCAGACTTTTGTAATATACTTGGTATAAGATTACTCTCAACCTTTTTCCACCATACAATATTATCTAATTTACCATATTTTTTAAATAAATTTTTATTTTCACTATAACTTCCTACAAGATGAAAAGTTATATTTGAATATTTTTTAAATAGACTTCCTAAAATATCTATATCCAAATATGGTATATCAAGATTTCCAATGTAAGCTACATTTATTTTACGCTTAGTAAATAATTCATTTTGATTTTCTGTTAATTTCTTTGCATCAACATTAGCTACACCATGATGAATTTTATATACTTTTTTACTATATTTTTCTATCTCATATTTTATATAATCTGTTGTGCAAAAAGATATATCAGCACTTTTAGAAGCCTCTTTTATATGAAAATTCTGATTTAAATCTACTTGATGATATATTTTTAATCTATCTTTTGCAAAATCCAAATCATAAAATCTTGAATTTTCAAATAACCAAACTGTATTAATCTCACAACCTATTTTAGATTCAAGCTTATCTAACCACTTTCTTTGCAAATTAATTCTTAGAATTTTAGGCATATATTGTAAACCTTTTGAAACAATAGGTGATTGCACTTGATACAAATTTTCATAATCAGTATTTAAAATTTTTATATCATTAATTTCACTTTTTGGTGGATCTAAAAAATATACTCTTGCTCCTTTTTTTGCAAGTGTAATTGCATAATGATGTTTACTCACAAAATGTCCATTCCACTCTTCTGGTGATATAATTAAAACATTGTTCATAAAGATATTTTCCTATCAGTAGAAATTAAAAAATCTAAATTTTTTTCAATTTTTTCTTTAGACCATTGCCACCATTTTAAATTTAAAAGATAAGTTATCTCTTCTTTGCTAAACCTATACTTAACTACTTTGGCTGGATTTCCAACAGCAATGGCATATGCAGGAACATCCTTGGTTACAACTGCTCCTGCACCTATTATTGCACCATCTGAAATATGAACACCTGATAATATTTGAGCACCTGAACCTATCCAAACATCATTCCCTATTATAATTTTACCTTTTGTAACATTTGCATTTTTATCCAAAGGTAAACCTAAGAGATTTTGTTCTATATAATATGTTGTTATTCTATTTGGATTATGTCCATCTTCTTGCATGGATACACCTCTTGCAATTGAACAATAAGAACCGATTGATATACCATCTATTCTACCTATAATTGTTATATTTGGACCCCATAAAGATGTATATTTATCTATTGAAATTTTACCTTCAAGATGAGATTTAAAAATTTTGCAACCTTCACTTATATTAACATTTCCATATATAGATGAACCTGAAATGTATGTATTTGAATTAATGTTTGCATTTGAATCTATATTATTAAATTGAGACACTGCTGTTGCTAATTTATATTTAATCCAACCAAGTAATTTCATTTCACTGCACCTTTTAAAATTTTTTCATATAATATTTTATTTTCCTCAGTAAAAGCACTGTTGTGCCATAGAAAAACAAAATCACCACGATATTTTTTTACAATATTTATTAATTTATAAATCTCTTCTTCAACTTCATGCATAGAAACATTAGATTGGTATCTAAAAAAACTACCCTCCATCACAATTAAAGGCTTCTCTTTTAATTTAAGCTTTTTACGAGTTAAGAAATTAAATACACTAAACTCATAACAAACTCCACACCTAAAGCCCTCTTTGTCTGCATAAGATAGAGTAGAGTCCCATTTCATGTTGTTATCTTCCCAAATTTGCCAAGTTGTAGGCACTTCAAAGCGTAAATAGTGTTGTCGTCCACACTCTATTTTTATATCAAATGCCTCTTCTATCTTTTGTTTCTCTTTAGTAAATTGTTTTGGATTGTTATAGGTATTAAATGAAGGATGAATTCCAATTGTATTATTATAATTTAATATCTTAATAGCTAAATTTTTTATAAATGGACTATTTATATCATAATTATCATCATATCTAAAATCTGTTCCTTCTCCCATAAAAAAATAGTATGAATTTATATTCGCTTCTCTTTCTTTTGTCAACATATAATCAAAAGTATTAAAAACATCTTTTCTAAAATTAAATTTAATAAGTATATACTCTTTTAATTTATTCAAAGCAAATTTATACCTTTTATATTTAAATAAGTCCTCTTTTATTTCATCAATAAGTTTAGAAAATGAAAAATATCTTAGAGGAAAATCTACATCGTGAGTCATAATTAATTTATACTCTCTATCTTCTCTTTTTTGCTCAATCCCAAGCTCTATTAGCATATTCCATAAATATTCTACATATTCATTAACAATAGGTCTATGTAAAAAATTAAATTCATAAGCCAAGCTATCTTTTGCACTAAATCTATTATGCTTATCACGACTGTTTTTTACATACTCTTCCCACCTTGTAAGCATAAAAAAGGATGAGGCGAAGATGTCGATATTGGTGATTAGTGATTGGTGATTAGTGATTGGTTCTTTTTCTATATCACTATCAACTGTCACTCTCTCTTCTCCCTCATCACCATAGATAACAACAATATCATCTTCACTTGCAAATTTGCTTTTTACAAACTTAACCTCTTTTGGTATATTATGATTTTGTAAATACTCTAAATCACCAGAGTATCTATTAAAAAAATTATCTTTTACAATTAATCTATTTCCATTTTCTAACACCATCACCCAACTATCACTATCATCAATCACCACTTCATAATCTAAGCCTAAAAACTCACCAAAGATTATATCAATAATATATTGTCTCTCATAAATATTATTATTAGGAATATAGATGTTTATCATTTCCCTAAAATCCTGCTTAATATATATTTTACTTTATATGAAAGAGGATAGTTTGTTTTATATATTTGCATAAATGGTGTCTGAATACCACCAAACTGTCTGTATGAATGTTCTGCATACTCTATCATACTGCCTTCAAAATCAAATACTTCACTATGCTCTCTACCAAGTTTAATAGCTTCATAAAAAAGTAAAGATAATGAACCACTACTTCTAAAGTCTGGATCCAAGCTTGTAACTAAGGCATATGTGCTATTTTTATCCCAAACTATAAATAATGCTGAGTGTATATTCCCATCTTCATCTATACAATATAAACTTTTTCCACTATTATTTTTATATGAATTTTCATAAATATTTTTAAATACCTCATAACTATATGCCACCTTATCTCCACTTTTACCTAAACTCGTTTGATGATGTTTATAGAATTCTTCAAAAGATAAATCAAACTTTACCTGAACTATGTTAGATGCCTTCTTAATATCTCTTCTTTTAGCATTAGTAAAATCTTTTAAGATTTCATCATCTCTTTTTGATTTTAAATTGTTTATAATATATGTATACCTTATAGATGAGAAAAAACCTTTCCAGTAAAAAGGCAACCAATTTGTTATTTTATGATGAAATGCTTGACGAAAAAAAATAAAACTAGGTAACTGATCTATTAAATTACTCATAAGTTCTTTTTCCCATGAAAGTTTTTTATAATGTTTTTGATTTTCTGGATACTTAATATATGGTCCCATTGTTTGAGTTAAAAAAGGCATAGATATTAATATGTTTTTATTCTCTTTTGTAAAATAATATGGCATTGAAGCAACTATCTTATCACCTTTTTCAACAAGAGCAACATCCCACTCGCCATTCACAGATACAGCATCAAGCCACCAATCTTTCGAAAAAACTGGTATATCTAACTCATTTTTACAAAACTCTCTATACTTCTGTTTATTTGTCATTATTATCTCCATAAACTTGCTATTCTATTTTCAACCATATTTTTTACACTCAACAATTTAGAGTTTGTTTTCACTATTTGATAAAAAGGCTTTAATGTTCCACCAAATTGTCTATATGAATTTGCTGCATATTCCATCATACTACCTTCAAAATCAAATCTTTTACTACATTTACTTGCAATTTTTATAGCTTCATAAAAAAGTAAAGATAAAGATCCACTATGTCTAAAATCAGGGTCTAAGCTACTTATTAATGCATATGTACTATTTTTATCCCAAACTATAAACAAAGCAGAGTGAATATTACCATTTTTATCTATACTATACAAATTTGTTGCACTACCATTTTTATAAGCACTATTATATATATTTTTAAATACTTCATAACTATACAATATATTTTCACCATTTTTCGCTAATGTCATTTTATGATAATTATAAAATTCATCTGCTGATAAATCAGACCTAACTTCTACAATTCTTTGTGCTTTTTCAATATTTTTTCTTTTATTTTTAGAAAAAGTTTGAAAAATATTCTTTTCATTTACAAGATTATCTATAATATATGTATACCTTACAGAAGAATAAAATCCTTTCCAATAAAAAGGTAGCCAATTTATTACCTCATGATAAAATGATTGTTTAAATGAATCAAAAGAGGGTAATTGCTCTATTAAACTTGACATTAATTCTTTTTCCCAAAATGTTTTCTTATATCTCTTTTGACCTGCTGGGTATTTAATATAAGGCCCCATAGTTTGTGTTAAAGAAGGCATTCCTATGACTTTAAACATATCTTTATTTATCATATAGTATGGCATTGAAGCAAATATATTTCCACCTTTTTCTGCAAGAGCAACATCCCATTCACCATCCACACAAACAGCATCGAGCCACCAATCTTTCGAAAAAATTGGTATATTTAACTCTTTTTTACAAAACTCTCTATATTTTTCTTTATTTGTTAACATTCTCTCCTCCCAGTATAAAGATATAATTTATTAATAAAACTGTTGTAATTTATATTAGCATCATAATTATTCTTAAAGCTAATATAAGAATTACACCTAGTCTTTTCAGATTTAAAAAACTCAATATTTTTTAATAGGCTTACTGCCTCTTTAATAGAAAAATCCATCGATAATAAAAAACCATTAAATCTATTTTTTACCATATCGCTAATACCACCTATATCTGGTGCTACTGTTGGAATATGGCAACTCATAGCCTCCATAATCGAAACAGGAACTCCCTCAGATTCGCTAGTATTTATAAAAAAATCTATTTTATTTTGTCTATAAAATTCATAAACTTCAAAATTAGTCAAATTGCCTAAAAATTTATAAGAGATGTTTGGTAAATTATTTAATTTATTACTTGCTAATTTATGTATTTCTTCTTCTATGAGACCACCACCAATATGTGTCCAATTAATTGAAATATCTTTAAGTTCTTTGGATAATTCTACTAATATTTCTATAATCTTATCTACTCTTTTTACAGGAAGTATTGTTGCACAAGAGACTATATTAAGATTTTTACTTGATGTTGGTGGCGTAATTATACCTCTATCAATAACTCCTAAAGGTGATAACTCTATTACACTTTTATCAAATCCATAGTGCTTTACCAAATAATCTATTGCCGAACTTGTTATAGTAAAAATTGAATCAATATTTTGCAAAAAACTTCTTCTAAGAGGCATATAGTTTTTAAAAGTTCTATCTTCATATAAATCAAAACCATGCACTCTTGTTATTAATTTAAAATTATTAAATTTTTTCAAACTTTGTAATGAATATGTAACTTCAGTAAACCAATAGGTATAAAATAGATCTACTCTGTTTTCTTGGATATACTTATTTAAAAATTTTATATATATTTCATATCTTCTAATAGATAATAATAGTTCTTTTAATAAATAAGGTTTTTTAATAACCTGTTTTATTAACTCTTTCCAAAAAAAGCCTCTTTTTAAAGCAAATAAACTATATAACAATTTATATTTTCTTGTTTCTAATTTTTTTTCATAAATAGACAAAAATTCTAAAAAGCTATTATCTATTTGTATGCTATCAGGGATTTCTCTTTCAAAGTTATCTTTGTGCATAGGCATTATTACTAACTGCATATTTTTTTGTTCTGCCCAAAATAATAGTTCAGTTTCCAAAAAAGCTTCTGAAACCTTTGAATATGGAAAGAAATCTGTAATTAATACAATCTTTTTTTTATCTCTCATATAAACTTTTCCTTAAACAATAAAATAGTGTTCTCCAATTTACTATTTTTGTAGGCTTTTGCATAATAGCTTTAATAGAAAGGTCTATAGCTTTTTTATACATCTTATGATACATTGAAGCTGCAGCAAACTCTCTATATATCAATGATGAATCATTATTATATGGTGTTAATAGTTTATTCATATAATCATTAACAATATAATCTTTACCCTCCATTAAACAATCAATTCCACCATTTTCTTCTCTTTGTTTAGCTAAAAATTTAACTAATTTATCACTTATGACTCTTTTGGGATCAACTCTATGTGCTCTACTATGTGGAACTTGTCTATATTTATATAAAGGCTTTTGAATATTATAAACTTTATATTTATCAGAAATCATATATGTCCAATCATAATCTTGATAGCCTAAATTTTCAAAATAGTCTCTATATCCTCCTACATCTTCAATAACTTCTCTTGTTACCATTACTGTTGCACCACAAAATGCACTTTTATTTTTTAACTCTTTTTTTATCTCATCATCGGTTTCAACTCTTTTATCAAAATCGATAAAATCGCCGTTTTCTGCTACTATCTCTGCCCATGAACCAACCATTCCTAAATTGCTATCACTCTTAAATTTATTAATTAACAGCTCAAATCTATTATTTACACTAATGTCATCAGCAGCATGAATAGTTATATAATCTCCTGTTGCCAACTTTATTAATCTATTAACTGTTGCCGTTATACCTTGATTGCTATCATTATGTGAACAAACTATTCTTTTATCATTATAAGAGTTTATAATACTTTTTGTATTATCAGTAGAACCATCATCAGCAATAATTAATTCGATATTATCATAGGTTTGACTTAATATACAATCAATAGCCTCTTTGATATACTTTTGAGCATTGTATGCTGGCATAATTATAGAAATTTTTTCTCTATTATTCATTCAAATCCCTTTTATATACTAATCACATCTTCATATTTGCCACTTAAAACTATTTTCCCTTTGTCAAGTTTATATATTACATTACACTCTTTAAGGGTTGAAAGTCTATGAGCAATCATCAAAATAGTTAAGTCATCACTTAAATTATTAATAGCTTCCATAACACTTTTTTCTGTAGAATCATCTAAAGCACTAGTTGCTTCATCAAAAACTATTACATCTGCTTTTTTATATAAAGCTCTTGCTATTCCTATTCTTTGTCTTTGACCACCAGAAAGCTGAACACCTCTTTCCCCAACCATTGTTTCATACTTTAAAGGTAAATCTTGTATAAAAATATCTAATGAAGCTTTTTTTGATGCATCTAAAACCCTATCCATATCTATTTGATCTTTAGGAACTCCAAAAGCAATATTCTCTGCAATTGTGGCATCACTTAAAAATATAACCTGAGGAACATGCGATATTCTATTTTGCCACTGATAAATATTATTTTCATCAATTATTTTTTCATCTATCTTGATAGAACCTGCTTGTGGTTTTAACAAACCCATAATAATATCAATAAGTGTGCTTTTTCCACTTCCTGTTTTTCCAATAAATCCAACTTTAGAACCTTTTTTGATAGATAAATCAATATTATCTAAAACCTTATTTTTACCATTATCATAGCTATAACTAATATTATTTAAATCAATTTTATTATTAAATTCGATTAATTTATTATCTTTAATTTTATCTTTACTTATATCTCTTTTTAAGTGTCCAACAACCTCATTTATGATAGGTGCAGTTGCATTAATTACACTCCAAGAAAAATATATCTGCTGGAGTGAAGGCAAAAGTTTTTGAGCACCAAGAGCCAAAGCACCCAGAACAGGCAGAACCTGTTTCTCTCCTTCTACAACTTGCATATAGTAAGCTAATATAGCAATTAAACTAATACTCAAAACTTCTATCAGAGATTTTGGTAAGTTTCCTAAAAAAGTATTTTTTATATTTGCTATTGTTAACTTATAAGCAATATCTCTGTAGTTTTTAAGAAAAATATTTTGATTATGTTCTAATATAATTTCTCTAATACCACCAAGTCCTTCTTGAATACTTTTTACACCTTCGGGTTCATACTTACTGATAATTTCACCATTTTTGCTTATCTGTTTTTTTACCAATGACCCAATAAAAAGATATCCACCACCAAGAATAAAAAAGGTTAGAAATGCAATCATAGGATTAATAAATATTAAAGTTGCAATAATTGCTAAACTATTGATTATAGAAATTACAAACATTAAGACATGAGTTACTGCAGCATACACAGTTCGTGCAATCTTTTTAGTAATTAAACTAATTAACTGACTACTATTATTTGATATATGATATTCATAGGGTTGATGAAGTATTTTATCATAAACTTCGGTTTCAAGTTCAATACCAATATCTCCACTTAGCTTGTTATTAAACCACAATAATACAATTTTTATTAGCGATGCAATAACAGAAGCACCTACAAAACCAATAGTTAAAGGGAACATTAAATCATTAGATGATTTAATGTTTAAAAATTCAATTATTGGTTGAAACCATTTTTGACTCATCAATATATCAGGATTAGTTAGTGCACTTAAAAATGGTATAATTGATCCAACACTAATAATATCTGCAAAAATAGATAAAACCATCAATAAAAAAAGTAATGATAGTTGAAACCTTCTTCGCCTCCCAAAATATTTCCAAAGATATAGTATATTTTTATAATTACTATCACCACTTATCATTCACAATCCTCTTTAAATATAAAATAATATAATAAATCCCTTTGTAATTATATCAGAATTTTAACTTTTTTTATAAAAAATAACATAATTTTTATTTTTTTAAAAATATTTAATATTTAGAATAAAAAATAAATTTAATTACACTTTTGTATATAAAAATTGATAATTAATGTTAAAAGAAAAACTGTAGTATCAAAAGGTGAAATTCACCTTTTTAATTTTCTTTATATTTAAGAGACAATCCAAGAGTTATAATAATTAAAGATAAAAATCCTATTATGTTAAAAGATGAACCTCCTGATTTTTTAGGATTATCACATGAGCAATATATACCTGCATCGTATGACATACTACTATCTGAAGATGGTTTATTTACTATTATATATCCATTGATATCACTATCTGAATCTTTATTGTCATCACTTCCTTTATCTTTTAAAGTAATATTATAGGTTTTTGGAACATGTATTTTGATTTTATAATCTTTGTTTGGTTCAATGTTACAAAATTTATATTTTCCATTCTTATCTGTTTTTGTTGTTCTTATTTTATTTCCATTTTCATCAAACAGATCAACAACTACATCTCGAACACCTAATTCATCATCATCTTGAACACCATTTATATTAGAGTCATACCATACAAAATCACCTATACATATTTTATTATTACCACCAGAACCAATCACTTTGGAACGATATATTCCTGCATCCCAAGTAGTATCATCTTCTCCACTTTTAAGAGTTATAGTATTTGTGGTATTAGTATCAACATTTATATCGCTATCGTTATCCTTACCATCTTGAGATGCTTGCTTTGTAACCGTATATCCACTTGGAACATCTATTTTTACTTTGTAGTTACCAGGTTTTAATTCACAGAAATGATATTGCCCATTAGTATCTGTCTTTTGTGTTTTAATTACATTTCCATCTTTATCCAAAAGATATACATTAACACCTTCAATACCTTTTTCATTATTATTTACTAATCCATCTTTATTTTCATCTAACCAAACTAAATCACCTATACATATTTTATTATTACCACCAGAACCAATCACTTTGGAACGATATATTCCTGCATCCCAAGTAGTATCATCTTCTCCACTTTTAAGAGTTATAGTATTTGTGGTATTAGTATCAA
>Ga0256833_1003015_pt1 | contig 11631 bp, 8 predicted proteins | sample 356284metaG_FD_190535 | JGI IMG/M metagenome (GOLD analysis project Ga0256833, IMG submission 190535) | Hydrothermal vent microbial communities from Mid Atlantic Ridge, Atlantic Ocean - 356-284 | ecosystem: Environmental > Aquatic > Marine > Hydrothermal vents | place: Atlantic Ocean: Mid...
TTATTTCAAAATATAGAAAAATAACAATATAAATAATTACTTAGGATTAAGATGGTAATATTATAGTAGAAGCGTAAATATAAGAATTATTTGAAAAAATTCTGTTGAACGCACGTATCCCCTACCGGGTTGTAGCATTGAAGGAAACCGGTTTCTACACTATACATAACATTAAATCATGAGGAATAATGCGGTGAACAGAATGAAACCCGCGATGGAGGCGCCGCGCCTCACCCGGCGCGGCCTGATCCGGGCCGCCGTGGGCGTGGCAGCCCTGGCCGCGCTCCCCGCGAGCAGCCTCCGCGCCCTGGGGTACCGTGCGCCGAAGAAGTACCGCCTCGGAGAGATAGGCGGGCTGCAGCTGCAGGAGACGGTAGAGGTACGCGGCGTCTGCACCTACTGCAGCGTAGGCTGCGGCATAATATTCTACAAGAAGGGCAACAGGGTAGTCTACCTGGAGGGCGACCCGGACAACCCCCTGAACGAGGGCAAGCTCTGCATCAAAGGCAAGTCGGGCATACAGCTGTTCGGCACAAACCCGCTGCGTGCGCGGAAAGTCCTGATACGCACGAACCCCAAGCCGCCCGCAGAGGAGATACTCAAGGCCAGGGACAGCAACGAGCTCATGAGGGTCCTGGAGAAGTACAAGCCTAGGTGGAGGGAGGTCACCTGGGAGGAGGCGTTCGCCTACATAGCGGAGAGGATGAAGAAGATACTCGAGGAGAACCGCGACGCGGTAAGGGCCTACCACCCCTACGACGGCAAGGTGTGTGACAGCAAGAAGGGCTGCTGGTTCCGCAGCGGCAACCACTACCCGCTCATGATAATGGCTGGGGCTAAGATGCTCAACGAGGAAGCCTACCTGATAAAGAAGATAAGCATGCTGCTCGGCAGCAACAACATAGACCATGACGCCCGCCGCTGCCACAGCACCACCGTGGCGGGCCTAGCCGGCACCGTGGGCTTCGGCGCGCAGACGCAGAGCTTCCCCGACACCCAGTACATCAGCGTCTACCTCGTCCTCGGCGGCAATCCGGCGGAAGCCCACCCGGTCTCCATGAGGCACGTGATGAAGGGCGTCAAGCGCGGCACCCTCACGCTGGTGGTCGTCGACCCCAAGTACGGGAGGACGGCCTCGAAGGCAAAGATATTCGCCTTCCACAGGCCGGGGACGGACATACCCGTCATGTACTACCTGCTCCACTACGCGTTCTACGAGCGCAGCCCGCCCGTCGACCAGCTCCCCGCGTTCAAGGAGTACGCTAAGAGGTTCAACATAGACCTTGACGAGATATGGGAGATAAAGGATATAGTCAAGAGGTTCACGGCGGAAGAGGTCTCGAGGATAACCGGCGTACCCGTGGAGAAGCTCAGGGAGATAGCCAAGCTGTATGTTGAGAACAGTGGAGTCACGACAGGGTTCAAGAGGTTCGCATCGATAGAGTGGGCGATGGGTCTCACTCAGCACCACGTCGGAACCCAGAACACGAGGCTCGCGGCCCTGGTGCAGCTGGTGCTGGGCAACCTCGGCTTCCCCGGCGGCGGACTCAACCCCTACCGCGGCCACAGCAACGTGCAGGGAACCACCGACCTCTGCATACTGAGCCACATATTCCCCGGCTACATCAAGGTGCCCACCAACAGTAGGCAGATACGCGCCTACCAGGAGTGGAAGCTCAAGGGCTTCCCCGACGCGTTCAACTGGCGCCCCAGCGAGAAGGCGTGCAAAGCCCTGGGCCTCAAGTGCAGCGGCTGCGACGGCAACGGCGACAACTGCCGCCTCGAGGTGAACTCCAAGGCCCTGCTCTGGGCCTGGTGGTTCCACAACTGGCGCCGCTACGAGCTCTCCATGGGGATATTCGTCGGCACCGAGCCGGAGGACCGGCCCTGGAGCGAGGACTCCGCGGTGATAAGCGACCTCCCGTTCAACAAGGGCTACACCGAGAACAACTGGTGGATGGGCGTCCTCCTGCCAGACGACCCGCGCACGAAGAAGCTCGGCGGCAAGATAGACGCCATGTGGCTCTTCGGAGAGAACATAGCTGTGAGCGACGCGGACTCCAAGATGACCATGGCGGCCCTCAGCAGCCTGAAGCTACTGGTCGTGGCCGACATGTTCCTCTCGGAGACAGCCTGGTTCGCCGACGTGTTCCTGCCGGCCGCGTTCCAGTACGAGAAGGAGGGCAGCATAACCAACAGCAACAGGTGGATACAGTGGCAGCACCGCGTCACCGAGCCACCGGGCGACGCCAAGCCCGACCTCTGGATAATGTACAAGCTCTGGTGGCACATGAGGCGCGTCGGCGCCGCGAAGCTGCCCAGCGAGGAGTACGGCAAGGCCGCCGAGAGAGTGGTGGTGAAGCACCCGGAGGCCGACACGGTGGTAGAGGTATACAGGCGCCGCATAGCGCCCTACATGAACTACAGCAGCAGCCGCTACCCCTGGAGAGACTACCAGGAAATAGACCCCGTGCTTGTCTACAAGGAGATAGACGCCGCGGTCGACCTCTACTACGGCCAGTACGACTGGTACCACGGCCACATCCTCGCCCTGAGGCGCGTCTCGGCGCCCCGCAGCCCAGGCGCGGAGCCCGACGGCCTCCTCGACAGCGGCACCCTGACCCACCCAGGCGCTAAGGCCCCGCTGCGGCTCTACAAGGACTGGGGCTGGAGCTGGCCCAGGAACGTGAGGATACTCTACAACCTCTACACCCTGAAGAAGACCTTCGGCCGCGTGGAGAAGTGGCGGTTCCCCAGCGGCCGCTACGCCGTCGGCCCCGAGCTCGACGGGAAAGAGGTGGAGGCGTGGGGAGAGACGGGCGACATAGTGGACGCCAAGACGGGGGAGCTGAGGCCGGCCTTCCTGCCGGGCCACAACTTCGTGATAGGGAAGTACTACAAGCGGGCCTGGACCTGCCTGCACGACAAGTGCACCGCAAAGATGACCGCCGACGTGTTCACGGGCGCCGCGGACCCCGAGGCCATGATAAGGAGCGGCAAGACGGTGGGCAGGTTCGTGCTCTGGCGGCCTGGAGGAGGCTACGAGATAAGAACGGCGGAGCAGATGGGAGTCAAGTGTACGATGTGTGAGAGCTTCTACTACGACCCGGAGCTGATACTGAACTACGGCAAGGCGGTGTTCTACAAGCCCTACTTCAAGGGCGAGAAGAAGGTCGGCGGCAAGGTGGTGGCGTACAAGGACTGGAAGGAGTGGCGCAAGGTGCACGACAAGTTCATCCAGGAGTTCAAGAGCTGCGTGGCGGGCAACCCGGGCAACTACAAGAAATGCGTGAAGGAGTTCATACAGAAGTATGGCGAGTGGTACGCCACCAGCGGCCCCGACGGGAAGACCTGGGCGTACAGCATCGACTACCCGTTCCACTTCGAGCCCGCTGAGAGCCCCAGCCTAGAGCTTGCAACCGAGTACCCGGCGCTGGCGTGGAGGAGGGTGGAGAACCTCTTCTACATAGAGCCGCCGGAGCAGATGCCGGAACTCTACAAGGCTGTGATGGCGAGCTACGAGGAGCTGAAGAGCATAGCCCCTGGTGGCTCGGAGGTAGTAGTGGTTACCGAGAACCGCCTCGAGGAGCACTGGCACACGGGCATAATGAGTAGGAACGTGCCGTACCTGGCTGAGACCATACCGGAGCCGTTCGCCGAGATACCCAAGGAGCTGGCCGACAAGCTGGGGATAAAGAGCGGCGACATAATAGAGCTAGGCAACACTAGGAACAAGATATACGTGAGGGCCTACGTTACGCCGAGGATGCCGAAGCTGAAGATAGCCAACCGGGAGGTCTACGTGGTCAACGTGCCCTGGAACTGGGGCTGGAGCGGCGCCCACAGCAGCTTCGACGTGGCGAACACCATATCGATACTGGTAATGGACATAGTGACGACTATGCAGGAGACCAAGGCATTCCTGGCATGGGTGAGGAAGGCCAGCAAGGACAAGTACACTTACCAGGCCAAGCCTAGGATAGAGAACCCCATACTCTAGCTGTTTCTCTACAACACGCATGAGGCGGGGTGACTCCACGTGACCGAGTACGGTATAGTGTTCAACCTGGACTCGTGCATAGGCTGCCGCGCCTGCCAGGTATCATGCAAGATATGGAACGGCCTCAGGGCTGAGGAGACCAGCTTCAACCCGGCCGGCTACACGAACCCGCCCGACCTCTCGCCCAACACGTGGATGCTGATGGTCTACCACGAGGGCGTCAACGGGCAGGGCCCCTTCTGGCTCTTCCACAAGTGGCAGTGCATGCACTGCAGCGAGGCGCCCTGCGCCAAGGCGTGCCCCGTGAACGCCATCGAGGTCCACCCAGAGGGCCCCGTGGTGATAAGGCCGGACAAGTGCATAGGCTGCCGGTACTGCATAGAGGCCTGCCCCTACAACGTGCCACGCTACGACCCGGAGACCAACAAGGTCTACAAGTGCACCATGTGCGTCGACAGGATACAGAACGGCCTCGCGCCGGCATGCGTCGAGGCCTGCCCCACCGACGCCCTAGAGTTCGGCCCCTGGGAGGAGCTGGTGAGGAAGTACAAGGCGGCAGGCTTCGAGGTCTACGGCGACAACGTCAACGACTACGTCGGCAGAACCCACTACCTCTACGTGACAAGGAGGTACCGCGACATAGGCAGCAGTGAGGGCAAGAAGTGGAACGAGTACATAGGGCTGCCGAGCGACCCGAGGGGCGCGCTGCCGCCGGTCCAGGCTGGCCGCGACGTGGGCGCCGGGATAGCGGCCGCCGCCCTCGCCGGCGCGGTGCTGCACGCCCTCTACTGGCGCGCGAAGAGGGTCCAGGAGAAGGCCAAGGGCAAGTCCTAGAGGCTTTTCCCTCCCTCCTCCACGGCGGGTGAACGCGTGTAGCCGTGCTACCGGGATAGGAGGTGCCTGGAAATGGGTAGAGAGGTTAAGCTGTTCTCAGAGCTAGAGATATGGGCCCACAAGCACGTCATACACTTCGCCGCGGCCCTGATAATAACCGGCCTGATAATCTCGGCCCAGAAGCTCCCCTCCCCCCTGGACGGCGTCTTCGAGTGGATGGCGTACGCGCTGGGCACGCCGGCCTCCAAGGCCGCCGCCGCGCTCGGCGCCTCGCCCCTAGAGCAGGGCTACGACGCCTACAGCCTAGGGGTACAGGTTGCAAGGATAATCCACCGCATAGCCGGCGTCGGCATGGCGCTGATAGGTGTCGTCTGGCTGCTGGGCGAGCTGCCTAGGATAAAGAAGTGGCAGGTGTGGCCCGAGGGCGGCCTCGGCGAGGCCGTTAGGAACCTAGTCCGCTACTACATCGGCAAGGAGAAGCCCGTCTTCGGGAAATACAACCTGGGCCAGAAGCTGTGGATACTGGGCGTCGTGGTGGGCTTCACGCTGCTGTTCGCCAGCGGCCTGATAATGTGGTTCCGCGACAGCTTCAGCCCCTCAACGTGGGAGCTGGCGCACACGCTGCACGTCTGGCTAGCGTGGCTGGGCATAGCGGGGCTGGTGATACACGTCTACCTGGCGGTCGGGATACCGGAGCACAAGCCCATGGTGAGGGCGATGTTCCGCACCGGCACGGCGCCCGAAGAGTTCGTCAAAGACCACCACCCGCTCTACTACGAGAAAGCCGAGCTAGAGGAAGAAGAACACTAACACGGCCACATGTCTCCCCCGTTCCGCCTTTTCCCCTGCAGGGCCCGGGCAGGGCCCACAGCTCGAAGCACGGGGCCCCTCCACGGCCCTCCACGAGTAGCCACGGGCAGAGGGTAACGGGCCATGAAGCGCCTAGAGGACACGCTGGCGGCGTGCACGCAGCCCACAGCCCCCATGGGGCCCGTCAGGGTGGCGGTGGACAACTACTACTCCGTAACCGTAGAGGAGCTGGGCTACCACGGCGGCCTCCACGCCAGCCCCGGGCTCCTAGCGGAGGCGGTCACGGGGCTGCTGCTCCGCGACGGCCTGGTAGGCGCCGGGGCGCAGGCGGAGATAGTTGACATGGTGGAGACCGGCCGGAGGAGGTACAGCGTCCTCGCCCGCGTCCGCAGGGCGGCGGCCCGGCCTCCCCCGGGCGGGCCGGTAGGCTGGGCCGCCGTGGAGGCCGCGTACCGGGACTTCGTCTCCAGGGTCTCGAAGCGCCGCTGCCCCTTCGCGGTCCACACGGTCGCCGCCTACAGCGTCCACGCCGGGGAGCCCCGGCTGGCGCTTCTAGTGAGCGATGTTAGCCGCCACGCCGCCGCCCTGAAGGCCGCCGGCGTCGTGTCCCGCCTCGCCAGCCACGGGGAGCCCCCCGTGCTGGCCCTGACCACGGGCCGCGTCTCGGGGGACATGGTGGCCGCGCTGGCCAGGGCCGGGGTAAGGGTGCTGGTCAGCAACCACCACCCCGTGCTGTCCGGCATCGAGGAGGCCTGGATGCAGGGCGTCGAGCTAGTCCTCCGCGCCCCCGGCGGCCACGGGCTCGCAGCCTACACGCAGGCGGGCATACTCGTAGAGGCCCCCCGCGTCAGGCTCGGCCCCGCGCCCGGGGGCGGCGCAGGCGCCTACGCAGGGCTCCCGTCGCCCCTCTGCTAGCCACCGGGGGGAGGCGTGGGCTACAGGCATATACGCGCACATGTGCCTACACGTGCACCATGTGCCGCGTAGGGCATGAATGCACCGTACTGGGGCTGAACACGCCTTGGAAGGCTTGGAGGATACGGGCGGCGGGGGCCACTCGGCCCCGGCCTGGCGGCTGGGGATAGCCAGCCAGGCGGGAGCGGCCGTCGAGTGGCTGTCCCGCCTCGCCGAGGCGGATAAGGAGAACGCGCCCGTCTACCGAGTCGTAGCGGCTGTGATGGAGAAGCAGGCCGGGGTGGAGGAGGAGGCCCTCCAGAGGCTGCGGGAGTCCGGCGCCGCGGAGGCGGTGGCTAAGGCGGCCAGGCGGGCCTCCATTGCCAGGGCGCCGGTGCTGGAGGTCCTCGGCGGCCTCCCCGGGCCGCTGCGGGACGAGGAGTGGCTCCGCGAGAAGCTCCTCGAGCTAGCCCGGGCGGCCATGGAGGCGGGCTGGTCGCCCAGCGCCAGGGCCGCGGGGATAACGGAGCCGGTCGAGAAGGCCCTCATAAGCCTCGACGAGCTCCTCGGCGACGTGCTCCGGGGCCGTCTCGACCTCGTAGACGCCTGGGCCGGCGCCGTGTCCGCCCCCAGGGACGAGGTGGCGGCGCTCGTCTACTGGCTGCTCCAGCCGCTCCTCTCCGCCACCAGGCTCGCCGCGGGCCCCGCGCTGGGCTGGCTCCACAGCTACTGGCAGCAGGGCCGCTGCCCCGTCTGCGGCGCCCCGGCAGCCGTGGGCTACATGGCGGGCGAGGGCCGCAGGCAGGTAATGCACTGCAGCATCTGCCACATGGAGTGGGTGTTCCCCCGCGCCACCTGCCCCAGGTGCGGCGCCCAGAGCCCCGGCGACGTCGTCTTCTACCAGCCCGACGAGGAGCGGCCATGGCTACGCCTCTACCGGTGCCGCCGCTGCGGCGCCTCCTGGAGGATCGTCGACGAGGAGCACCCCGGCGCCGCCAGGGAGGGGCTGCCGCCCAGGCTGCTCTACGACCTCTACACAGCCCACCTCGCCGTCCTGGCGGAGAAGCTCGCCGCGGGGGGAGGACAGTGAGCGAGGAAGAGGAGGGCGGCTTCGCCGAGGAGATGCCGGAGGACTTCTACGCCGAGGAGGAGCTAATGCTCGGGGCGCTGTCGAAGTGCAGAAAGATAGGCGGCAAGAGGAAGCGGAAGAAGATGGACGAGGTGGTCGAGGCCCAGGCGGGCTCCGGGGACAACAACGGCAGCGGCGCCCCCGGCTAGGCCCCCTCCGCCCCCCCTTTTCCCGTGTCTTGGTCTCTATTTGCTGCATTCTATTCTTTCTTCTGCGTGTTGGCCGGGGCCGGGTCTCCTCGCGTGTAGACGCGTGGTCTTCGCCGCAGAATGTGGGAATGGTGCGGCGGCCGGGATTTGAACCCGGGACCTCCGGCTTGGCAGGCCGGCGTCCTAGTCCAGGCTAGACGACCGCCGCACCCACAGCCATGACACAGTAGCCGCCCCCGGAGGCCTCTATAAGCGTTACTAGTATTCCTCTCCGCGCGGTCCCCCCGAGGACGGCAACACTAATCCGTAGCCAGAGGACAGACCCCCTTCACGTAGAGCCGTATCCCGGCAGACCCGTCCACCCTGCTGGCTGAAGAGGCATGGCGCTATGAGAGCGATAAGCGAGCTCGTCTCCGCCGCGCTACTCGCCCTGATAGCGATAACCGTAGGCGGCCTAGTGGTATCACTCCTCGTCAACAGCCTGGCCCAGCAGAGGAGCCAGCTCCAGGACGAACTCGTCAAGCAGCTATACGGGTCGAGGCAGGCGATCGGCATAGTACTCGCCTACGTCGCCCCCGACGGCTACATACACATAGTCGCCGCCACGGGCGACACCCCTTCCACCATAAACGCCGTCTATGTTAACGGCGAGAAGGCCGACTGCACCCTGAAGCTGACCAACGGCACAGCGATAAGCTACGGCGCAGGTATACCCCCCTACACCAGCGTGGTGGCGGAGTGCAGCCCCGTAGGCAGCCCGCCCTACATTGTCCGGCTGGTCTACCCCGGGGGCTCCGCCGTGGCGCTGGCCCGGTAGCAGGCCGGCCCCAGGCCTAGATGGAGGGGGCTGAACGGCATGAGGCGCGGGGCTCCACGCGCGCTGGGCACGGTTATAGGCGCCGTGATACTGGCGGTGCTCATACTGGCGGTCCTTGGCTTCATATACTACCTCGTCTCCTCCACCGCCGAGTTCTACCAGCAGCTCGCCATGGTGCTAGAGAAGAAGACCAGCGCCCCCCTAATCGCCTCCGGGGTAGACGGCTGGTGGAGACAGGTCGGAGACACCCTCGAGATACACCTAGAGAACGGCAACCCCACCGCAGTGCTCGTAACAACTGTGACAATACTGTGGAGCGACGGCTCCTCAACCGTCTACGACCACTACAACGCCACCCCGCCCGCCTTCACCGCCACAGTCACAGCGCCCGACGGGACCTCGACAGCCGAGAACAGGCTCCCCCTGACCCTGGGCGTAGCCTACACCGTCGACATGGAGATAGAGACAGGGGGGAAGACCGCAGACAAGGTCTACGTGACGCTATCCGCGAGCCCCGTGGTGGCGGTGCTCCCCCTGAAGAACTACAACCAGCTCTACCCCAACGCCACCGTGGTGGCCGGCAACCTGTCCCTCGCAGCCAGCCCCTACCCCGGCATAGCCCACGAGCTGCTAGACTGGACGAAGACGTGGAGAGGCACAGTAACCGGCTACACGGTGGCGGATCTCAACGGCAGCGTGGAGCGCTACAGTGTAAACACCGGCATCCAGGTCTCCGGCGACACGGCAAGCCTAAACGCGACCGACGGCAACTACCTGGTGGTCGACGCCCAGCAGGCGATAACCCTGCAGGACTTCCAGGTAACGGCCGACAACCTGATCTACGCGACCGACTTCGACGCAGGCGACCCCTTCGCGGCCGGCAACTGGTCCTACACCGGCGGCTCCTGGAGCTGGGGGAGCAGCATAGGCTACAACGGCACCGGCGGGGTACAGCAGACGGACTCGGCAGCAAGCGGCGGAATAGCCGACGGCTACGAGGTCATAGCATACCCAGTGGGCAACAACGCTTCAACCACCAGAGCATACTACGTGATGGCACACGTCTTCGCTGAAACAGGCTACGACGACATAGTGCTCTACGATAACACCGGTAGCTATGTTTACACATATAGCATCGACTTAAGAGATGGCTACTTCGACCTATGGCTCTACAATAGTCGGCGATGGAACTCTCTGAACTCTACAACTCCAAGCCCCTCTGCTAATACCTGGTACACGAGTCTCGCCTACTACGATCCCGCTGGAAGACTGGTCGCAACCTTCATAGACGGTAGCGGCAACACCTACGTCGTCACTGCAGACGACAACACCTTTATCCCGGCGAGCTATGCGATAGGCACCTATGGCGGTACAGCTGTATTTGATGACTTCATCGTCAGCTATGGGAACCCGAGGTATCTCAACATAACGGTGACGCTCGACGGTGCCCCGGTCCAGGGGTGGACGGTGGAGGTGGTGGCCGATAACGGCTGGAGGGTCTCGGCCACAACAGGCAGCGACGGGACCGCCGTGCTGGACGTGACCTGGCACCCGATAATACGGGGCGCCAGGGTGAGGATCTACAACAGCCTAGGCGGCCTCGTGGCGGACTTCTACGCCTCGGACTTCATCGCCGGGGGCACGCTCTACGGCGGCAACCGGTACACCGCCGCCCTGGCGACCAGCTACGTGGCCGACACAGCCTCCTACGCCACCGTGGACACGGCGGGCCTCCTAGAGGCGGGGGCGTGGTACGTCTTCACCGCCAACGTCAGCGGCTCCTACCGCCTCCTAGTATACAACTGGACCAGCAACGCCTGGCGCCAGGTGGCCTCCGGCACGCTGGCCGCGGGCCAGGTTCTAAGCTACCGGGTCCTCTACCCAGCCTCCAGCGGTGTGGTCAACAGCGGCAACAGCACCGTCGCGGCCAGGATAGTGTTCACCGCCTCCACGCCCGCCCGGGTCAGCGTGGACATGCTTAACGCCGCCTACAGGAAGAGCATAGAGTCGACGTTCACGGCCCTCCTGGTGGCCCGCGGCGGGGGCAGCAGCGTCGACGTCTACCTCGACAACGGCACCGGGCTCCAGTACCTCTACAGCATAGACGCCTCGACGGTCTTCAACGGCTCGGCGACTATAGCCTACGATATGCGCGACAACCTGCTCCTGCTCGTCAACCAGACCGGCGTCTACGCGGCCAGGCTGGAGCCGGGCGCCGTCTTCACCCCCGTCACCGCCGCCTGCACGGCCCTCGCCGGGGTAGAGGCCGAGGCGGTCAACACCACGTCGAACGCCTACCTGGTGGTGCTCCGCGGCGGCGGGGGAGACACCTACTGCATAGTAGACCTCTCCACGAACTCCACGACTACCGGCTCCCTGTCCCAGAGCCTAGGCGAGAACGTGGCCGTGGACACGGCCCACCTCTACCCGGCGAGCGCGTCCACGCCCGACGCCTCGACAGCCTACTTCCTCGTCTACAGCAGCGACCGGGCAAGGCCCGAAATAGTGTCCATAGACGCCTCCAGCATATCATCCGGCTCCCCAGGCTTCAGCCACGCAGCCGACCCGCCCGGCGGCTACTCGGCCGGCCTCGCCGCCGGCCCCGACGGCACCCTCTGGCTAGCCCTGGCCCGCGGCGGCGTCTACCACAGCAACAGCACCGGGGGCTTCCAGAGGCTAAACGCGGTGCTAGGCTTCACGCCATGGGGCCCCGGCGACCGCCTCGAATACTACAACGCCACGGCTCTGCTCTTCGTGCGGGCCGACGGCACCACCGAGGCCTACCTGGTACGCACCGGCTAGGAGGGCCCGTGGGAAAGAGAATAAACCCCCAGGGAGGGCTTCCTTCGCCCAACGTGGCCCGCGGCCGGGGTCCTAGCTGGCTGCGCGGTGTAGGCGCAGGTGATGCCGCGGTAGTATAGCCCGGCCAAGTATGCGGGCCTTTCAAGCCCGTGACCCGGGTTCAAATCCCGGCCGCGGCACCAATTCCTCATGGCCT
>Ga0256833_1003016_pt1 | contig 11629 bp, 7 predicted proteins | sample 356284metaG_FD_190535 | JGI IMG/M metagenome (GOLD analysis project Ga0256833, IMG submission 190535) | Hydrothermal vent microbial communities from Mid Atlantic Ridge, Atlantic Ocean - 356-284 | ecosystem: Environmental > Aquatic > Marine > Hydrothermal vents | place: Atlantic Ocean: Mid...
GGGCTTCGGCCAGCAGCCGCTGGCGCAGTTTGTCGGGCGTGCCCACGCAGGCGCGGGCAACGCGCATCATGCGCTCCAGCGCCCACTGGAGGTTGACCGCGGTGGGGCGCGCCTGGGCAAGCACCTCCGCCGCCTGCTGCAAATCGTGCAGCAGGTCGGGCAGGGTATCGGCCTGGGATTGGAAGCCTGCCAGCGCGAGGCCAAAGGCCGCCGCCGCGCCGATGGCCGGCGCGCCGCGCACCACCATCGTGCGGATGGCTTCGGCGGTTTCCTGGTAGGTTTTTATTTTGGCTATACGAAGTTCGGACGGCAACAAGCGCTGGTCAATCAACACCAAGGCGTGGGCATTGCCATCCCAATCCACGGTTCGCATCGAAGTCACCTCTTGCTGAAGGATTGACAACACGAAAAAGCGCCCTCCTCGAGGGCGCCCCTCCCGCCAGCATAAGTGTATCATGAGGCCAAAAAATCGCCAAGGCCGACTCAAGCCCGCCACACGCAATCCAATTTTAGGGTAAAATGGGAGCGACAACTCTTGGGGAAGTTTACCGGCAACCTACCGGTGCGCCTACGCAAGGAGAAAGGCCAATGGCAAACGAAAAAATCCTTATCGTCGACGACGACTTAGACACCCTAAAACTCGTGGGCGTCATGCTGCAGCGTAAGGGCTATCGCATCCTGGCTGCCAACAGCGGCGCCAAAGCACTGGCGATGGTAAAAGAAAGCCCCCCCGACCTGATCCTGCTGGACGTGATGATGCCCGACATGGACGGCTTCGAAGTCACCCGCCGCCTGCGCGCCGATCCAGAGACAGCCAGCATTCCCATCTTGATGTTTACTGCCAAAAGTCAGGTGGACGACAAATTGACCGGATTCGATGCCGGGGCTGACGACTACCTAACCAAACCTGCCCATCCCGCCGAATTGCTGGCACGTGTCAAAAAACTCCTCGCCCATGCTCCAGCAGTAGCCTCCAGCCACAGCCCCGCCTCTCCTCCCCCGCCGCCCGGATGGACAATCGGGGTAGTGGGAGCCAAAGGAGGGGTTGGCGTCACCACCATCGCTCTTTCGCTGGGCCTCATGCTTCATCAGGAAACCAAGGAAAGCGTGGTCATCGCCGAACTGCGCCCCGGCCAGGGTACCATGGGGTTGGAACTGGGGCATCCCGCTTTGGGAGGGCTGGCTTCACTGCTTGGCAAGTCGGCTGCGCACATTACACCCCAGGTTGTCCAGGATGCCCTGGTGAGTTACCTTCCCAACGTTCGGCTGCTGCTGGCCTCCTACGACCCCGCAGAAACGCCAAAAGAAAATATCGCCACCATGGAGGCTATTGTCCGGCATCTTCGCCACATGGGCAAATTCATCGTACTCGACCTCGGCCCCACATTACAACCTGTAACCCACAAGATACTTCCCCTTTGCGACGAAATCCTCCTGGTGATTGAAAATTACCCTCACGCGATCAAAATTGCCAAGAACATCATCGATTACCTCCTGATGCATGGTATTGGGCAAGGGCGTATGAGCGGTGTCCTCAACAACCGCACCCGCTCCGACGTCCAGCTCTCGTGGACCGAGGTCCAAACCCGCCTGGGAATCCCCATTGCCACAGTCATCCCACCAGTACCAGAAATCGCGTATCGGGCACAAAAAAGCGGAAAACCCATCATCCTGTTACAACCCCACGGCCTGGTAGCCAGCCAAATGGGACGTCTAGTACGCGCCGAGATCCAAAAAGCCACCTAAACACGCTCTCATGCTCATGTCTTCCGCCGATCCACTCACCTTCCAAATAGAACAAGCCGCCGCCCTCATCCGGCAGGCGCGACGTGGCGGCGTGCTAACCGGAGCAGGTATTTCCACCCCTTCCGGCATCCCCGACTTTCGCTCACCCCACAGCGGGCTATGGCAGCAACACGACCCATTGGAGGTTGCCTCACTCTCAGCCTTTCGACACCATCCGGAACACTTTTTCACTTGGGTGCGCCCGTTGCTGGAAAGCATCCTCGCTGCCGAGCCCAATGCTGCCCACCGCGCCATAGCCCAAATGCAACACGCCGGGCATTTCGCAGGCATCATCACCCAAAATATCGACGGACTGCACCAAAAAGCGGGCTCAACCGAGGTCATCGAAGTCCACGGTTCGCTTACCACGGCTACCTGCACCCAGTGCTATCGCGTCTATGAAAGTGCCCAATTCCTGCCCGACTTCATGGAAAAAGGCACCCTGCCGCGCTGCCCTCACTGCGGCGGCGTCCTCAAGCCCGACGTGGTGCTCTTTGGTGAACAACTGCCCTGGCAGGCATGGGAAGCCGCCGAACGGCTGGCACGCGAGTGTGACCTCTGCCTAGTAGCAGGCTCCTCGTTAGCCGTGATGCCGGTTGCCCGCCTGCCGATCGAAGCCGCCCGCCAAGGCGCGGCGCTCATCATCGTGAACCAGACCCCCACCTACCTCGACGAGCGCGCCGACGTCGTGCTGCGCGGCGACGTCGCTGAGGTGCTCCCCCGTATTACCGAAAAAGTGCTCACACCATGACCCCTCCCGCCCACCTCCCCCCCGAAGCGTACCACCGCTTGCTGGAGATTTCGCGCGCCCTGGCCGCCACACTGGATCTGGACCCCCTGCTGACCCAAATTGTGCATGCCGCCGCCGACCTAAGCGATGCAGAAGCCGCCTCCATCCTCCTCTACGACCCCCAAAGCCGTGAACTCCACTTCCAGACGGCTACCAACCTGACCAACGGCCTCAAAAAAGGCACGGCCGTTCCTCTTGATCACAGCATCGCAGGCCTGGCGCTCAAGCGCAAAACGCCCATCCGCCGCGTCAACGTCCGGCAGGACGCCGACCACTATGGACGTCTGGACGAAATCACCCACGTCCAAACGCGCACGCTGATTGCCGTTCCCCTCATTGCCAACGGCCAACCCGTGGGCGTGTTGGAAGCGATCAACAAGCGGGAGGGGGCATTTACCGATGCCGACGAAGAGATCCTCACCGCGCTGGCCGCCCATGCCGCCGTAGCCATCCAAAATGCCCGTCTGTTCCAACAATCCGACCTGATTGCCGAACTGGTACACGAAATCCGTACACCGCTGGGTGCTATTTTGGCTGCCAGCCAATTGCTTCGCATGCCTCAAATCTCGGAAGAACAGCGCCAGCGCACCATCGAAACCATCGAACAGCAAGCGCGCTACTTGAACGAACTCACCACAACTTTTCTCGACATGGCGCGCTTGGAATCGGGACGGGTGCGTTTCGAGCGCAACAGGATCGACGTCGGGGCATTGCTTCAGGAAGTGGCGCGGATGTTTGCAGCAGAAGCACAAAAACGTGGCATCCAGATGGAAATCAACATCCCAGAGAACCTGCAGCCCCTGGTGGCCGACCGGGCCAAAATCAAACAGGTGCTCATCAACCTGGTCAGCAACGCGCTGAAATACAACCGCCCCCACGGCAAAGTGCGGCTGGCGGCCTACCACGAAGACGGCCACATCAGCATCACCGTCAGCGATACCGGCCCCGGCATTGCCCCCCAGCACCTCAAGCACCTGTTCGGCAAGTTCTACCGCGTGCCGGGGAGCGAAAAACAAGCCAGAGGGACGGGGCTGGGGCTCTACATCTGCAAGCGCATCGTGGAAGCCCATCGGGGGGAAATGCGTGTCAAAAGCACACTCGGCCAGGGCACGACGTTCATCGTCACCTTACCCTTGAGGGAAGAGGATGAGCAACCTTAGCCGCCGCGAAGTGCTGAAACTCTCCTTGCTTAGCCTGACCGGCCTGGCGTGGCGCCCCCTTGCACGGCGGCTGCACGCCGTCAACACCCCGCCTTTCATCGCTTTGGTGCGCACCACGATCGCCAACGTCCCCCTCTATCAGGAACCCGACGTCCGTAGCCCCCAACGCTTCACCTTACCGCGAGACAGCATCCTACCCGTACAGGCCGAAATCCACGCGCCGCTGGGGCGGCTGAACCCGCGCTGGTATCGCGTGCCGGGGGGCTACCTCCACGCCACCTACACCCAGCGGGTGCAATTCCGCACCAACCCGGTGGCCACTTTCATCCCTCCAGAGGGAAGGATCGCCGAAGTCACCGTCCCCTACACCCAAACGTGGCAACGCCTTCCCGACGGCAGCCGCAAGCCCCTCTACCGCCTATACTACGGGTCGGTGCACTGGATTACCGACGTCCGACTGGGCGACCACGGCGAGCCAATTTACGAGATCACCGACGATCTACTCAAAGTGCCCTATGAGGTGTACGCGCCCCACCTGCGCCTGATCGCGCCGGTAGAGGTCGCCCCCATCCACCCCGACGTGCCGGGGCGCGAAAAATGGCTGGAGGTCGACCTGAAAACCCAACAAACCATCGCCTACGAAGGCAACCAAGCCGTGCGCAGGATGGCCATCTCCTCCGGCATCCCCAGCGACAAGCCCACCGACAACGGCGTCCCCACCCGCACCCCTTCAGGGCGCTTCCGCATCTTCGACAAACTACCCACCCGCCACATGGGCAACGGCGACCTGACCTCCTCACTGGAAGCCTACGAACTGCCCGGCGTGCCGTGGGTGAGTTTCTTCGTCGATACGGGGGTTGCCTTTCACGGCACTTACTGGCACGACAACTTTGGTCACCCCATGAGCCACGGCTGCATCAACATGCGCAACGAAGATGCCCTGTGGGTTTTCCGCTGGAGCACGCCCACCTACGAGCCCTTCAAATTCGAAGCCCAGGGCAACGGCACACGCGTCTGGGTGCACGAATAAAAAAACAGACCTGACGATGGTGTCAGGTCTGTTTGGGCATCAGGGGGAAGCGGCTCTATTTGCCGTTGCCATCCTCGCCAAGATCGAACTTCATCTGCGCCCACATCTTGTACATCTGCCAGCGCATGTTGACGTCTTCCTGCGCCTTGGCCAACAGTTCCTCAGCGCGGTCGGGCATCGCCCGCAGCAGCATGGTGTAGCGCGTTTCGTTGTACACGTACTCGTGTAGCGGGATCTTCGGGTCACGCGAATCCAGTTGCAACGGGCTCTTGCCCTGCTTGATGCGGCGCGGGTCGAAGCGCATCAGCGGCCAGTAGCCGGAATCCACGGCTTTCTTCTGCTGGTCGAAGCCATAGCGCAGGTCGTAGCCATGCGCGATGCAGTGTGCATAAGCGATGATGAGCGAGGGGCCGGGGTAGGATTCGGCTTCCAGGAAGGCTTTGGTGGTGTGGGCATCGTTGGCGCCCATCGCTACGCGAGCGACATAGACGTTGCCATAGGTCATGGCCATCATGGCGAGGTCTTTCTTCGGCAACGGCTTGCCGGCAGCAGCAAACTTGGCAACTGCTGCCCGCGGTGTGGCTTTGGACATCTGCCCACCGGTGTTGGAGTACACCTCGGTATCCAGCACCAGGATGTTGACATCGCGCCCGGAAGCCAGGACGTGGTCGAGACCACCATAGCCGATGTCGTAAGCCCAGCCATCGCCGCCGACAATCCACACGCTGCGTTTGACCAGCGCGTCGGCCACATGGAGCAAATCCTTCACCTTGGGCGTCTGCTCCATCTTCTCGAGGCGCTTTTTCAGTTCGGCCACGCGCTCACGCTGGGCGTTGATGCCTTCTTCCGTGCTTTGGTCGGCGTTGAGGATGGCCTCGGCCAATTCCTCGCCGATTTGAGCGGCCATCATCTCCACAAGTTCGAGGGCGTATTCGCGCTGTTTGTCCAGCGCCACCCGCATCCCAAGGCCAAACTCGGCGTTATCCTCGAAGAGCGAGTTGGACCACGCGGGGCCACGGCCATCGCGGTTGAACGCCCAAGGCGTGGTCGGCAGGTTGCCGCCGTAAATCGAGGAGCAGCCAGTTGCGTTGGCCACCAGCGCACGATCGCCGAACAGGCGGGTGAGCAACGAGAGATAAGGCGTCTCACCGCAGCCGGGGCAGGCGCCGGAAAACTCGAACAGCGGCTCCAGCAGTTGAACGTCTTTGACGACGTTGAACTTGAGTTCCTTGCGCGGCGGGTCGGGCAAATTGAGGAAGAATTCCCAATTCTCGGCTTCCTGCTCGCGCAGCGGTGGTTGCGGGCGCATGTTGATGGCCTTGCGGCTGGGGTCTTTCTTGTCCACCGCCGGGCAGGCCTCGACGCACAGGCCGCAGCCGGTGCAGTCCTCGGGCGCGACCTGGATGGTGTAGGCCATGCCCTTGAACTGGCGCCATTTGGCATCCATGTGCTTGAAGGTGGGCGGGGCATCTTCCAACAAAGCCGGGTCGTATACCTTCGCTCGGATGACCGCGTGCGGGCAGGCCATCACGCACTTACCGCACTGGATACAGAGGTCGGTTTCCCAGACCGGAATTTCCAACGCGATGTTGCGTTTCTCCCAACGGGTGGTGCCGCTGGGATAGGTGCCGTCGGCGGGCAACATGCTGGTGGGGATCTGGTCGCCCTCACCGGCAATCATCTTGGCGGTGACTTTCTGCACGAACTCCGGCGCTTCGGGCGGCACCGGCGGGCGCATGTCGAAGGTAGAAGTCACCTTGTCGGGCACTTTCACCTCGTGCAAGTGCGCCAGGGCAGCATCCACCGCGGCGAAGTTCTTCTTGACGATGTCTTCGCCTTTCCGGCCATAGGTCTTCTTGATGGCCTCCTTGATCTTGGCAATGGCCTCGTCGCGCGGCAGAATGCCGCTGATGGCGAAGAACGCCGTCTGCAAGATGGTGTTGATGCGCCCTCCCATGCCGGTTTCGCGGGCCACTTTGTAGCCGTCGATGACGAAGAAGCGCAGTTTCTTGTCGATGATTTGCTGCTGCACGGTGCGCGGCAGTTTGTCCCACACTTCGTCGGGGCCGTACGGGCTGTTGAGCAGGAAGGTCGCGCCTTCCTGAGCCACTTTGAGCATGTTGACCCGCTCCAGGAAAGAGAACTGGTGGCAGGCCACGAAGTTGGCCTTGCTGATGAGGTAAGTCGAGCGGATGGGGTTGGGGCCAAAGCGCAGGTGCGAGGTGGTCATCGAGCCCGCTTTCCGCGAGTCGTACACGAAATAGCCCTGCGCCCAGTTGTCGGTTTCGGTGCCGATGATCTTGATGCTGTTCTTGTTGGCACCCACCGTGCCGTCGGAACCCAGTCCGAAGAACACGGCGCGCACGGTCTCGGGATCCTCGGTAGAGAAGGAGGGGTCGTATTCGATGCTGGTGTGGGTCAGGTCGTCGTAGATACCCACCGTAAAGTGGTTCTTGGGCTCGTCCTTGGTCATTTCGTCGAAGATGCCCTTGACCATGGCGGGGGTAAATTCCTTGGAAGAGAGGCCATAGCGGCCACCGATCACGCGCGGGCGGGTGTCGAAGGGTGCTTCGCCGCGTTCGTAAGCCTCGTTGATCGCCGAGACGATGTCCAGGTAAAGCGGTTCGCCGGCGCTGCCGGGCTCCTTGGTGCGGTCCAGGGCGGCGATCACTTTCACCGTCTTGGGCAGCGCAGCCAAGAAATGCTCCACCGAGAAAGGCCGATAGAGGCGCACCTTGAGGACGCCCACCTTTTCGCCCATCTTCTGGGTGAGGTAATCCACAGCCTCGTGGGCGGTATCGGCGCCGGAGCCCATCAGCACGATGACGCGCTCGGCATCGGGCGCGCCGACGTATTCGAACAATTTGTACTGCCGCCCCACGATGCTCGCGAATTTGTCCATCGCCCGCTGAACGATTTCCGGCGTGGCAAGGTAGTAGGGGTTGACGGTTTCGCGCGCCTGGAAGAAAACGTCGGGGTTCTGTGCCGTACCGCGGATGAATGGGCGCTCTGGGTTGAGCGCGCGCTCGCGGTGGGCGCGCACCAGTTCGTCGTCGATCATCGCGCGGATGTCTTCCGGCAGCAAGCGCTCGATTTTGCGAATTTCATGCGAAGTGCGGAAGCCATCCATGACGTGAAGGAACGGCACCCGCGCTTCCAGCGTAGCAGCGTGAGCGATCAGCGCCAGGTCTTGGGCTTCCTGCGGGTTGGCCGAGAAAAGCATCCCAAAGCCCGTCGCGCGGGCGGCCATCACATCGCTGTGGTCGCCGAAAATGGAAAGCGCCTGCGCGGCCACCGAGCGAGCAGCAATATGGAAGACTGCAGCGGTCAGTTCACCGGCAATCTTGTACATGTTGGGCAGCATCAAGAGCAAGCCCTGCGAGGCAGTGAAAGTGGTGGTCAGGGCACCGGCCTGCAACGAGCCGTGCACCGCCCCCGATGCACCGCCTTCGCTCTGCATCTCGATCACCTGGGGAACGCTGCCCCAGATATTGGGGCGTTTCTCCGCCGCCCACAGGTCGGCCAATTCGCCCATCGGCGAGGCCGGCGTAATGGGGTAGATGGCAACGACTTCGCTGGCCTGATAAGCGACGAAGGTCGTGGCCTCGTTACCATCTACGGTAACATAAGGGCGTTTTGCCATGTCGTGCCTCCTTTTTTTAAGAAAAACTTGCTTGCCGAAGCGCAAGTAAATTTATTATCCAACCACAAAGTATCTTACCACAGCCGCGACATTTTGCAGGTGACAATCTTCAGGGATTTTATGCCCTTTTTCGTCCCCGCCGGGCGCCGCCGTAAAAGGGCGGCGCGGAAATCAGAAAAACGCGGCTCAAACGGGGGTCGAGCATCCGCGAGCGCAGGCGGGCGTCGATTTCTTCCAACGGCAACGCGGTGGTCACCACGGTGGGTAGTTCGGCATTGTAGCGATAGTTGAAAAGTTGATATAGTTTTTCACGCGCCCATGGGGTGGTGGCCTGGGTGCCGAGGTCGTCCAAGATCAACAGGGGAGCGGTGCGAATTTCCTCAAAACGGCGGTCGTAGGTGGTGGTGCTGTTGGGGCTGAATGTGGCGCGCAGGTGATCGAGCAAATCGGGCACCACCACGAACAACGGCGGATAGCCCAACCCCGCACGGTAATTGGCAATCGCGGCAGCGAGGTGCGTCTTGCCGTTGCCGTAAGGGCCGGTGAAAATCAACCAGCCTTGCGGCTCTTCGGCAAACGCCCGCGCCGCCTCAAAAGCCTTCCGCAAACTTTCGGCATCCCGCCGGGAGAGCCGTTCGTCTTCCCGCAGGCTGAAGTTGCCAAAGGTGTATTTGCTCATCAACCCCAGCGTGGAAAGTTCGGAATGGCCGGTATCGTCGGTCGGGCGGCGGTAGTCCGGGGCCTGGATGTAAAGATGCGTCACCAGTTCGGGATCCTGCAGGCGCGACCGCAAGCGGGGCTCGATTTCGGCCAGCAACAAATTGGTGGTAATCACCGTAGGTAGGCGGTTGATATAGCGAAAGTTGAGGATTTGGAACAGTTTTTCCTGCGCCCACGGCGTGGCGCTTTGGGTGCCGAAGTCGTCCAGCACCAGCAGCGGCACCTGGCGGATCTCCTCGAACCGTTCTTCGAAACGCGCCGCGGGGTTGCCATAGGCAAAGCGCAAAAAGTCGAGCAAATCCGGCACGGTGAGAAACAGCGTGGAAACGCCTCGCGAGACCACTTCATTGGCAATGGCCGCGGCGAGGTGCGTTTTGCCACAACCGTAACCGCCCTGAAGCAACAACCAACCTTCCGGCTGGGCTGCAAATTGGCGCGCCGTGTTGTAAGCCTGCTCCAACGAAGCAGCCTGCAAAGGGCCAATGCCAATCCGGCCACGCGGTTGGAATGTTTCGAAGGTGAGGTGACTCAACTTGTCCAGGCGGCTCATGGCAAACAGTTTCTTGCGGCGGCGCGCTTCCAGTGCCCCATACCGGCACGCGCAAGGTACAACCTTGCCAAACAGAGGATGCCCGATGGGCACATCGAAGCGCAAATAGCCCACACCGCCGCATACCGGGCAATTGGGGTCGCCCTCGCCTTGCGGCTCACTCATAGAATTCGGCGAACTCGTCATCGAGGTAGCGGCGGCGATCCTTTTCAGAATCTCCTCCAAGGGTTCGGTCATGGCGTCCCTCTTTTTGCCAACGTTCGAGAATGGCCTCCACATAGCGCCAACGGCGGACGTTGTTTTCAATGGCTATACGAAACGCGTCTTCGATCCACGCATAGGGGTAAGTGGCCTCGGCCTCTTCCAGCCGCTCGGCCAGCAAAGGCGTCAGCGGACCAAAATGTTCTTCGTACAGGCGAAAGATGTTTGGGCGTTCCAGGTAAAGGTGCACCGGGCGGGTCTCGCCGGGCTGAGGACGCCAGTGACCGGCTCGCACCGCGTCCACCGCGGCCCGCCCCTTGGGGCTGTTGAGAAAATACAGCGTGACCACCTCGTCGCCCACCGTCACCTGCTCGGCCAGCAGCACCCCCCGCGCCACCGCCCGCGCCAGCGCCTCATCCAGGGCCTCCGAAGCCGTGCTCCCGTCTTCCGTCAGCCCCCGCATGAAGGCTTCATCCGACACAAAATCCGCCCGCGTCAGGTAGCGGATGGGCGCTTCGCTCTGGCTCAGCCGCCAAAACGCGTACAGCACCACCTTCATTTCGCCCAGGTGGTCGATCTCGGGCAACAATTGCGTAAAAAACTGGACCGGCAACGGCACCAACAACACCTTGCCGGGCGGAAAACCGGAAAAAGCCATCACACTTTGTCATTGAAGCAGGGCATTGGGGTCGATGAACTCAGCCTTCGGCGCATCCAAGAAGCGCGCTTGTTCTTTGAAGAAAAGCAGTTCCACGCTACCTGTGGGGCCGTTGCGGTGCTTGGCAATGATGACCTCGGCGACGTCCTTGCCGTCGCTGCTCTGCTCCTTGTCCTCAGCGTACACCGAGGCACGGTAGAGGAACATCACCACATCCGCATCTTGCTCCAGCGAGCCCGATTCGCGCAGGTCGGAAAGCATGGGGCGCTTGTCGGCGCGCTGTTCGACGGCCCGGGAAAGTTGCGCCGCCGCCACCACCGGGACGTTGAGTTCCCGCGCCAGCCCTTTCAAGTGCCGTGAAATCTGCGAAACTTCCTGCACCCGATTTTCCGAGCGCATCCCGCTGCTCATCAATTGGAGATAATCCACCATGATGAGGTCAAGGCCAAATTCCATGTGCAGGCGGCGGCACTTGGTACGCAGTTGCAGCGGGGTGATTGCGGGCGTATCGTCCAAGAAAATCGTCGCCTCGCTCAGCGCAGCCACCGCATCGGTCACCCGCGCCCATTCCTCCGGCGAGATCTCGCCTTTGCGCAATTTTTGCGAATCGATCTCCGCCTCTTGCGCCACCAAACGCTGCACCAACTGCTCGTTGGCCATCTCCAACGAAAAGATCGCCACCCGTTTACGATGCCGCTGCCCCACCGTTTTGGCAATGCTCAACAAAAAAGCGGTCTTACCCATACCGGGGCGACCTGCCACGATGATGAAATCGGAAGGCTGCAAGCCGCCCAGGTAACGATCCAAATCCTGAAAGCCGGTGGGAATGCCTACCGCCTCACCCTGATTGCTGCGCAGGTGGTCGAGGTAATTGTAATACTCGTGAAGCACCTCGCTGAACGGCTTGACGCCTCGGGTGATGCGCCGTTCGCTCACGCCAAAAATGGCCTTCTCGGCCTCGTCCAGGATGGCCTCTACCCCCAGATCGCGCTGATGTGCCAGTTGGGCGATGCGCTCCGCTGCGGCCAACATGCGCCGCCGCACCGAGGTTTCTTCCACCAGTTGGGCGTAATGCGAAGCGTGCAACGAAGA
>Ga0256833_1003017_pt1 | contig 11628 bp, 14 predicted proteins | sample 356284metaG_FD_190535 | JGI IMG/M metagenome (GOLD analysis project Ga0256833, IMG submission 190535) | Hydrothermal vent microbial communities from Mid Atlantic Ridge, Atlantic Ocean - 356-284 | ecosystem: Environmental > Aquatic > Marine > Hydrothermal vents | place: Atlantic Ocean: Mid...
ATAGAGTTTTTCCACGGCCCAGGCTAATATGGTGCTCGTTGCGTCCTCAGGGGCGAGAAGACTCGTCATGGAGTGGCATCGGTTTTCGGACTCCTCATCACCGGGTTTTCTCTAGGCGCCCAGGCGCCTAGACTGGCAAGGGTCTTAGAAATACTTTTATTTTTAAACGGTTAGGGCATCTTCCTAGGCTTGGGGGCTGGTTATCATGTCCTTCCCGGCGCCACCGGCTATGATGGGTTACGATAGAACAACGGCCATGTTCTCGCCCGATGGTAGGCTTTTCCAAGTAGAATACGCTATGGAGGCTGCTAAGCGCGGCTGGACCATGGTCGGTGTAAGAGTACCTGATGGAGCCGTTATTGTTGCTGAGAAGAGGAAGACATCCCCGTTAATCGACTTGGAGCACCTAGAGAAGGTATACATGATAGACGAGCACATTGGTGCAGGATTCGTGGGTTTCGGGAGCGATGGCAGGGTCTTAATAGACTATGCTCGCCAGTTAGCGGTACAGTACAAGTTCGTCTACGGGGAAAGCATACCGGTAGAGTATCTCACAAGACAAATATGCGACCTAATGCAGATATACACCCAGCACGGCGGCGTAAGACCTTTCGGCATAACACTGATGATCATAGGCGTTGACGAGACTGGGCCAAAGCTCTTCATAGCCGAGCCCAGCGGCCAATACATAGGCTACAAGGCATACGGCCTCGGCCAGGGAGGCTCCCAGGCAATAGAGGTGCTACAGAGAGAGTACAGGGACGACATGAGCCTTGAAGAAGCCATGCTGCTAGGCATAAAGGCCGTGGCCTCGGCAATGGAGGGTAAGCCTAGCGTAGAAACCCTCGAGATAGGTGTCGTGGAGAAAACTACTGGGAAGTTCCGGAAACTAACTAAAGAGGAGCTACAAAAGCTTCTAGAAAAACTCGGTGTCTAGCGAGAATGCCTCGGAAGAGTAAAGGGGAACACGAACCCGTCGTTGCAAGGCTCGAGATAAGTGGTAAACGTTTTGAAGTCCTCGTTAACCCCGACCTAGCTTTTGACTATAAGCAGGGCAAGGAGGTAAACCTAGAGGATCTCGTTATAAGTGATGCTGTATACACTGATCTAAGGAGGGGGCTCCGCGCCTCACCGGAGCTTTTGCGCAAGGTTTTCGGTACAGACGATGTAGTCAAAATAGCTGCTATAATTGTTCGTAGAGGAGAGTTGCAGCTCACAGCCGAGCAGAGAAGGGCACTAATCGAGGCTAAGAAGAGGCAAATTATTAACTATATTGCTAGGAACGCTATTGATCCTAAAACAAAGCTACCAATACCACCCGCGCGGATAGAGGCTGCGATGGAGCAGGCCCGGGTAGGCATTGATCTCTACAAGAGTGTTGAGGAGCAGGTACCGCACATTATTCGCGCCATTAGTAGGATTATACCAATAAAGCTCGCTAAGGCCTTACTAAGAATCGTTGTACCCCCGGAATACTCGGGCAGGGTTTCGTCCCTCCTGCCAAAACTCGGGGAAGTAAAGAACATGAACTGGCGCACCGATGGCAGCCTGGTAGCCGAGCTAGAGATCCCGGCTGGGCTCCAACAAGAGGTTATAGATAAGCTTAGTAAAGCAACCCAGGGTAATGTGGATGTAAGGGTAGTAGGCGTGGTGTAACAAGCTTTGGCAAAGATATACGTGAGTCCAAGAACAATAGTTGTGCCAGGAGATCTCATAGCCGAGGGAGACGACGTCGAGGTAGAGTCGCTCTTCATAGAGAAGAGGGGTAAGAAGTTCTACGCGACAATAACTGGGCTTGTTAGCGTAGAGCAGGCCGAGGAAAAGTATAGGATCAATATAATCCCGCTCGAGGGAGCCTATATACCGCGGCCGGGGGATATAGTGATAGGCCTCGTTGAGGACATAGGGCTCACCCACTGGGAGATAGATATCTCATCACCGTATAAAGGCATATTGACTGTGCAAGAGGCTCTAGATAAGCCCTTCAACCCCGTAACGGATAGTCTTAAGCGATACCTTGATGTAGGCGACTACGTTGTCGCAAAGGTTATAGCGTTTGATAGGGCTAGGGACCCCCTCTTAACGATAAAGGGCAAGGGTCTTGGCAGGGTGACTGAGGGCTCTATCATAGAGATTAAGCCTAGCCGGGTCCCCCGGGTCATTGGGAAGAAGGGCTCAATGGTAAACATGTTGATGAAGGAGACGGGGTGCGAGATACTAGTAGGCCAGAATGGGAGAATACTAGTAAAGTGCCCCAGCAAGGATATAGAGGAAGTCTTAATATTATCGATCAAGAAGATAGAGGCAGAAGCACATACAACCGGGCTAACCGAGAGAGTAAGGGAGTTTATCCGCAAGGAGAGGGAGAAGAGAGGGGTCTAAGCAATGGGTGGTACTGGGGCAGAGAAGCCCGTTCTCATAAGGTGGGAGGAGCGCGAAGGCGTGAAAACACCGGTAAGAATTGATGGCAGGCTACCGGAGCAGCTAAGACCGATAAGGATAGAGGTCGGGGTTCTCGGTAACGCTGATGGCTCGGCTCTCGTAGAGTATGGCGCTACACGGGTACTGGCAGCAGTGTATGGTCCTCGGGAGGCAGTGCCCCGGCATGTAGCGCTACCGGATAGAGCCATAATACGCTGCAGGTACCATATGGCCCCGTTCTCGACCGAGGAGAGAAAGACGCCTGCTCCCACGAGGAGAGAGGTCGAGTTATCCAAGGTTATAAGAGAGGCTCTAGAATCCGTTGTGCTGACCGAGATGTATCCGCGCACCTCGATAGATGTGTACATGGAGGTTCTGCAATCCGATGGGGGGACAAGGACGGCTGCTATAACAGCGGCTAGCCTTGCTCTAGCTGACGCGGGTATAGCTATGAGGGACCTTGTTGCAGGCGTAGCAGTGGGCAAGGTGGATGGAATCCTTGTCCTCGATATCAACGAGGTCGAGGACAACTACGCGGAAGCCGATATGCCGGTAGCCATGGCACCTAGTCTCGACAAGGTTTTGTTGCTTCAGCTCAACGGTGTCCTCAGCCACGACGAGTTTATCAAGGCCTTAGAGCTTGCCCGTAAAGGCATCCTTGAGATATATAAGTTGCAGAAAGAGGCGCTACGTAAAAAGTACGTGGAAGTCGAAACAAGTGTCACGGGTTGATAACCTATGAGTATCACTCCATCGTTCCAACCCATTATGCCTAAGCTTAAGCGTCATACCATGGAGACGCTGCTAGCTCGCGGAGTGAGACTAGATGGTAGGCGATTAGACGAGGTAAGAAGGATAGAGATAGTGCCGGGCTATGTGGAGAAAGCTGAGGGCTCAGCACTAGTCAGGCTAGGTCATACCGTTGTACTGGCTGGTGTGAAAACCGATATAGTGGCCCCCTTCCCCGATACGCCTAATGACGGCGTCCTAGTGGTGCATGCGGAGTTTGTCCCACTGGCTTCGCCCACCTTCGAGCCAGGCCCACCAGACGAGAACGCCATTGAGCTCGCAAGGGTTATTGATCGCAGTCTTAGGGAGATAAGGGCGGTGGCACTAGATAAGCTCGTTCTCGAACCGGGTAAGCATGTATGGAGAGTATTCGTCGACATATATGTGCTCAACCATGATGGGAACCTCTTTGACGCATCCATGCTAGCTAGCATGGCTGCACTAATGGTTACGAGGTTGCCGAAGCCCGTTAAGACGGACAATGGTTACCGCGTCGATAGGACGAAATACACGATGTTGCTACCAATAAACCATAGAGTAGTCTCGGTAACGCTGGCGAAGATATCTGGCAAGCTAATAGTTGACCCGACATACGAGGAGGAGCAAGTAGCTGATACGAGACTAGTCATCGCGGTATCGGATGATGGGAGGATAGCTGGTATGCAGAAAACCGGGATGGGTAGTCTTAGCTACAACGAGGTGCTAAACGCGGTATCCATTGCCCTCAACAAGGCAAAGACGTACCTAAGCGTATTAGAGGAGACAGTTACGCCATACCGGGCCAAGCTAGAGGAAGAACTAGCAAAGATTAGCGAGGAGGGCCAAGAAGAACAGCCACCGCTCATCCCTAAGCGCGAGCACCTAGAGACAGAGACGATAGAGCAAGGCGAGGTCGTCGAGGAGGCTGCTGAGGGGGAATCCGAGAAGGTAGAGTAGGGGCTAAGCACATAGTCTTTACGAGATGATAACTAGTCTTAAATAATAACCCCCCAGGTAGGAAAGGGTTGCCGGGGACGAGGATATGGCTCGCCGCACTAAGGCTGTCGGCATAGCTGGGCGCTTTGGGCCAAGATACGGGGCAACTCTGCGTAAGAGATGGAAAGATGTAATGGAGAGAAGATATGCTGATCACGAGTGCCCCTTCTGCGGCACGCGCGGCCATGTTAAGAGAATAAGCACTGGGGTATGGATGTGCACCAAGTGTGGAGCAGTGTGGGCGGGAGGAGCTTATGTGCCGAGGACTGGTCTAAGCAAGCACTTCCCGAGAATAATTATACGTAGAGATTAACCTCTTTTAGCCAAGTCCTCGATAATCGGGGCTCTGCCTTACTAATCCTTGCCTAGGGATCAAAGCCTGGCATCATTTGATCCCTTAATCCTCTTAGAACTAGGGTAATGATGGGGAGCAGTGCCTCGTTGGTGACGTATTGGTGCCTCAGAGAGCAATGATAATAGTAACGACGTCGCATAGGCCGTCGCAGAGGGCTCGCAGCTTTGTTAAGGACCTCGTCTCCGTCCTGCCCAGCGCTATTAAGCTTGCCAGGGGGAAAGCCACTCTAAACGACTTATACTACGAGGCTGTCGCCCGGGGGGCGAAAAGAGTAGTAGTTGTAACTGTCTGGAAAGGTAATCCCGGCGCACTACGTGTCTACGAGCCCCTTGAGCCGCCCCGTACCGAGTTAAGCCTCATAGCACGTATAACTATGAGGGGTGTGAAGCTATCTCGTGAATCGCCTGGCGCGCAAAGAGCTTTTGGCGCAAACAGCTTAGGGGTCTACATTGATGCACCGCCTTCTCAGACATTCTTTAATCTTGCAGACACCTTGTCAAGGATATTCTTGGCGAGGATGGCTCTTACGCGCGACGATAAAGACTTCGATGTAGTGGCTGTTATTCGCCCCTATCCTGAGGGAGTAGCGGAGATAACGTTCATATGTACCGGTACTGGTAGAGTCTGTGGCCCAACGCTCCGAGTAGCGGGTGTAGAGGACTTTGTATCCGGTTTCAGCGCGCATAAGGCTAGAGGGGCTGGACGAGCCAGAGATGAGAGCTATTAGTAAAGCGCTTGAGGTCGAGGCGCGGAACCCGCCGGATCCTCATCGCGGCAGCGTCGAGATAACAATTAGCGGGGATTCTGTCGAGATACGTATAGTTGCACGCGACCTCTCAGCGGCAAGGACTTTGATAAACGCTTATCTTAGCCTAGCAGCTACAACCCTTGAAGCGGTTAGAGCAGTAGGTGGAGGACACCATGGCTCAGAGACTACCCCCAGAGATAGAGAATAAGCTTACAAGGTTCCAAAGCCTCCAAGCACAGTATACTAGGCTCGCCCAGGAGAGAGCTGCTGTAGAGGCAGAGATAGCCGAGACTCAGCGCGTTCTCAAGCTACTAGACGAGGCGGGTAGCGATGCCCCGGTATACCGGATGCAAGCGGGTATACTGGTAAGAGTTGATAAGGATAAGCTAGTTCAGGAGCTCAAGGATAAGCTAGAGATACTGGAGATAAGGCTCCAGAAGCTGAAGAAACAGGAAGAGGAAATAAAGAAGCAACTAGATAAACTAGCTAATGAGATCAAAGAGTTCCAGATGAAAACAACCCTTGGTAAGCAGGGAGCAGGGTAAAGAGCGCCGAGGCGCTGACCCGGCTTTAATAGGTGCTAACGCTCTTATCTTTTCTTTACCAACCAGGAATACAGCTCAGCAATAATGTTTCTTATCAGCAGGTCGTCGATTCACCGGCTAGGAGGCTTGCCAGGCTTTGCCTAAGACGATCAACATCGGGCTCGAGGACCAGCCTCTTCGCAGCGAGGAGCTCGAGGACATACTGGTTGGGCTCGAGGAGCGCATACGGGAAGGCATTGAGAAGCGCCTACGTAGAAGGCTTGACGAGTTTGAAATAGTCATTACCGCCGATTTAAAAAATGGAGGAAAGAGACTCGATATCGTGGTCGATGTGAAGGCGACGGGCCGCGTAGTAGCACCCTTGTCCTATGACGAGATAATAGCGGAGTCCATAGACGAGGCGGTGGAGTGGCTTGCAGAAAGGCTTCGGAAAAGAGTATTGGAGAGAGAAAGCAGAGAAACTAATTGAGCTCGTCCAGGAAGCAGGGACACCAGTTATTGTGACTGCTCACCGCAATGCTGACCCAGACGCTGTTGGATCAGCGTACGTGGTCCGCAACGTTCTTAGGAGAAGAGGGTTTGATGCGAGACTATTGTTCCCGGAGGGGATCAACCAGGTATCTAAGCGGGTTGTGAGGGAGCTTATCGGGTTAGAGCCTAGCGGCTTTGAAGACGAGGCGCCTAAGGAGTCAGCCCTGGTCATAATACTTGATACAGCTTCTTATGAGCAGCTGGGCGGTCTCAGCGAGTTCGCTAAGCAGGTCATGAAGATAGTGGTTGATCATCACGGGTCGAACGCTATCGTGTCTGATGCCGAGCTAGCGGTATACGACCCGGGTGCAAGGGCTACCTGTGAGCTAGTATACCTCCTAGTAAGACACGGGCTCGGAGAAAACCTGGGCAGGGAGGAGCTTGAGGCACTGCTCGCAGGCATAGTCTATGATACAAGGCATTTCCTCTTAGCCACGCCACGCGTGCTGAGAGTAGCAGCAGACATTATAGACGAGGGGGCTGATATCGATAAGGTGCTGAAGGCGCTACAGTCGCCGCCCCCGGATATATCTCAGCGCATAGCTAGGATCAAGGCGGCGAAAAGGATGCACGTGATCCGCGCCAACGAGTTAATAGCGGCTGTGACGCATGTCGGGGCGCACGAGGCTAGCGCGGCTAGAGCATTACTGGATCTAGGCGCCGATCTAGCTATAGTAGTGTCTGCGCATGGCTCGGAGACACGCGTGGTTGCAAGAGCTAAGAAGGTAGTTGAGGAAAAGTATGGTATACACCTAGGCAGGGACGTTATGGAGGAGCTGGCTAGAAGACTAGGCGGCGGTGGCGGAGGACATTCCCAAGCAGCCGCTATGAGCACAAAAGCGTCGCTAGAACGTGTGCTTAGCGAGACAATAAGGGTCGTGGAGGAGATCCTGAGAAAACAAGGGCTTGAACCACAACCAGTTGTTTAGCAACACGTGTTTTTATTTTAATCAAGAGTGCTCCGAGGGGACTAGGCGAGCATAGGTGGGGCCAAGATGGTATCCGATTTATCCGAGCTAGAGGCCATGATAAGAGCCCTTGGGCTCACTTATCGAAAAGTAGAGGGGGCTCTAGTAGCTGAGTACGAGGACGCTAAACACGGCAGGCTAGGAATAGTCTTCAGCGTAGAGAGGGAGACGGAGACGCTGCGGATCGCGATACCACTGGATGTAGAGCCTTATGAGGAGGCTCTTAGAGAGGTGCTGCGAGAAAACTTTACAAGCACCACTTACAAATACGCTCTAGACTATGACGGATTCCTTACAGTAGTGTACGACGTGCCAGCGAATTGTATTGATAACGCTCTCCAGCTCAGAGAACTAGTCCTATACGCTCTGGACGGGGCGAGAAGAGTGCTTGAACGCGTAGAAGAGGAGCAATAACACGCCACACTAGCCAGGAGACAGAGGAGAGAAAAACACCGCCTATAATTCTCTAGCCCTTCTTCATCCCTATGAAGGCTCTCTTAGGCCGTAGATTCTTGCTCTTACACCTTCTACACTTCTTTGCTCCTGGCGGGTTGAGTGCACCACACTTCCTGCAAACCAGCTTATTCAGTACACGGTTGTACACTATCTTCATTATTTCGGGATCGCGTACGCCAGCCATTACTATTGTCCCCTCTTGCCAGTACTCACTGATACTGGGTTAAAAACTATTAAGATAGGGGTGAGAGCGCTCCCTGATAACTATGTGCAGCGCATTAACCGGAGTAGAGCTAGGCATTATTACCCATGAGCCTAGGTAGGGAAACAATACAAAGTAGTACCTAAGTATAGCTTTACTCGGTGAAGCAAAAACAACGCTACAGAGAGTATGAGGAGTCTTGGAGAGCGAGGAGGATGTTCTCAAAAGGTTCGGTTTACTGGACGAGGACACGGAGCTCGTAGAGTTTATCCCAGCTATTCAGGCAATGCTTGAGGAGACTAGGAGGCTCGCAGAGAGGATCGCTAACAGGATAACAGAGTTTAGAGACAATTTCGACAAGATAACACGGATCCTTGATGAGCTGGAGTGGGGTGTTCTCGGCTACGAGCAACCCTTACCAGGTATTGCCATAGACTCCACATTCCCCATAGACGGGGGCGTTGACCTGGTTGGGGGGCATTTAGCCGCAATAATCGCTGGCTATATCGGCTACGGTGGTGTGAGCAGCAGCGACGCGAAACCCGTGGAATCCATAGTGGAGATATTGTTCGCTGACGACGAGGAGATGAGGAACAGGATACCACTCTACGCGAAGATTCTTGAGAAAAAAGTCGCCCTAAGAGTCCTTAAGAAAAAAGAGGAGGGAGAGCTAAAGCCAGCAATGTTGCTGTTTGACGGGGAGCTGGTCCCTTATAAGCTGCTCTTTAGGCCTTGGAAAAGCATTGAGAAAAGCAAAGTACTAAGCAGGCTCGACAAAGCAACCGCCACGGTGTTCGAAAAAGCCAGGGAGCATGGGATAACACTGGTGGGCGTGATTAAGAGGAGCTATTCCAGGTTGCTACGCGTACTCAATAACGGTGAGCGCCTCCCCCTCAACGATAAAGCAGTTATGAGCATAGTGCTGAAGCCAGGCAACTACGTCGTCCTAGGCAGTTTCTCAGACCTTGTTCCAAGATATGCTGAGATAATAGCGGAGGATAGGAGGAGGAAAGGAAAAGAGGTGAGAGGCTACGTCGAGGGCGTAAAGGAGCTACTGGAGAAGAGGAAGGAATACGGGGAAATAACTGTCGCCTTCTATAAGCCGAGGCAGGGGCCTAAGCAAGCTATTAGGATAGAAATCCTAGACTACGGCAAGCTGGGCGTGAAGCGCATCCTCTCTATCCTATCAACTCTCACTAATCCGGCCACGGGGCTCCCCTACCCGATAGACATAGTAGACAGCTATGTCAGGCTCGAGTCATACATGCTCGAGCTAGTGCGGCGACGAGTAATCAAGCACCTTGTTGAAATGCTTCGAGAGGAGGGGCTTAGGAGCGAGCACGTGATAGTTCTTAGCCATACTAATCCCGAGAAGCGCTACCTTTACGAGAAAAGGCGGCGCTAGCACAATAAAACACTTATTCGTGATTAGTGACTCGGCGCTTTCGCACCTACGTCGTCTATTACTAGTAGCATGGGTCGTCTCAACGGGTTCATTAGGCCAGCGACATAGAACTCCTTCCTGCCTAGCATTGCTAGGTTGGCTTCTGAGACGCGGCCTAGGTCGAGATAACCAGAGAGCTCCTGGAGATCACCTGTAGCCTGTAGCCTGGAGAAGAACACTGTGCCTAGATTACTCCTTATCCCCGGCTTTATGTCGCGGCTTACACGCTGACTAGCCACTACGAGGAAGTATTTCCACTTCCTGCCCTCACGCGCAATAGTCTCGAGAGCTTTTGATGACTCGCCGCAGTACTCGCAGGCATAGTTCTGGGCCTCATCAACCACTATCCCTAGTCTTATCTCCTCGCGGCTCATCGCTATTCGCTGCCACACGGCCTCGGCTACCGATGCTATTATGCCTCTTTTCACCTCGATATCCTGCTCAGTACTCATATCTATCACCACGAGCCGATTCCTAAGGGCCTTGTCAACTACGTCCTCTGGCTCGAGCACGCGCTCATACAGCTTGTCAAACACGTGATCAGGTACATTTAGCCTGGTTAGTAGCTTGAGCTTGACAGCAGCAGCATCTCCTCCACGGGTATAGAGGAAACGTATAGCCCGCTCAAGTACGCGCAGGAACCTGTCCTTGGGCGTGATGCTCTCCTCGTCTTGTTGTTTTGCTCCAAGCGTTGGGCGGCGAGGTGTTGCAACGAAGTTATTGCACTCGTTGAGAACGTACTTGTTGTACCTATCCTCCTTCTCCCTATAGACATTCATAGCGTAGCAAAGAGCCGCTACCTCTATGACGTCTCTCTGCACTCCCTGCACATCAACTAGTCTCGCAACTATAGAGGAGAATATCCTAGGCTCTATACGTATAGTTGATGCATCTATGACCTCGCCTCCCAGGGTCTCCGCGAAGGGCACGTAATCCACACCGTTATGATCAAACACTATAACGCTGTACCCTGTCTTAACGATCTCAGATAATAGTTTGACTATTAGCCTGCTCTTACCAGTACCAGTCGCGCCAAAGACCCCTACATGATAGTTTAGCCAAGATGGGTCCAGTGGAAGCCTCCACCCGCTATACTTGTGCACACCAACACTAATAGGGGGAGAGGAAACCGTGAGGTATGACGAGAGCTGCTCAGCCCTCGTTACGCGGTACACCTTGCTTCCAGGTGTCGGTGGATAAACATTACTTACAAACCCCCTGCTATTGCAGACACGCGCGCCATCACATATCGCTCCATAGATCTCTATAAACGCGTTCGAGAACGGCATAACAACCTCAGACGTTAACGCCTCGGGATGCTCTATGTAAACATTATGGGTGCTCCTGCGCAGAAAAGGCTCATACCTGGTAAGCCAACGAACGACTCCAAGCATGTAATAACCCTTACCTATGTTCGAGTCCTCTATTAGGACCAAGTCCTCCTCGTGCACAGCTAGCTCCTTGTCACGCCTCAGAGCGACAGGAGCTATAGAGGAGGTGGCATTACTAAGAACGATCCCTATCTCTTCACCCACACCGCTGAGAAATAGCCCCAATCCCAGACCACCTACTCCCAGACCAGGATTACTCTCAGTCATACTACATAAGCGCACTTGTACAAGAAACCCGCATGCTACGCTCCTTCTCATCAGCGAGACTAGTATTGTTGGGTAGGCTTCCTCCTAGTAGGCTATCGCGAAGAATGCTTTAAGATATGCTAGGTGGGGGGCAGACGGCCTAACGGGGTGATCCGGGGGCATACCCCTTACATCCCCGAGTGGGGTGAAAGACCTTCCTGCTCTCTGAAAAGCCTCTGCCACGATCATGGAAAACTCTTGTCTCTGTAGATGCGAGCTACAACTACTAAGAAACACTAGTGCCCCCTCTTTTGCAAGCCTTATAGCCCTTGTATAGAGCCTACGATAAGCCCTAATGCCTTGTTGACGAGCACCTGGGTGGGGGATGAAGGCGGGCGGGTCAACAGCCATGGCATCGTATAATGCGCTGTCCGCTTGTTTGCCGAGAAAGCTCCACACGTTATCATTAACTATTCTCGCCCTATCAGCAACCCGGTTTATCTCGAGGTTCTTTCTCAGAATCTTTACAGCGCGCTCGTCCTCCTCAACGAAGACAGCCTCTTCCGCACCGTTTACGAGGGCGTGTACACCGAAGCCCCCGGTGTAGCTGAACAGGT
>Ga0256833_1003018_pt1 | contig 11626 bp, 15 predicted proteins | sample 356284metaG_FD_190535 | JGI IMG/M metagenome (GOLD analysis project Ga0256833, IMG submission 190535) | Hydrothermal vent microbial communities from Mid Atlantic Ridge, Atlantic Ocean - 356-284 | ecosystem: Environmental > Aquatic > Marine > Hydrothermal vents | place: Atlantic Ocean: Mid...
GCTCCACACCGCCTTAGCGGTGAGAGGGACGTTTACCTCTACCTCAGGGTTAGTAAACCGATGGAAGACGTGGAACTCAGAATCCCCGAAATCGGCAAGAAGATGAAGCTCCCGGTTGTTAAGCCAGCGGAGATGCTCAGAGTAAAGCTGAAGGCTGAAGAAATCAGAAAGGCAGAGAAGCTCACCGTGGAGGTGGTAAAATGATCTACCGCTTCACCTGCATCGTCTGCCCCCTCGGCTGTGCCATTGAGGTGGAAGTCGAGAACGGAAAGGTGAAGAACGTTAGGGGATGCAAGTGCTCCCGCGGTAAAGAGTGGGTCCTTCAGGAAGTTACCAGCCCCAAGCGCGTAATCATGAGCGTCGTCCCCGTGGAAGGCGGCGCACTGCCAACGGTGAGCGTTAAAACCGCGGAGCCGGTTCCGAAGGAGCTGATTCCGGAGCTGATGGAATTCCTGGCGGAGTTGAAGCTTAAGGCCCCGGTTGAGGTTGGGGAAACCGTTGCCGAGTGGAACGGGATAAAAATAGTGGCCACGAGGGGGGCTTAACCCCCTCCCCTCTCCCAGACTTCCCTAACCCACTTCGGAATATCACACGATGCATTTACTTTAACGGAGAGCTCTATCCTTTTGAGAAGCTTGTCTCCCTGTTGAATGTCTTCCACGAGGTGGATCTCCGTTGGCCGGTAATCATCGTCAAAAATCACCTCAATGTTTCCTGTTAGGAGGACGCTCTCACCTGTATACGTTGTGTAAATGGTGTAGTTTGCAAGTATTGTATTTTTAAAGACCTTCACTGACGACGAACTCCCAAGTGCCCTTATCCCGACTTTAATAGGGTTGTAAAGGAGGAGACCTTCTATCTCGTCGTGTGTCAGGTTGAACTCAGTATAGCTTGTTTTACCACCCTTCAAGATTTTCTCCCGCAGGGTCCCATTTCTTAAGACCGCCCACCATTCCATGCCACTCTTTTTGCCGTGGAAGAAGTAAACGCTTCCGTTCATTCCAGCTTCAATGGGGGTGGTTTCGGATTCATTGTTAACCGTGACCGTTGAGTTCCCGCTGTATGTGTAGCAATTCATTCCAGCCATTCTCGACAGTACAAGCCCCCTGTAGTCAATATAACGGTGTGTTGATCCGTTCCTGGAGAGATACCATGCGGAAAAACCGCCCACGAGGAGAAGTAGGATGGCAACTACTGCCACGTATTTCCTCATCGTTTCACCCCATTACACCGTTGCATTAGGCTAAAAATGGCTTTTGGTTCAACCCTTTAACGATTCCAGTTTCTGGAGGAATATCCTGATATCGGTCTTAAAGGGCTCCTCTGCTCTCTCCATCTCCTCGTTAAGCAGGTCGATGAGATTATCGAGGCTCGTCGACTCCTTCAATAGTTGATCAACAAGCCCCTTCAACCTGTCCCAGTACTCAACGTAGGGACGGCTTTCAAAAAGGGCTTCTTCAACCGATTTCATCTTCCACCACCCCTTTTGAACCAGTAATACCATAGTCTGGCCCTATCCTCCGCCTGTCCTGAGAGCATGAAATACCTCAGAATCGCCAGGTTCAATCCAATGAAAAACACAAGCATGATGTTGTAAGCCGGTATCCGAGCACTCATAAAAGCGTAATAGTCCCACAATGAGTGTAGAAGTATTGCAAGGATATAAAAAGACCAGAGCGAAGATATTTTTCCCTCCGCCTTAAGGCCATAGCCAACGCCCACGATTCCACTCCAAGTGGCGTGAGCAAAGGGCGTGAGGAACGCCCTTGTTATCGTTACCGCAACACCCCATCCAAGGCCGTAGAGAAAGTTTTCAGTTGCCGCAAAACCAAGACCGGCCGCAACTCCGTAAACGAGACCGTCCATTATGCCGTCCATCTGATTTGCCTTGTAAGGGAGCCTAACCGCAAGGGCTTTGGCGGGCTCCTCGACGAGGCCCGCGACGAGAGCAACGTAGAAAGCTGTGGTTGGGAGGACAGGCTGCACAAGCCCCCCAATGGTAAGAACGCTCTCAATAATGTAAGCGATTCCGACTGAGAGCGTTGCCCCAAGGATGAACGTCCCCATGACGTAGCGTTTTGGCTCGGGCTCGTATTTATCCGCGTGATAGAAATACCAAAGTATTGCGAGTGCAGGAGCGTAAGCGAAGAAGGCAACGGTGCCCAGGATGTTCATTTCATCACCTTGGAGGATTAGGATTCTCCATCATTTAAAGTTTTGGTCAAATAAGCTTCAGCACCTCGGATAGTTCTTTGAGGACTCCAAAGTCGAGGAGCTCCCTACCGAGGGGTGCGAGCACCCTTGAACTTTCAACACTCTTCACCTTCATGAATGGAGACACTATCTCCCTCAGAACATCGTTTCCATATGCCCATGGACTGAAAGCCGGGAGAACTATGAGCTCATCTCCCAAGAGAAACACCGGTATTTTTACAATGGCCCCCACCTCATCTCTAAGCCTTATAGCCGGATGTTCGTGCCCTATGATGAACCTGTTTCCCTCCACCAACTTGTGACCGTGGACAATCTTCCATCCATTGATTTCGAGCTCATCAACCACCTCTATTCCGAGTTCTCTGAGCCAAAACGTCCCAACGTCGTGGTTGCCCCTCACAAGAACAATTTCACTCACAAGTGGGGACACCTCATCAAAAAATGTCTTAAGCTCTCTTCGCTCACGCCATTCGGGAACGAATGAATGCTTTAGATCACCGTTTATCACAAGCCTCCTGGGCCTCTCTTCCTCCAACAGGGACTTCAGGTTCCCAACGACTTCATGAAATACTCTCGGAAGGTAAAAACCTTCCCTGGCCATGGCTATCTCATAGCCGAGATGCAGGTCGGCTATAACGAGCGTCCTTCCAACTTTTAGTGCCTTCATGGGCAAAGGTTCGAGTTTCATGGAGAGTTGTTTGTCTCAATACTTTTAAATTTTGTTAGGTCAACCGAAAAGGTTTTAAATCCATTCATATATTGGACAATGGTGAGTAGAAATGCCCTACATTGGGTTCGCGAGGAGTCCGCACGGCCCCATAAAGACCTACGAACTAATCCTTGAGTGGCTCAGAGAGAAGGGATTCAACGTGGGATTCTCCAAACATCACTGGGCCGGGGATTTACCCTTCGGCCTCATCGTCGCCGAGACTCAGAAGGGACCCGTTGCAGTCCGGTGGTCCCTCGGGAGGGAGTTCACAATCAGACTCGAAGAAGTAGAGGGAGAAACCTTCGAAGAGTTTGTAGAGGATACAGTTGAATACACCAACGCAGATTCGGGCTAATATCTCATCCCCACCCTTGCAATAACGTCGAACAGGCTCCACAGGTCCCTTATAACGTGGAGATGCGGAATCAAGGCCAGTTTTTCACGGTTCTTTTCCACAAACTTCGCCGTGAACGGAAAGTAGTACCAGACGTACTCGGTGTTCTCATCGCCCCTACCTATGAAGCGCCAGGGCTTGTCATCGACCCAGATGAGGGTCTCGTTTCCATACTTTTCCCTGACGAGCCGAAACGCATCGTCGAGAGTCATAGCCCTGCCGAAGACAATGACGTCGTCGAAGAGGTCGTAGAGGCCGGCCATCTTGAGCCTCTTCACCTTCATACCCTCTATGAAGTCCTCGGCCGAGAAGGAGATAACGGTGTGGCCCTCCTCCTTGAGTTTCCTGAGCAGTTCGGGCGCATCATCCAGCGGTTTCGTCAGCCTTGCCCTCTCCTCAAACCAGGTCTCAAAGAACTTCGTGCGCAGGAAGAAGGGAGGTTTATGAATCCCCTTGTGACCCCCAAAGGTGGGCCTCTCAAACTGGAGCTCGATTTTAGTGAGAAACTTCGCCCACAAACCCTTTCCCGGAAGCCAGCGGCATCTAACCTCAAGAGCCCGTCTGAAGGCTTCTTCTATCGGCGAATAGCTGTCAACAAGAGTCCCGTCGAAGTCAAAGGCTATTATCATCGGTTTCCCCCCAGCCTTACTCTAAAACTCCCCGCTTTGGAGTGCATGGAGAGAAAGTCATCAATAGATCCATACGCCCACGCTACCCTGAACTCTTCCCCAGGCTTTATCTGGAAGTCGTAGCGATCCCCCGTTTCCAGTGGTCTTGAGAACTCCACCACGGTAACGTTTCCCTCTTTACCTCCGTAGGAGGTGATGTCAAAGCTACCCCCGTAAATTCGGTCTGGGTTATGGGGGCCAGAGAAGCCGGTTGAGTACTCATCGCTTATTCTAACAGTTCCGTTGGGCAGGACGTAGGCGATTACCATGTCGGTGTCCCTCATGCCCGGACCTCCGCCAAAGCCCACGGCCACCCATCCCCGCGTCTGTGCCACAATACCGACCATCAGGCTCTCGTTCTCAACGCGCAGGTACAGATCAAAGCCGTCCCCCGAATAATGAACGCTGTACTCCCCCTCGGAAATGACCCCATCTGGGACCCAGTCAACCGTCGAGTTGCTCCTCTCCATAGTGCGGAGACATCCTGCGGAGAGGACAAGAAGCATAAAGAGCACGATGCCCAATCCCCTGCAGAGGAAGCTTTCTCCTTTCATGGCGGTTCGGGTTTAATGGTTGGGGTTTTAAGCTTTGTGCGGCACAAAGCATATATTCTCTCGCACCCTTAATTTCAAATGAGCGTCTTAACATTTCGAGGTGGTTGCCATGGGTAAGCATTACCTTCCCAACCTGGCCCAGCGTGATGAAATGATCAAGGAAACCGGATTTTCTTCCATCGAGGAGCTATTTTCGGACGTTCCAACGGAGATGCTTAAGGAGTTTGATTTGCCTGAGGGAAAGAGCGAGTACGAGGTTTTCCTCGAGCTCAATGAGGTTCTCTCAAAGAACAGAACAGCCCTTGAAATGCCGAGTTTCCTTGGCGCTGGAACCTACTTCCACTACGTCCCAGCTCATGTGAAGTACCTCATCGAGAGGAGCGAATTCTTGACCGCTTACACCCCCTACCAGCCAGAGATAAGCCAGGGGATGCTCCAGGCCCTCTTCGAGTACCAGAGCATGATGGCTGAGCTGTATGGATTACCTATCGTGAACTCCTCGATGTACGACTGGGGAACCGCCATAGCGGAAGCGGCGCTGATGACGGCCAGGCTCCATAAAGGCAAGAGGAAGCGCTTCATTATTCCAAAGGCCCTCAGCCCCGAGAAGAAGGAAGTCATAAGAACCTACACGCGCGGTGCCGGACTGGAGATAGTCGAGGTCCCGTGGAGCGAAAACGGCCAGCTCGACATTGAGAAGCTCAAGGAGGTTGTTGAAGATTCGGCCGGCGTTTACGTCGAGATGGCCAACTTCTTCGGTTTGGTGGAGGAAAACGTGCGGGAAATCGGCGAGATTGCCCACGAGGCCAATGCGTATTTCGTGGTCGGGGCGGACCCCACGATGCTCGGAATATTCGAGGCACCGGGGGAGCTTGGCGCTGACATAGCTGTCGGTGAGGCCTCCTATTTCGGTAGCCCAATGAACTTCGGCGGACCGAGGGCCGGAGTCTTCGCTGTCAGGGACGACAAAAAGCTCATCCGCCAGATGCCCGGAAGGATAATCGGAATGACGAAAGACGCGGACGGAAAGAGGGCCTTCGTCATGACCCTCCAGACCAGGGAGCAGCACATAAGGCGCGCAAAGGCAACCTCGAACATCTGCTCCAACGAGGCGTTGGTAGCTGTTGCCTCAGCCATACACCTTGCAACCCTCGGGCCGAGGGGTTTAGCGGAGCTCGGTGAGACAATCATCAAGAACACCGCGTATCTCAAGAAGAGGCTGAGTGAGATAGCTGAGATTCCCTTCGAGGGGATTAACTTCAAGGACGTGCCCGCTCGCTTTGAAAGGCCGTACAGCGAGGTACATGAGGCTCTCTTAGAAAAAGGAATCCACGGAGGGTATTACATCGGGAAACACTTCCCCGAGCTCGGCGAGACGGCGCTGTTCGCGGCAACGGAAACAACGAGAAAGGAATGGGTCGACGCACTGATAGAGTCCCTCGAGGAGGTGGCCTGAATGTTCCGCCAGGCTAAATGGGAAGAACCTCTCATATTTGAGCTTTCCCGTGAGGGAAGGGTCGGCTACACGATGCCGAAGCCAATTGAAGACGTTGAAATTGAAATTCCTGAGAAGCTGAGAAGAAAAAGCTCTCTCAACCTTCCGGAGCTGAGCGAGCCCGAGGTAGTTAAGCACTATACGAGACTAAGCGAGATGAACTACGGCGTCGATTCCGGCATCTACCCGCTTGGCTCGTGCACTATGAAATACAACCCCAAGATAAACGAGGAGATAGCTTCACACCCTGGCGTTGCATACGTCCACCCCTACCAGGACGAGAGAACCGTTCAAGGCGCTCTAAAGATTATGTGGGAGCTGGAGCAGTGGCTCAAGGAGATAACCGGCATGGACCGCTTCACCCTCCAGCCGGCTGCCGGAGCGAACGGCGAGTTCACGGGCGTTTCGATAATTCGCGCCTACCACCTCGACCATGGTGAAACTCAGAGGACGGAGATGCTCGTTCCCGATTCCGCCCACGGGACGAATCCCGCTAGTGCCGCCATGGCCGGCTTCAAGGTCATTGAGATACCCTCCAACGAGAACGGAACCGTTGATCTGGAGGCCCTTGAGAACGCTGTGAGCGAGAGAACCGCAGGTTTAATGCTCACGAACCCCAACACCCTCGGCATCTTCGAGGACGAGATACTGGAGATAGCGAAGATAGTTCATAAGGCCGGTGGTCTGCTCTACTACGATGGGGCGAATCTCAACGCCGTCCTCGGAAAGATAAGGCCCGGCGATATGGGCTTCGACGTCGTTCACCTCAACCTCCACAAGACCTTCTCAACACCTCACGGTGGCGGCGGACCCGGAAGCGGGCCGGTTGGAGTCAAGGACTTCCTCAAGGACTACCTGCCGGTTCCTTTGGTTGGCTACGACGGGAAGCGCTACTACCTCGACTACAATGTTCCTAAGAGCATCGGCAAGGTGAAGGAGCTCTACGGCAACTTTGCGGTGATGGTGAGGGCGCTGACCTACCTCAAGATAATGGGCAGAGAAGGCCTTAAGAACGCGAGCGAAATAGCGGTTCTCAACGCCAACTACCTCACCCAGAAGCTGAAGGGAACGAGGGGCTACGAGCTGTCTCACAAAGAGCTCAGGAAGCACGAGGTTGTTTTTAGTGCGGAACCCATGAAGAAGGAAACCGGCGTTAAGGCCCTTGACGTGGCTAAGAGGCTCCTCGACTTCGGAATGCACGCTCCGACCATCTACTTCCCGCTGATAGTCCACGAAGCTTTAATGATAGAGCCGACCGAGACGGTTAGCAAGGAGGAGCTGGACGCTTACGTTGAAGCATTGAAGAGGATAAGCGAAGAGGCCTACAGCAACCCTGAGATCGTCAAGGGTGCACCACACAGCACAGCGGTGAAGAGGGTAGATGATGTTTTAGCCGCCAAGAAGCCAATTCTCAGCTGGAGAATGTATATCAAGTTAAAAGAGGAAGGGGGCGTGGACTACTGATCCCCCCGTTTATTTTTCACTGCTCAAAAACTCCATGACTTTTCTTATTGCATCCCCCAAGTCGTTGGTGAAGTAATCGATATACACCGCCGCAGGATGGTCTTTAAGGGACTTCAGCTCATAGTCGGGTCCGAGGTAACAGTAAACTATCCTCACGGATTCCCCAGAGACCTTCCTGTGGGTGAAGAAGCCCACATCGACCGAAGTCCCGAACGATTTGCTACTCGTCACAACGAGTAGGCACTTTGCCCTATTTTCTATCTCAAACTCCATCTTTCCTTTTTCCTTAGAATCCATCACGACCATTGCCGGATGATATACACTAATCCCCCTTTCCTCAAGGATTCTCGCCACATCGTAGAAAAATCTGAGGTTATCAAGGCGCACGTGTCCAGTTAGGTACACATCAAAACTTCTTCCCCTGAGATTACTTATCAGGGCCTCGTTTTTCTCAGAGGCATGGTAGAGAAGTTCAAGTTCCCTGCCCTCAAGATGCAACCCCATCCGATGTTTTATGAGTGCGGCAAATTCCTCAGGTGTCAGAGTATCTCCCACGTCCCCTCCTCCTATAATGTTTATTGAGCTTTTTAGATTTAAACGTTATGGCCACCGTTCCTTTCAGAAACCGCCTGGCTCAACTAATGTTCCAAAAACAACTTCATGTTCCCAGATGTAAACTCATGTTGAACACTCCCCACATTTTTAGGAGGTTGACCGAAGAAACTTCGCACTACAGAGTTTTGTTAAAGTCCGTGATCCCATTTACACCACAGCAGGGGAACCCGATAAAAATTCACCCCAAATTGGACTCACAGCCCATGATGAAACTCTCCGGAGAAAAGCTTGTTATGGCGGGCCCGGCGGGATTCGAACCCGCGACCTCCGGCTTAGAAGGCCGGCGCCCTATCCTGCTAGGCTACGGGCCCTCGCTCCTATGCTTCAAGGGCGCTCTTATAAAAGTTGCGGTGGAAAAGAAAGGAAATGGGTCAGTGTCTCCTCTTGAGGAGGAGTGGCACCGCGGCCAAGGCCACTATTAAAGCCGGACCGCAGATTCCACTGCCGGCACTGGTGGTCGAGCTACCCGTGCTCGTCGGGCTTTCAGTCGGGGATATATCTTCGGGATTCTTACCCTCCACCATTATGGCAGTCCATTCCTTGAGCCACTTGTCCGTGTTTTTGCTTATCTCCTCAGGAGTGAGCTTCACAGGATTGTGGGGTTTAAGGGCATAACTGAAACATTTCGGTAGGGTGACTTCCCCGTTGGCTGGAAACATCCACTGGTTAAGGGGGAGTTTTTCCTGGGCTTCTTTGCTTATAAGGAAGTTTACGAACTCCTTCGCGAGTTCTGGATGTTTGGCGCCTTTAACTATTCCAGCACCTTCTATCTGGACGTAGGAGGTATCGTTTAGAAAAACTGCCCCTATTCCAGTGTCGTTGTAATTGCAGGCGGAGTAAGCAGGGTCTGTAGCGTAGCTCAAGAACAGGGGGGCCTGTCCTTTATCCCACATCTCCCAGCCTGCAGACCATCCCTTTACGACTATTACCCCGTTATCCCTGAGCTTAGCCCAGAAGTATGGCCACTTCTCCCCGTAAACTCCGATGGTCCAAAGCAGAAACGCCATGCCCGTTGAGCTTGTTCTGGGATCCTCGATTATAAGTTTACCCTTCCACTGAGGCTTCAGCAGATCCTCGAAGTTCCTGGGGGGGTTGGGAACCTCTTTTTTCTTGTAAACTATGGCGATTGCCCCGTAGTCATAGGGAGTCAGGTGAAAAGTGGGGTCAAAATCTTTCACAATCCATTCCGGGATGTACTTGGCGTTTGGAGGCTTGTATTGCTCAAGTAGGCCCTCTTGGATGGCCTTCTGAAGGTAACTGTTGTCTATACCCACCACAACATCTGCCTGTGGGTTATCCTTCTCAAGGATCAGCCTGTTTAGAACCTGACCTGCATCCCCAAGGAGAACAAGGTTCACTTTAACCCCGTGTTCTTTTTCGAAAATTGGGACTATCTCCTTCATCCAGGGCTCTATGCTGTCGTAGGAGTAAACTGTCAGCGTTTCTTCTGCCCGGACCGGTTTCAACGTTGCAAAGATGGAGAGGACCATCAGTAGCACAAGTAGCAGGGCTATCCTTCTCAAACTCCCACCTCCATTAACTGGTTTTTGTCATTGATAATTCGGTAATATCACCTTTAAAAAGGTTTGGGAGTGGGACAAAACTGGGATTCAGGATGAATCTTTTCTCTCCATCCTTATAACGTAATCAGCGGCGTTTTGAAGGGCCACAGAGAACCCCGGTTCAACTCCTATGACTATCGTCTCCTTTCCCTTCCTTTTGGCCTCGTTTATCAAGGGTAGAAAATCAGCATCTCTCGTTGCCAGCGCTATTACATCAACGTCGGAGTTGTATATCAGCTCCATGGCCTCGATGGCTATCCTCACGTCAGTGTCACCGGCGACTATGATGGGCTCCAGCCCCTGGTTAACAACGGCCTCTATGAGCCCCTGTGGTGCGTACTGGTTGAGGACGACCTTGGCGACGCGGAGCTTTCCAATCCGCTCGAGAGCCTCCACAATGTCCTCAAGCTTTATTCCGAACTCCTTCCTGAGGATGTTGGGGCCGTCAATTATGAGGCCTATGCTCTTTCCCTTTATGGGACGGGACTCACTGACTTCCCGCTCTCCTCTACGGAGAACCTTGAAGAGGGCTTCTTTCATGTGTCCTCCCCCTTGGAGTTGAGTATTATTGTGTAGTCAGCCGCATGCTTTAACGCGGCCGAAAAGCCAGGCTCGACTCCAATGACAATAGTTTCTTTTCCCTTTTCCTTAGCCTTAAGAATTACCGGGAGAAATTCCGCGTTCCTTGTGGCCAAGGCTATAGCATCGATGTTCGGGTTATATATCTCCCTCATGGCCTCTACGGCGAGCTTTACTCCCGTCTCCCCCGAAACAACGAGTGCATCAAAACCCTGATTTGAAACGGCTTCTATGAGCCCCTGCGGTGCGTACTGGTTTAGTATGACCTTCGCAACCCTTAAATTCCCAAGACCCTCCAGTGCCTCCACGATGTCCTCAAGTTTCACACCCAGTTCCTTCCTGAGGATGTTGGGGCCGTCGATGAGAAGTGCTATCCTCTTACCCCTGCTTATCTTTCGTCTCATCGTTCCTATGCTCCGCATTCCATCCTTCGTCATCGAGATTATCTTCTCCCAGTTGCCGCCCGGCATAGGAGTCACCGTTGAAATCATCCATTGGAGACATCCCCCAACATTACGAAGAACTCCTTAAAAAGATTGGTCACCCCGAGGGGGTAAAAAATGTGACAATTCTTTCCTAAAGCAGCCTCTTGTAGTAGTACCAGAGCCCCCTGATGATGTCCCTGACCTCAATCATGGTGAAGGTTTCCGTTCTGTCTATCAGCTTCGCCGTCTCCTCCCAGCTGTGGGCCTGCAAAACCCTGTAAATGAGGAGCTTTATCTGCCTTTCATCCAAGTAGGGCTTCATCCAGCCGTCGAGGAAGTAGAGCTTGACTATCGGCTTCACCGCGTCAACAACTGTATCGTAGGTCAAAACCTTGCCGGTGAAGGCATCGAGGCGCTTTCTCTGAACCTCCGTAAGGTGAATCGGGTAGTCAACCGCCTCGCCGAAGGGCGTCTCGAAGAGCCACCTGGCTATCTCGGGCTCAAGCTCCCTGTGGGTGTCGCCCAGCCACTCAGTCAGCCTTATCCTGAACTCGTCGTTGGCCTTTCTGATGAGCTTCTTTGCCTTATCGCTTATCGGCTTGAGGACTATGGCTGTGAACTCACCGCTCACAGGATTCCTGGCTGGACTGAGATGAACTACCGCGAAGCCGTTCCTGACCCAGAAGCGGACGAGCTCTTCGCTCGCTCCAAAGCCCGAGCCTATCCAGTCAAGGCCTTTCTCCCTCGCCTCCTTCTCAAGGAGCTCAAGGGCTTTGCTTCCCAAACCGAGATCCATCGCGTCCGGGTGGGTGGCAATTCTAACTATCCTGTATCCCCTTAGTTTTGCAAACTCCTTCGCCATGTGGTGCTTGACCATCATGTCCGGGATTATGTTGCCGCGCGGCTTGTAGCCCTTCGCCATCTTCTCGATGACCTTCTTGGGTATG
>Ga0256833_1003019_pt1 | contig 11625 bp, 9 predicted proteins | sample 356284metaG_FD_190535 | JGI IMG/M metagenome (GOLD analysis project Ga0256833, IMG submission 190535) | Hydrothermal vent microbial communities from Mid Atlantic Ridge, Atlantic Ocean - 356-284 | ecosystem: Environmental > Aquatic > Marine > Hydrothermal vents | place: Atlantic Ocean: Mid...
CAAGGCGCTGGGTGGCTGTCCGTCCTGGCCATGACGGAGCCTTTGCCATGGGCATGATTCGCTGGATTATTGAAAATAAGGCCTACAATGAGGATTATCTTTCAGCACCCAACTTGGCATCTGCGGCTCGGCTTGGAAATGGGGCCTACTGCAATGCCTCTCATCTTGTGATTGCACAAAAAGGACATCCAGACTTCGGAAAGTTTTTAAGACTTCATCACGTCTATCCAAAAGCTCCTGAGTCAGAAAGGGAGGGCTTTATGGTCTTTGAAAAAGAAGGTGGCGAGCCTGTCCATTTCGAAAGTACCGGGCACGCCCTTTTTGATGAGGCAAGGACCATAACCTTGAAAGACGGATCCAAAGTCATGGTAAAGACCGCCTTCAGGCTGATGAAGGAATCTGTCATGTCCCATGAGCTTTCCCACTATGCCAGGCTTTCAGGGGTTGAGGTGAAAGAGATAGCCCAAATAGCAAGGGAGTTTTCATCCCACGGGCCTCATGCAGCAGTTTGTCAGTATCATGGGGCAGGAAATTACGTTTCGGGCACCTACGCAGCCTTTGCGGTGGCAGCTTTGAACGCACTTGTTGGCAGTGTCCAGAGAAAAGGCGGCTACATGACAGGAGGGGGACGGCCTGGTACATGGAAAAAGGGCCTTTACGACCTTATCAACTTCCCTGGGAGGAAAAAGCCGCGCGGGGTCAAGATATCAAGGGAAAAGGCAACCTATGAAAAAAGTAAAGAGTACAGGCAAAAGCTTTCCAGCAAAGGATCTGGCTATCCGGCAAAAAGGCCGTGGTTTCCCTTTTCAAAAGGTGGTCTTTGCGTAGAGACCCTTTCAGGCATAGATCAGGGCTACCCTTACAAATGCAAGGTGCTTTTTACCTACTTTTTCAATCCTGTCTATTCCATCCCAGGCGGCTACAGATTTGCTGAAACCCTAAAAGATGAAAAGAAGGTTCCCCTTCACGTATCCATTGATATTGGTATAAACGAGTCAAACATATTCGCAGACTATATCGTGCCTGATGTCACCTTTGCAGAAGGTCACTATGCATGGCTTCATCCCCATGCCCCTTCCCAGCGTTTTTGCGCCCTCAGGACCCCAGTAATAAAGCCCCTTACGGGAAAGACTGATGATGGTCGTCCCTTTTGCCTTGAAACCCTTTTTATTGACCTCGCTGAAGAGCTGAAGCTTCCTGGCTTTGGGAAAGATGCCATCCCTTCTGATGATGGCAGGCTGCATCCCCTTCATCAGGCAGAGGATTTTTATTTAAGAGGTATGGTCAATGTTGCAAGGAATGCAAGAGTCAAAAAGGCATCCGAAGATGAGGTGGCATACGTTGAAAGGGCCTATCCAGTTGCCAGTTTCAAGGATATCCTGCCAAAAGATGAGTGGGAGATGCTATGTCATGCCCTTGCAAGAGGAGGGGTTTTTGTTCCCCAAGACAATCTTTTTGTGAAAGAAAGATTCAAATATGGCATAAAAAGGGTGGTCCTTTACAATGAAAAGCTTGCCTCAACCAGAAACAGCCTCTCAGGCAAAAGCTTTTCAGGTACCCTTTTTCTCTGTGTGCCAACTGATTCAACAGGAAGGCCTATTGATGAGCTTGATAGAGACTACCCTTTCCACCTTGTCACCCATAAGATGAATATCCATACCCAGTCCCGTACCATCTGGCACAAGGTGGCAAGGCAGATAGTTCCTGAAAACAAGGTGGTGATGCACACAGAGGATGCAGAAAAACTCGGTATAAAGGAAGGGGATAGGGTGAGACTCATCTCTCCAAGCAACAAGCAAGGCGTAAGCGGAAAGGCGACCCTTACCCCTTTAATTAGGCGTGGCTGCGTTTCTGTATCAAACCATTATGGCCATAGTCAGCTTGGTGCCTCATCCATTTTTGTCAAAGACGGAGCCAAGGTCTTTCTTGGAGGCACAGATGTGATTGCAGGCAACATGCTAAAGGCGGACCCTGCCCTTTCAAAGGGACTTACTCCCAATAAGATAACAAGGCTTGATGAAGGCCTTGCAAATACGCCCCTCGTTGATCCTGTTGGAGGTATTCCAGATTTCAGCAGCACGAGGGTAAAGGTGGAAAGGGTTTCCTGAGCCATCTTGGGCCTTTCTGGAGAAAAGCAGGAAACCAGTTGCCCAAAAGCTGAATGTTGCCAATTTTATGATTATTTTTTGTTGCAGAAATATAGCTGTATGGCTATATTCGAATATATGATTGAAACCAACCTTAAAAAGATAAGCAGGCGTCTTAAGGCGATTGGTGATCCTACCAGGATAAAACTCCTTTATCTGCTTAGTATCAGGCCTGCTTGTGTATGTGAGCTTACAGAGGCCCTTGGCCTTGCCCAGCCCACCATTTCAAGGCATCTTCGGCAGCTCGAGGATGTTGGGTTTGTGACAGGCAACAGGGAAAGGAACTGGACAATCTATGAGCTTGCTCCAATGGAGGAGTGTTGCCGTCAGCTTTTGGAAATCGTTGTGTCCCGGATTCGAAACGATTTGGAGATTCAAACACTCAAGGGACGGTTTCTTGCCCTTGATCGGGCAGAGATCCTGAAGCAAAGGACAAATAAGCAAAGGGTTATGGCATCAAAATGAAAAAGGTCCTTTTTTTGTGCACGGAAAACTCATGCAGGAGCCAGATGGCAGAGGCTATATGCAATAAATTTTTGGGGGATAAGGTAAAGGCATTTTCGGCAGGCATAAGGCCGTCCTCTGTAAATCCAATGGCAATAGAGGTGTTGAAGGAGATTGGCATAGATATATCCTCCGCACGTTCAAAGCATGTAAGTGAATTTGAGGATCAGTCTTTTGATCTTGTGGTAACTGTTTGTGGAGATGCGAGGGAAAGTTGCCCTGTGTGGCCTGGTCAGGGCAAAAGGGTTCACTTTGGCCTTGAAGATCCGGCAAAGGCCTCTGGCAGCAAAGAAGAAAGGCTTCAAACATTCAGAAAGGTGCGCGAAAGGATCACTCACGAGCTTTTACCCTTTCTTAAAGGACAAATTGGAATAAAGGAAGGTTGATCTTGTTAAAGATATTTACCATATTTGCAGACCTTGTCACCTACAGTTGGTTTGGCCTTGCCCCTGGAAGGCATCTAACAGAGGCGGTACACTTTTTCATCGAGGATACCACAAAGATCTTTACACTCCTTGTCACCATCATCTTTGCGGTGGCCATTATCAGGAGTTTCTTTCCTCCTGAAAGGACGCGCAAGTTTCTGGCTGGAAAGGGGCTCTTTGTTGCCCACGTTCTTGCAGCGCTTCTTGGCGTGGTAACCCCCTTTTGTTCATGCTCTGCCTGCCCTTTATTCATAGGCTTTGTGGAGGCAGGCATCCCCCTTGGTGTGACATTTAGCTTTCTCATCTCCTCACCCATGGTGAACGAGGTGGCCCTCATCCTGCTTTTTGGCCTTTTTGGCTGGAAGATAGCGGCCATATATCTCGGAACCGGGCTGTTTGTTGCAGTGGTAGCAGGAATGGTCATTGGAAGGCTAAACATGGAGCGCTTTGTGGCAGATTACGTATGGGAAATCAGGATGGGCCAGGCAGAGATTCCGCAGATGAGCTGGAAGGAACGAATTGATTACGCCAGGGGGTATGTGAAAGACATACTTTCAAAGATATGGCTCTACGTCCTTGGCGGTATTGCAATAGGGGCCCTGGTTCACGGTTATGTTCCCCAAGACTTTCTTCTCAGATACGCAGGGCCATCAAATCCCTTTGCAGTGCCAGTTGCAGTAATCCTCGGTGTTCCCCTTTACAGCAATGCGGCAGGAGTCATTCCAATAGTCCAGGCCCTTATGGCAAAGGGGCTGCCCCTTGGAACCACCCTTGCCTTCATGATGGCGGTAACGGCACTTTCCTTTCCTGAAATGGTTATTTTGAGCCAGGTGCTAAAGAAACAACTCATCATGACATTTATAGGTGTAGTCTCTATCAGCATCGTTATCGTAGGGTACGTTTTCAATTTTATAATGTGAGAAGGTAGAAGAGAAATGGAAGAGATAATCTGTTACTGCTTTGGATACACTAAAGAAGACATAATAAATGATCTTAGGCAAAACATGGGTGCATCCCTCATACTTAAACGGATCATGTCGGAAAAGAGGGCTGGAAACTGCAAATGCAAGGAAAAGAACCCAAAAGGGCGCTGATGCCTGGCTGATGTCCGCCAGGTGGTGGAATCCTTCATGGGGAAAGGAAACTGAGACCATGTACTTTCCAGTTGCCGGAATAGAAGTAAATCCTTTGGTGCCGCCCCTTGTGGCCTGCGCAATATCCTTTTTTACCTCAATGGGTGGTGTGTCTGGGGCTTTTCTACTTCTTCCCTTTCAAATGAGTGTCCTTGGTTTTACAAGCCCCTCTGTCAGTGCAACCAACCAGCTTTTCAACATAGTGGCAATTCCAAGCGGTGTGTACAGATACATGAAGGAAGGCAGAATGGTATGGCCCCTGACCTGGGTGGTCATAGTTGGCACTTTGCCTGGCGTGCTGATTGGAGCCATCATAAGGGTCAAGTACCTGCCTGATCCAAGAAACTTCAAGTTCTTCGTAGGGCTTGTACTTCTTTATATTGGCCTTCGCATGGTGCAAGACATCTTTTTCAAAAAGGCAGCCAAGGAGAAACAGGTTTCAGCAGAAGACGAATTTCAAAAACTGGTAAAGGGCTTCAAGGCAAGGCATGAGGGGGAGGGCCTCCCAACCATTTCCGTAAAGGAATTTTCCCTGACCAGGATATCATACGATTTTTACGGCAGAAACTTCACCATCAACACCCTGTACATATTCATAATGAGTGCGGTGGTAGGCATCATTGGAGGCGTTTACGGCATAGGTGGAGGGTCCATCATTGCCCCGTTTTTCATAAGTTTTTTCGGGCTTCCAGTCTATACGGTTGCAGGGGCTGCCCTCATGGGGACCTTTGTGACCTCGGTTGCAGGGGTTGCCTTCTATCAGGCCATTGCCCCTTTTTACCCAAACATGGCTGTTGCCCCAGACTGGCTGCTTGGCTTTCTCTTTGGCATAGGCGGCACTGCCGGCATGTATCTTGGGGCACGGGCACAAAAGTTCATGCCTGCAAGGATCATAAAGATGATACTTGCCGCATGCATCTTTTTCGTGGCAGGTAAGTATATTTTGAACGTTTTTCATTGAACCATGATTGACAAAACAAGGAGGAATCTACCATGAAGATCGAAGTTCTTGGTCCAGGGTGCCCAAGGTGTCAGAGTCTTGAGGCAAATGTGAAAGAGGCAGTGAAGGAATTAGGCCTCGATGCAGAGGTAGTAAAGGTAACGGAGATGGGAAAGATCATGTCTTACGGAGTCATGTCCACCCCCGGCATTGCCGTGGATGGCAAGGTTAAAGGCTATGGAAAACTTTTTAGCGTGGATGAGATAAAGAAGATGTTACAGGATTAGTTAATGGTAACCTTCAGGCAACGAAAACGGTTGTCAGATGCCAAAGTAGCCATTTTGAGTCTGTTAACCTTACTCATTTCTTTTTCCGTATTGCAAATCAAGGAGGTAGAGGCGGAAGATAATCAGCAAATAGACAGTCTTCGGATTGAAAGGAAAGGGCCTCTTACCCAAATCCCTACCCATCTTACTCTCAGTCAGGCCATCCGCATCGCCCTTAAGGAAAGCCCGCTTCTTGCCTCCAAATCAAACATGGTCTCTGCCTTCAAACAGCGTGAAAGGGCTGCAAAGGGTAGCCTTCTTCCAAAAGTGGATGCCTATTCATCATACCGCAGACTAAATGAGCCGCAGCTTGTGGTGCCCATGAAGAGTTTTGAACGCAAAAACGCCTTCTTTAGCCGTGACCATTACAGTTACGGGCTTAGCTTGAAAGTCCCTGTGTTTGAAGGCGGCAGACTCTGGACTAACATTACCATGGCCGAGCTTTCAAAGGCCATTTCCAAGGAGGATTTCCGTCTAACCAGTCAGGAACTGATTTACAATATTACAAATGTCTTTAACGAGATTCTTTTTCTGAAAGACCTTGAAAATGCCCAGAATGAAACACTTTCTGCCCTTAAAAAGCTGAGGGCAGATGCAAGAACCCGCCTCAGGGTTGGCAGGCTCGCACCTGTGGATCTTATGCGCATTGATACTCAGGTGGCGGAACAGGAAAGCAGTCTTGAAAGTACCAGGCAAGAGAGGGTACGCGCTCTTGAAACCCTGGCCCAGCTCATGGGAAGGCAGCCACAGGAAGTAAAGGATATCAGGGGCAGGCTCATGGAGCATGGTGTCAATGAGGTGGAAAAATCTCCTCATGAGATCTCAACTCTTGTTTCCCAACGGCCCGATGTGAAAAAGGCATGGAATGAGATGAAGCTTTTGGAAAAGACAATCCGTTATCAAAAGGGCCTCCATCTGCCGCGGCTTGACCTTGTTGGGGATTACGGGAGAAAGGCAGGAAGTGGCTTTGAAGGGGATGAAGAGCAGTGGAGCGCAGGCCTTGTGGTTTCCCTTAACATATTTAGTGGTGGCGTGATCTCTGCAAAGGTTAAAGAGGCTGAAGAAAGATATCTTGCTTCAAGAAACAGGTATGAAAACGTGAGACTTAGTGCCATCAAGGAGGTAATGCATGCCATCTCGGAGATGAAAGAGGCAAGCAAAAGGCTTCGGGCAGCAAGAAGCGCTCTTAAGGCAGCAAAGGAATCATTCAGAATAGAGGAAGTCAGATACAGGACAGGCGTTGGGACGGTGACAGACAGCCTGCTTTCACAGTCTGCATGGCTGAGGGCCAGGGCAAATGTGTACAGGGCCCTTTTCGATTGTGAAAAGGCCCTTATGGACTTTCGGCTTGCCACAGGGAGGGTTGGTATATGAAGCCCAAAGGTTTGTTTTTGAAAAGGGTTGTGGTTTTTCTTGTGGTCATACTCTTGGTGTTGGCAGGGGCTTTTATAATCAAAAAGAAAAAGGAAGAGCTCAGAAAAATGGAGGCCCCCAAAAGGGCACCTCTTGTGGTCGAGGCCGTCTTTGCAAAAGAGGGCACATTTTCCGAAACATGGAGGTATCTTGGCACCATAAGGGCCAAGGTGACGGCAGATATTGCTCCAAGGATTAGCGGGCAGATTTTCAAGGTACATGTGAGGGAAGGAGATGAGGTGAAAAAGGGCCAGCTCCTTGCCGTCCTCGATGACAGGCAGATAAGGGACAAAATCAATGAATACAGGGCCCGTCTTGCCGCTGCAAGGAGTGCATATCAGACCCAGCAGGGGATATTTGAAAGGGATGAAAGGCTTTTTGAGGCAAAGGCAATAAGTCGTGAGCAGCTTGACCGTTCAAGGGCCCTTCGGGATGCGGCAAGGGCTGAGGTTTCAACCTTGGAGGCAGGTCTCCATTCTGAAGAGACAGAGCTTTCCTATTCAAGGCTTGTTGCCCCTTTTGACGGCGTTATCACCGTTAGACACCAGGACCCTGGAGACCTTGCCCTTGTTGGAAAAGGTGTTATTTCCATGGAACAGCCATCGGCCGGCTATTACGTGGAGGTCAGGATTCCTCAGGCAGAGTTCTCAAAGGTGAAAAAGGGGCAGAGGGTGTTTCTCTTAAAAGATGATAACGCCGAGGTGCCAGAAATTTTGTCCTGTAAAATCCTTCCTCCCGGAATAGTAGTAACAAGGATCAGCAGGGTGCATCCGGCAATAGGCATGGGGACCCTTGCGACCATAGAGGCAGATATCAATCAGAGGCCCTTTGGGCTTCCAACAGGCGCAACTGTCACCAGCGTTGTTGAAACAGGCAGGCTCATGGGGCTTCGTGTGCCCCTTAGGGCACTTCTTGAAAATGTTGATGCCACCTTTGTCTTTTTTGTTGATGAAAATAGCAGGGTCCATGTCCGAAAAGTTGAAGTACTTTACAGGAACGGGGCAGGCGCAATCCTTAAGCCTGAAAGCATACCTGCTGAGGCCCGCGTGATAGTCGGGCAGGAAAGCGCCCTTTTGAGGCTGCATGAAGGGGATAGGGTTAAGGTCGTTTCACCTGGAGACAAAAGATGACAGAGGGCCAGAAAGTGCAAAAAAGGTCCCTTGTGGAACGGCTTCTTTCCTTCCCCCATCTTGTAATGTCTGTCATTCTCCTTGTGGTGGCCATGGGAGTCATAGGATTTATGTCCATGCCACTAAATCTTTTCCCTGATGCCAATTATCCTGTCATCACGGTGATTGTGCTCTGGCCAGGGGCGTCTGCCTCGGATGTGGAAGACAAGGTTACGCGCATTCTTGAAAAAGAGCTTTCCACCATTGACCTTGTAAGAAAGGTAAAGTCTGTGAGCCAGGATGAGATGGCTGCCGTATCCGTGGAATTTGAATACAGAAAGGGACTCGATGCCGCAGCCACTGATGCTGCAAATGCCATAAAAAGAATAGAGTCACGTCTGCCAGCAGGTATAAAACCGCCAGAGATCTTTCGGGTAAGCGATGCTACCAAACCAGTCTTTACCCTTGCCCTTTCGCCAAGGCCCGGGACGAACCTTGATCTGGAAAAGGTGCGTCAGCTTGCAGACAATGAGATCAGGGAAGACCTTCTTCGAATACCAGATGTGTCAAACGTGGAGGTATTCGGCGGATATTTCCCAGAGGTGACTGTGGAAATATCGTCTCAAAGGCTTCATGCCCACAGGCTGTCCCTTGAGAAGGTGATACTTGCCCTCAAGGCCCAGAATATAAACATCCCGGATGGTTTGATCATCAGAAAAGACAGCCAGTACCTCATGAAAACACAGGGCGAAAGGCTCGAAAAGGAGCACCTTAAAGACATTGTGGTTTCCCATGAAAACGGAGGGGATGTCCACCTTGGGGACATTGCAGAGATAAAGACAAACTACAAGGAAAGACAGTCCCTTTACAGGGGAAACGGACATGCGGCCATTGGCATAAACATACTGAGGCCAGAAAAGGGCCATGTGACAACAACCATAAAGGCCCTTGAAAAGGCGCTACCTGGGATAAAGAAAAAATATCCAGCCATTGATTTTGAGATAGCAGACACCCAAAAGACCATCATCGAAACGAGCATTGACAACATGATAGACGCCCTCAGGGACGCCATCATAATGACCGTTGCCGTTATCTTTCTATTCCTTGCAAATGTAAGGATCTCCATTTTGGCTGCCATTTCCATACCCTTTACATATTTCATGACCTTTGCCGCCATGAATCTTTTCGGTTACGAGCTTAATATCGTGACCCTTACCGCAGTAATCGTGGCAGTCGGTCTTTTGCTGGATGATGCCATAGTTGTCATTGAAAACATAGAACGTCACTTCAGTAAACTTGACAAACCCATATACAGGGCGGTTGTGGATGGGCTAAACGAGATACTTCTTGCAGACTGGGCCGGAACCTATACCACCGTGATAGTCCTTGTGCCCATCATGTTCATTGGAGGTTACGTACAAAAGATACTACGGCAATTCACAGTGGTTCTGGCAATGGCGCTTCTTTCAAGCTACATAATCTCCATTACAGTGATCCCGCTTCTTGCGCCCTATCTTTCTAAAGCTCGGTCCAAAAGGAACAGACTTGAGAGGCTGACTGATCTTTTTGGCATATATGTCCTTGATCCCGTACGGGAATTTTTTGTACACCTTGCCCACTATGCCTTGCGTCACAAGTTGCTTTTCCTTCTTCCTGGAATCGTTCTTTTCATCGTAAGCATGAAGGTGGTTATGCCCCTTGCTGGCAGGGATCTTATGCCCCCCATGGATACAGGCATCATAAAGATTGCATTTGAGGCAGAATCTGGTTCATCCCTTGACCAGGTTGAGCACATAACAAAAGGCATAGAGGCAATCCTGAATCGGATGCCTGGCCTTGAACGTATATCCACTGTGGTGGGCTCAGAGCCTGGAGTGGTAAGTTTTGGTACCGGTCAGATACCACAGCAGGGCCTGATAACCGCCCACTTCATAGACCGCTTTCACAGGAAGGAAACCATATGGCAGATCGAGGATGAGATAAGGGAAAAGGCACAGGAAATACCCGGGGTCAAGAGTGTCAACGTGTTCGATTTTGGAGCCACCCCGCTTTCTTCCATAGCAGCGCCTGTTGATGTAATGCTCTCTGGCCCTGATCCAAAGGTCTTAAATGGCCTTGCAGACGATGTTTCTGCACGTCTTATGAGGGTCAGGGGAATAAAAACGGTTTCACGTTCCTGGACATATGACAAGCCTGAAGTACTGGTAAAGGTGGATATGGAAAAGGCGAAAAGATATGGGCTTGATCCTGTGACCATAAGCAGGGAGCTGACCGCTGCTGTAAAGGGAGGTGTGGCTTCGGTTCTACGGGTGCCCGGGGAGGACGGCTATACCATAAGGGTGCGCTATCCCCTTTCTAAAAGACAGAATATAGCCGACATAGAAGAGATCTATATTGCATCGGCCCTTGGGCCGGTTCCCCTAAGGGAAATAGCCCGTCTCAGCCGTAACTATACACGCACCAAATTTACACGGCAGAATCTTGAGCCAAACGTTGAGGTTTATGGCTACAGGGCAACTGCTGCCATAACCCACTTGCACGCACGGATAAAGAAGGCGCTTGGCACCTTGAGCCTGCCTCGAGGATACAAGCTGAGTTTTGAAGGCGAGGTCAAGAATATGAAGGAGGCTGGAAAAAGGCTTGCAAAGGCCCTTGGCATAGCGGTCATACTTTTGTTTTTCTCCTTGGCCCCTACCTTTCGCTCATGGATAAACCCTGTCACCATCATGATTGCCATCCCACTTGCCATGATAGGAGGTGCCTGGGGCCTTGTCCTGGTGGGAAGGCATGCGTGCATGCCTGCCAACATGGGAATGATCCTTCTGTCTGGCATAGTGGTCAACAACTCCATCCTGCTCATAGATTTTGTGGAAAAGGCAAGGGCAAAGGGAGCAGAACTTAAGGATGCCATCGAACAGGCGGTCCGCGTACGGACAAGGCCCATACTCATGACTGCATCCGGGACAATCGTTGGCATGCTTCCCATTGCCGCCCAAAGGGCCTTGGGCCTTGAAAGGCTCTCTCCCCTTGCCGTTGTGGCAATCGGGGGGCTAATGGTCTCCACCTTCCTGACCCTCATATACATACCCATATTTTATGATCTGTTCGATGGGATAAGGCAGAAGGCAAGGGCATGGCTTAAAGCAAGAAAAGAGGCAACACATGCAGCACCTGTAAAAGACAGGCCGGTATAGCTTTTTCTTGTTTCTGCAAGGGTGTCAGGGTGCATTGATTAATATCACTTGAAACAAGAGAATTCGTGTTTACCTTGCTAAATACCATCATTGTCATATCTTCTATTCTCTCATGGTTTCAGTCAATTGAAAGGAGGCATTCCAATGAGTGACACATCTACCAAAAACAACGAACCCCCTGAAAAAGAACGACAGGAATCACCAAAAGAAAAAGGTGAATCATCTGCCCAGGATATAGAAGGTGTCCTCAGATCGTTAGAGGCCACAAGGTCTGGTCTTTCCTCAGAAGAGGTTGAAAAGCGCCTTCATACCTATGGAGCCAATGCTCTCGAAGAAAAAAAGGTCAATCCGATAATAAAATTTTTTAGCTACTTTTGGGGACCTATACCATGGATGATAGAAGTGGCTGCAATCCTTTCGGCTGTAGTAAAGCA
>Ga0256833_1003020_pt1 | contig 11625 bp, 15 predicted proteins | sample 356284metaG_FD_190535 | JGI IMG/M metagenome (GOLD analysis project Ga0256833, IMG submission 190535) | Hydrothermal vent microbial communities from Mid Atlantic Ridge, Atlantic Ocean - 356-284 | ecosystem: Environmental > Aquatic > Marine > Hydrothermal vents | place: Atlantic Ocean: Mid...
TAGGAACTCATCTTCCTCGTTTGTCAAACCTTTCTCAACGCGGGGGAAGAGGCCGTCCTTGTCGCCAACTGTTTCGACGCCTACGAGACCGCCGTCCGTGTCATGGGGGGCGTTCCCGTCTTTTCGCCCCTGGACCCCGATTTCCGGGTGAACCTCGTGGACATCTCCCGCCGCGTGACCTTGAAAACGAAGCTCGTCTTCCTTCCCAATCCCAACAATCCCACCGGCACCCTTTTCACCGAAACCGAATTCACCACCTTCCTCGAATCCGTCCCCGAGGGGGTGATCATCGTCCTGGACGAGGCCTACCACGAATACGTCACCCACCCCGGCTACCCGGACGGGATCCGGTTCATCGGCCACGGGCGTCCCCTCATCGTTCTTAGGACCTTTTCGAAGGCCTTCGGCCTGGCGGGGCTGCGAATCGGCTACGCCGTCTGCCGGGCGGACTTCATCCGCTACATGCACCACGCGCGGCAACCCTTCAACGTCAACCGCATCGCCGAGGCGGCCGCCGTCGCGGCCCTGGAAAACGCCGACCGGATGTGGACGCGCGTTCGCGCCATGGAAGAGGAGAGAATCCGTCTCTGTCGCGCCCTCGAGACGATGGGGTATTTCCATGTCCCTTCCCACACCAACTTCGTCCTCGTCGACACGAAACGAAACGCCGACGTCCTTTTCAGGCGGCTCCTTGAAAAGGGCGTGATCGTCCGTCCCGGCACCATCTGGGGATTCGACACCTTCATTCGGATCACGGTGGGCACCCGGGAGGAAAACGACAGGGCCCTTTATGTGTTGGAGGAGACGTTAAAAGCACAGGATTCCCGCTAACCCGTTTGTTTTTCAGCCGAAACACACCTTTTCATCGGAATCATACGGTTGACAAGTCTCCAAAATTCTGTAAATATGAAGTGTTATGAACGTCCTGTTCGTCTGTTACGGCAACATCTGCAGGAGTCCCATGGCGGAAGGCATCGCGGGGGCAATGTTCATGGGAGACGATTTTCTCCATGTCGAATCGGCCGGGCTCCACGCCGTCCCGGACAACGCCCCCTCTGAGAATGCCGTCACGGTTTGCTTAAAACACGGTATCGACATCCGGCGGCACCGCGCCCGGGCCGTGACCCCCATCCTGCTCTCCCGGATCGATCTCGTCTTCTGTATGGAACGCTACCAGTGCCTCGATGTCCTGGCAAACGCGCCGCATCTTCTTCCCGTCCGCCTCATAGGCGAAGATGTCCCCGGCATCCCGGACGAGATCCCCGACCCTTACGGCCACGGCCTGCCGACCTACGAGCGGACGTTTCAATCCTTAACCCGGGCCATCGCGTTTCACCTTGGCCATTTGAGAGAAAGGAGGGAGTATGACCGAAAAGCAAAAACCTCTGGATAAAATGACCGTGAAGGAACTGAGAGAAATCGCCATGGAGATCCCAGGGCTCACCGGGGTGCACGCCATGAAGAAGGCGGAACTCCTCGAGACCATCAAGAAGGAAAAGGGGATCACGGAAGAGGCACCCAAAAAGAAATCTTCCAAAAAGAAGCATCCGGAACTGGTCACCGTGGCGGACCTGAAGAAAAAGATCGATGAATTGCGGCAGAAGAAACAGGAGGCCATGGAGAAAAAGGACAAGAAGCTCGTTACCATCTATCGGCGGCGCATCAACCGTTTGAAGAAACGAACCCGGAAACTCGCCGAGGCAAGCTGACTAAAAGCGTCCCATGAATCCCCTGGTCAGCGTCGTCATCCCCAGCTATAACCGCAGGGACCTCCTCGCGGAGGCCGTCGCCTCCGTTCAGGCTCAAACCTACGATCCCCTCGAGATCATCGTGGTGGACGACGGCTCCACCGATGGAACGGATGAGATGATTCGCCAGCGGTTCCCCGGCGTCCGGCTCCTTCGGCAGCCCCGCCGAGGGGTCAGCGCCGCGAGGAATCGCGGCATCGCGGCGGCCCAAGGTGATTTTATCGCCTTTCTGGACTCAGACGACCTCTGGCTGCCGCGGAAGCTGGAAGCGGAGATGGCGGTGTTCTTCCGCCGTCCCGACACCTTGATCTGCCATTCCGATGAAATCTGGATACGCCGGGGAGTGCGGGTCAACCCCATGAAGAAACATCGCAAATACGGGGGATGGATCTACCCGCATTGCCTCCCCCTGTGCATCATCAGTCCCTCCTCCGTCATCCTGCGACGGGAGGTGTTCGAGAAAGCGGGAGGCTTCGACGAGATACTGCCCGCCTGCGAGGACTACGACCTGTGGCTGCGGCTGACTGCCCGGTTCCCCATCCATTTCATCGAAAAACCCCTCATCGTGAAACGGGGAGGCCACGACGACCAGCTGTCCCGCGCCTTCTGGGGCATGGACCGGTTCCGCGTCTACGCCCTCCTCAAGATGCTCAGGCTCGACGATCTGCCACGCGCATGGCGCCTGTTGACCCTCGAGGAACTGAAGAAAAAATGCCGCATCCTCGTCCAGGGATTCGAAAAACGGGGCAAGGCCCGGGACGCGGCCCTCTACCGGGAGGTGATGAACGGCACCCTCGACCCCCCCGCGCTTCCCCTGCCCCGGCCTGCTGTATTCGTGACGTGATTTCCTTTCGCTATTCCCGCCTTCCCATTGACCGCCTGGAGACCCGCCGCTTCGCCTTCTCCTACCCCCTGGGCCCCTCCCCGGAGCTTACGGCGTCCATCCGGGAAACGGGAATTCTCACCCCCCTGCTGGTCCTCGAAGACGCGGGGAGGTTGCACCTTTTCGACGGCCTTCGGCGCCTGAAGGCGGCCGTGGAAACCGGGCAGGACAACATTCCCGCCGCCGTCTTTACCCGCGAGGACGCACCGCGGCTCTTACAGCTCTGGATAGAATCCCAGAAACCCCACCGCCGTCTGAATCCCTTCGAAATGGCCACTCTTGTAAAGGACGGTCCTGAAGCATTCCGTTGCCCCTGCGAAACCTTCCTGCGGAACCTGGCGGATGCCTCGAAAGGGCTGCCGCCCACCCTGCTTTCCTCCCTGCCCGGCATCCTGGTCCTTCCCGAGCCCCTGAAACGTGAGGCGGCGCGGCGGGGTTACGGCGCTTCCTTTCTCGTCAAGGTCTTCAAGACGTATCCAACAGACCTTCTTACGGAAACGGCCCGCGTCCTCGAGGCCTTCAGCCTCAGCGAGAACCAGTTGGACGCCCTCCTTGCGTGGCTGGACGAGATCGCGAAACGGGACCACCGTGCCCCTTCCGAAATTCTCAAGGCGGATCCCCTTCCCTTCATTCTCGCCCACCCGAAGATGCCGTCGGCAAAAAAACGGGACGCCTTCCTGAAGGCTGTCTTCACGATGCGTTTCCCCAGAAGGGCCGCCCTCGATGCCGCCGTCCGGGAGACCCGGCAAAGAATCGAAACGACGGGGAATCTCCGGCTCCTGCCCCCCCCGAACCTCATGGGAGACCGCTTCGAGCTGAGAATAACCTTTCGGGAAGGGAAGGAGCTGAGGGACGCGCTGCGAAGGCTTACAGCCTTCGAAAAGGACATAGAAACCCTAACGAAGCTCGTTTGAATGACCGCCCTACCCCTGCCCCTCAGCCACATCGAGACCCTTTGGATAGACCCGGAGGTGACGAATCACCCTTTGGCCGACACCGTCCGGAAACGCTTTGCCTCCGAAAAGATCAAAATCGGGATCCCCCCCGTCCCCGACGGCATCCAGGCCGTGAAGCGTCGCCTTTTCGTGACGCGTTACCGGGGACGCCTGGTAAAACCCTGCCCGGGGAGCCAGGGGCGTATCTGCTGCGGCTACCAGGTCATCAACGCCATGGTGCACTGTCCCATGGATTGTCACTACTGCGTGCTCCAGACTTATCTCTCCGTCCCCGCCCTGACCCTCTTCGTGGACGAGGACCGGATTCGGGAAGAGATCCGGGAACGCCTGGATACGAATCGCAGTCATTTCTTCCGGTTCGGCACGGGGGAACTGGCCGACAGTCTTGTTCACGACGCCCTCACCGGGTTCTCCCGCCGCATGGTTCCCTTCTTCGCAAAGACCCCAAACGGTATCCTGGAGCTCAAAACCAAGACGGCCGCCGTCGAGACTCTTCGGGACCTCGACCCCAAGGGGCGCACGGTGGTCTCCTGGTCCGTCAACCCGCCCGCCCTCATTCGGGCCGTGGAACCCGGCACCGTCCCCCTCTCCCAAAGAATCGCCGCCGCCCGCCGGTGCCAGGAGATGGGTTACTGGATCGGGCTCCACTTCGACCCCGTGGTATGGTTCGAGGGATGGGAAGAAGCCTACCGGGGCGTCGTCGCGGATCTCGCCCGCGCCCTCGATCCCAACCGGGTTTTGTGGATAAGCGTGGCGGGCTTTCGCTACACCCGCGCCCAGAAGGATCTCATTCGCAAACGGTTCAAATCGACGCCCCTCTTTCTGGGGGAATCGTTCCGGGACGAGGACGGCAAGTTCCGCTACCTCCAGCCGTTGCGCGTCTCCATGTATCAAAAGCTCCTTGGGTGGCTCAGGGAGTGGTCCCCCGACCTGTTCATCTACTACTGCATGGAAAACCGGAGGGTGTGGGAACAAACATTCCACGATCCACCGAAAAACACCCGGGAGCTGGACGAACGATTCAATGAGAACATCAAACGGCACCTCAAACATGGCGGCTGAACCCCCTTTCAGGGCAACCCCCACCCGCTGGGACATCGCCCTGCTCGCCGTCCTTTTCCTCATGACGGTTTCGAGTATTTTCGCCTTTCACGCCCTAAAGCCCCGCGGGGAAACGATCTTGATTTCCGCCAACGGAAAGACCCTGGGATTCTATCCCCTGGACCGCGACCGCATCATCCGGGCCGTGGGGCCCGTCGGCACCACCGTTATCCAGATAAAAAACGGACAGGCCGCTATTATCCAGGCCCCTTGCGCCCATAAGCTCTGTCAGAAAATGGGGCCCATCCCCTCGCGCGGGCGCGCCATGATTTGCATTCCCAACCGAATCGTTGTAGAAATAAAAGAAAAGACGGGGCAACAAACAGATGCTATCACCCGATGATGGACTTGCGCTGAAAGATATCAGAACCGCCGCTTATTTTTCCCTTATAGCCGTGTTTGCCATCGGAATTCACGTCATCGAATCCTTACTGACCCTTCCCATCCCATGGCTCCGGATCGGGTTGACCCACATTGTCACGATGCTTATACTGCCTTCTTTTGGAATGAAGTTTATCCTTGGAATCTTCTTGATTCGGGTTATCGTGGGTTCCGCGCTCGTGGGAAAACTCTTCTCCCCAGGCTTTATCCTCGCCTTCGGCGGGGGCCTTGCCGCCACCCTGGCCATGATCGGGACCTTCAGGATCACCGACAGGGTGTTCAGCTTCTGGGGAATCAGCCTGGTGGGGGCCTGGGTTCACAACCTGGTTCAGGTCTTTCTCGCCGCATGGATCATCCAGCAGACCTCAGTCCTGCTTCTGCTTCCCTTCTTTCTCGGATTCTCCCTCGTGACGGGCTCCATCAATGGTCTCATCGCAAACCGTCTTTTCAGGGGAAAAGGGGTATGACCCCCCGTCGCCAAGCGGCATCGCCCAGGAAGAAGCCTTGAAAGACTTAAACAAAATCATTCAAGACCTTTCCGAAAACCCTTCCGAGAAGGCGATCACCAAGGGAATATTGGTTTCCAAAACTGATCAGAAAAAACGTCCCTTCGGCATTCTTCTCCTGGCCAACCCCGGGAATTCCAGCTACTTCAATAATCTTCTCGCCGAACTTAAACCTATTGATTTTATGATCCATTTCCCCGTCAAAATCAATGAGCTTTTTCACCGGCTTTCCTATCTCAACCGCGAAATAAAAAAATTAAAAAAACAGGTCATGATCGATGAAATGACCCGGATGTATAATTATCGTTTTTTCAAAAAACAGCTCAAAACCGAAATCAACCGCTCCCAAAGAACCGGCTTTCCATGCAGTCTCATCCTTCTCGACATCGACCATTTCAAGGCCATCAACGACAATTACGGGCATCTTACAGGCAACGAAGTCATCAAGGAAGTAGCGAAAAGAATCAAGCGTTCCATCCGCACCATTGACTATCCCGCCAGATACGGAGGCGATGAATTCGCCGTGATCTTGCCTTCCACGGGACTCGTTGAAGCAATCGGAATCGCTGAAAGAATCAGGAAATCCATTGCTGATGATTCCTTCAAACGCCCGGATATTCCCCCTTTATCCCTAACGGTAACCGGAGGCGTGGCAGAATTTTCCGATCTTTTCCACACCTCCATGAAATCTCTTATAGAAGCCGCGGATAAGGCCCTCTATCAAGCCAAGGAAATGGGCAGAAACCTGATTGGATACGCGAAAGATGACCTCGACAAGATTACGGGGGTAGGCGTAAGGCGAGAAGAAAAAGAGCTCTTGCTGAAGACCTCAAAAAATAAACCTCCATCCTCACAATAACTATCCCTCTGAAGGATTAAGCGTGTTACAATTAAATCTCATTAAAGCCGCGGCCGAAAAAATTTCCCCTCACATCGTCCGAACCCCCTGCGCCCATTCCAAGACCCTCTCCGACATCACGGGGGCCAGGGTTATCCTCAAGTTCGAGAACCACCAGTTCACCGCCTCGTTCAAAGAGAGGGGGGCCCTCGCCAAGCTCCTTACCTTGTCGGGTCAGGAAAGGCGTGCGGGGGTCATTGCCGCCTCCGCCGGGAATCACGCCCAGGCGGTGGCCTACCACGCGAAACGCCTCGGTATCCCCGCCACCATCGTCATGCCCCGCTTCACGCCCAACGTCAAGGTGGAAAACACGCGCCACTTCGAGGCCCGTGTTATCCTCGAGGGCGACGTCTTCGATGACGCCCACACCTTCGCCATCGCGTACGCCAAGGAAAAAGGGTTGACCTTCATCCCACCCTACGACGACGAAAGGGTCATTGCGGGTCAGGGAACCATCGCCCTGGAGATGCTCGAGGACTTCCCAGAGCTGGACGCCCTCATCATCCCTATCGGTGGAGGCGGGCTGATCTCGGGAAATGCCGTTGCCGCCAAGGCACTGAAACCTGCCATCCAGGTCTTCGGCGTCCAAGCCGCCAGGTTTCCTTCCATGGCCCAGGCCCTCAAGGGTATGCCCATTCACTGCGGATCCCAGACCATCGCGGAAGGCATCGCTGTGAAACGCCCCGGACATCTCACCCTTCCTCTCGTGAGGAAATACGTGGACGATATCTTCCTCGCGGAAGAGGACGAAATCGAGGCGGCCGTTCTCCTGCTCCTGGAGGTGGAAAAAACGGTGGCGGAGGGGGCCGGCGCCGCCGGTCTCGCCGCCCTGAACCAGCGGAGGCGGCGCTTCGAGGGGATGACCGTGGGTCTCATTCTCTCCGGGGGGAATATTGACCTCATCGCCCTCTCCTCCATTATCCAGCGGGGGCTTGTCCGTTCCGGACGCCTCGCGCGGCTGACCGTTGGAATCCCCGACGTCCCCGGCGCCCTCGCCGAGGTCACCTCCATCCTGGGGCGCCTGAACGCCAACATTATGGAGATCCGTCACCAGCGGGCCTTCACCAATCTCTCCCTCAAACTTGCCGAGGTGGAATTCGTCCTTGTGACCCTGGGAAACGAACACATCCGCCAGATCATCGAGGCCCTCGAGACCTCCGGCTACCGGGCAACGCTCAACAGGCACACCCCTGACATCTGTGAATAAGACTTGACCTGAAACGATTCAAGCATACATTTTTATTGAGGAAACGTAATTCATGATATGATTCTATTCGCGCGTAATCATTGCGATGGGAGGAAAAGGAAATGGCGCGCATCAACGATTACACCGTCACCCTCTTTGAACCGCCTTGTCTCCCCGGATCTCCGCGCTGGAGTTCCATCGTCACCATAGACGCGGACCTCTCCGACCTCTTGCCCTATCTAAACGGATACCTGAAAAAACGGTTCTACGACCCCAACACCCACACCATCGTCTTCAAGATGAACGGGCACGGCGTCGCGGTGCGTCCCCGTGAGATCCGCATCGGGAACCTCATCGACCGGAACGATGGGGAGAAGGTCGCGAGAGAGGTCATCGATTTCATCAACGAAATAGACCAAAGGCGGGACGAAATCACCCCGGACGACACGCGAAAAGAGCCGCCCAAGGCCATCGAGATCTTCAAACTCCTGCCGAAGACGAACTGCAAAAAATGCGGCCAACTCACCTGCATGGCCTTCGCCTCGGCCCTGGCAAAGGGTGATGCCGACATGGATGAGTGCCCCGAACTGTTCGAGGAAAAATACCGGGAAAACCGGGAGAAGATTGAAGCCTTGTTCATGGGATAGCTTGCCGGGTCCCTCAGGCCTTGCAGGCGGCCCCCGAAAGGGATCCATCTCTCTCCCGGACACCGTGAACCTGCCGGTAGATACTCTCCCGCCGGAGAATCACATCGAGGCGCTTTTCGACCTCGGCAAGTTCCCCCGTTTGCTCTACCAAAGACCTCGCCTTTTTAAGGAGGTCCCGAAGCGCGGTCGGGAGATCCGGGCGGATCTCGTAAAGAACCCAGCGATCCTCCTTCTTTGAAGTGAGAAGACCCGAGTTCTTCAGGTAGATGAGGTGCCGGGAGGCCTTGGTTTGCGTGATCTCCAGGGCCCCCATGATCTCACAGACACACAGGGACCTTGTCTCCAAAAGATACAGGATCTTTAGCCGAGTCTCTTCCGACAGGGCCTTAAAAATACCGGCGAGATTTTCCAGTTTCATCCCCACACCCTCCCGCGCTCGGGACGCTGCTATCATTTTACTTCATATATTCGGAACAGGGCAAGCAGACCTTCCTGCCATCCTTGACCCGCAGCTTGTTCTCCGCCACCATCTCGCCGCAGATCTCGCATTTCGCGATGTTGAAGCTCGGCTTCGGCGCGGGCGGGAAGGTGTAAGTGAAGATCTCGGAAACCTCGAGGAATTCCTCGTCAGGACGGGTAATAGTCTTCTTGAAGCCCTCCAGGATGAATTCCCGGGGCACCTCCGCGGGCGGGATGCCCTTCCGGCGGTGATCCATGAACTTGCCGGAAAACATGGCCTCGATCGTGTCATTCTTCACCCGGACGCGAACCGCCCTGCCATCCTTCTTGATGGCGATGGTCACGGCCCACTTTCCGTATTCCAGCTTCTGGATGAGGTTTTTCCCGAAGGTGCATCCCGTCGCCAATTGGACCCCGTCCGCGAAACAGCCCGCGGCGTGAGCCGTTCCCGTCTCCACCAGGGCAATCTTCGACATGTTGGGCTCCCGATCCGCACCGAGGGCCTTCAGGGCCAGGCGCCCCGCGCGGAATCCCAGCGGCATGGCGCCGCACAGATGCCCGTGGACGATCAGGGCGGACTCCAGGACCTTGTCCCAGAATTCCCCCAAATGCGCGGCATGCGTGCCGATTTCGTGAAACAGTTCCAAGTTTTCTTTTTCCATGACAAACCTCCTTTTTGGTTTTATCGTTACGCTACAAAACATCCTTGAAGATCAGAATGGCCGCCACGAAGAGAAGCACCAGCCCGAACACAAGTTTCACGGACTTAGACTTCATCTTCCGGGCCATCAGCCGCGAACCTGCCTGGCTCCCCAGAAAGACCGCCACAACGCAGAGGGTCCAGATCAACCAGTCGGGGCGTGCCGCCGTCAATATGTGGGAAATAAAACTGGACGCCCCGGAAAATGTCACAATCATCGCCGAGGTCGCCGCCGCCACCTTCGGGGCCAAGCCCGCCATGTAGAGAAGCGGCACCACAAAACTCCCCCCGCCCCGGCCGATGAGCCCCGCGAAAAATCCCAGAAGACTCCCCGCGATAAATCCCAAGATCAGTTTCTTTCGCGGGGTCAAGATCCCTTCCTTCGGTTTCCAGCCACTGAGCATGAGAAAGGCCGCCGCCGCCGTGAAGAGGGCAAAAATCAAGATGACCGGTTTTGTGGGAAGCGAAATGTTCGCCCACGTGCCCACCGGGGCGAAAATCACCATGCAGATCCCGAAAGGCAGCGCCGTTTTCCATTCGATAAGTTTGTCTCGCGCGTAAACATAAGCGGCGGACGACGAGTTCACGATATTCAGCAGCATCCCAAGGGGAATCGCCTGGGTCTTGAAGTCCATGCCCAGCCAAAACAGAATGGGGATATACAGCTGTGATCCCCCCATTCCCAGCATGGAAAAGACGAAGGCGATAACGAAAAATATGGGAGGCGCCATATAGATGAGATTCATGGCATCATCTCCTTTTGTTCAACACCCTAACTTTTATGATTTTTTTGCACAAAATCAACTCAGGTTTCATCCTCTTCTTACCAATAAAACGTATATTCGCATAAACGGTTATTTGTTTCAGAAAAATTATACTCCCGTTTTACGTTTTGTCAAGAAAAATATTTCGCGACGAGAGATTAAAACCTTCTTTTCACACCGTCTCAATCCCAAGAAAACGGGGGAGAACGGTGATAAAGGTCCTTATTTCGTCCCGCACCTTTCGGTACGGCCCCAGGGCCTCTTCATCAGACGTTGCGCCCCTGGCAAGAACAGGAGGATCCTCAAACCCCCGATGAAGGATCTTGTGGGCGCCGGGGAAATAGGGACACGTCTCCCGCGCGTGATCGCAGACGGTAACGACGAAATCGAAAGAGACGTCCCGCAAAGTATCCACGTGTTTCGGGCGATATCCTGCCATGGGAACCCCCGCCTCCTCCATAACCCGAACCGTGCGGGGATCCATCCGGGTGGGAGCCACGCCCGCGGAATACACTTCGAAGGCGTCACCCCATAGGCGGCGGGTCCAGGCCTCGGCCATCTGACTCCGGCAGGAATTCCCCGTGCACAAGAAAAGAACCTTCGGTTTTTCCGAAATGGGTCTCCCCTCCACGACCTTTCCCACGAAATTTCACCTCCTCAAAGATATCTTACTTTATCCCCGGAGAGATTATTTTCTGAAAGGCCATCGTATCTCGCAAATCTCATCGGAGAAATCCTAACACATGCCGAAAATCAGGGCAACGCGCGCCACGCCCTCCCTGTTTGGTCCCCGCCTTCCCAGCCGCCTTGACAATCCGGGTGAATTTCAATAGGGTGATGACATCCTTGAACGGCGATGGAGTTCGCCTGAACCGCCCGCGTGCTGATGACTCCTGTCGGAAATTTTGGCGGGAGTTTTTATGAAAATCACCAAGAAGAACCCACGTCATGCCCTTTCTTATTTCACCCTGCTCGACACCCTTGATACCGGCGCCTGCCCCATCTGTTCCCTGGTCGACAGGGAATCGAAAAACCATCTTCACGCCCTCTATTACGAGTTCGTCAATGACGCGGGCGTGAGGGATACCCTGCATCGTTCGCGGGGATTTTGCAACTGGCACGCCTGGACCTCCACGGAGATCCCCTGCAGCGGCACGGGTATCTCCATCATCTACAACGACCTGCTGCAGTCCGAAATCGCCGCGATGCGCCAAATCCTCTCTATCCTGGAGACACCCTCTTTTCCCCATCCGCCCCAGTCAAGACGCCGCCGGAAGAAAGACCTCGATCTGGCGATCCGGGACTGGAAGAAAAGGGATACGTGCCTGGTATGCGCCTCCAACGCACGTGCCACCCTCTTTCACCTCCGGGAACTCCTCGACTTTCTCGGCGAGGC
>Ga0256833_1003021_pt1 | contig 11622 bp, 10 predicted proteins | sample 356284metaG_FD_190535 | JGI IMG/M metagenome (GOLD analysis project Ga0256833, IMG submission 190535) | Hydrothermal vent microbial communities from Mid Atlantic Ridge, Atlantic Ocean - 356-284 | ecosystem: Environmental > Aquatic > Marine > Hydrothermal vents | place: Atlantic Ocean: Mid...
AAACTGCCATTTTGAAAGCATAGCACGGGTATCGGCATCCATGGGCGCATCCAAGGATATGGTTCATCGCCCAGACACCTTTTCTAACTCCTGAACGATAGAGAAGAGTTTTTCTCGGTACGCAGTCTCTATTTTCTTTAAAAAGTACCTGCTGCTCCATATAAAAATTATAAAACCCATTCCAGATATTTTGCCGGTCAGGCCTTTTTCCCTTATATTTTTGCACATGGAATTCTCGAGTATCCTGATTTCTCGAACTGACAGACTGGGTGATCTTGTCCTGACGATCCCACTTGCTACTTCTCTAAAGATGAAGGACAGCTCTATGCGAGTGGCATTTCTTGTCAGGAAATATCAGGCTCCGCTTCTTTTTAATCATCCCGATGTAGATGAGATTCTAATATTTGATGAAGATTTTGATCCGTCAAAACTTCATGAATTCGACGTGTTCATTGATGTTTTCCCGAGATTCAGGACAGCACTCGAGGCTTTTAAAGCGAAAATCCCCGTAAGAATTGGTACTGCATACAGATTGTGGAGTTTCTTATACAATAGGCGGGTCAGGGTGCATCGTCGTCCATCCGTTTTACACGAATATGAGTACAATTTTAAACTACTTGAACCACTTGGAAATTTTGAAATTGTAAAGCCGAGACTTTATGTATCCGAGGATGAAAGAAAAATTGCTGTAGAACTGCTCGAAGAATTTAAAAGACCTATTGTGGCACTGCATCCAACCGGTGGTAGGAGTGGGCCAGATGTAAGGATGGACGTCTATTTGGAAATCACGAAGTTTCTGAAAAATGAAGGAGTATCAGTGATTCACATAGGGGATAAAAAAGCAGAATTTCTTCCTGTGGACAGGGATTTTGGCGGTGAGACTGATTTGAGAACGTTGATGGCTATTCTGAAAGAGATAGATTTGCTGATATCACCTTCAACAGGTCCAATGCATATTGCTAATGCGCTTGAGACACCAACACTGGCATTTTTTAAGGGTACAGGGTCATCACGACCCACAAGATGGGGCCCACTTTGTGAGAAATCCCGTGTCATCATTGGTGATTTCGATGAGAAAGAAAAGATACTTCATGTTGATTTAGACGAAGTTTTAAAGGAGATCAGGGAACTTTTAATGTAAAATACAGGGGATTTCTCTTTAAAGAACATTCATCCCAGTTTCTCTCTTTATCATGAAGAGAGATATTTTGAAGCAGTTGCTGAACTCTAAGCTCTGAGGATCTGGAAGTATTAATTCGCCTTTATTTACCCTCTTTAATCTCTTCCATTAGAATTTCGATTGCTTTCTGGAGCTGTGGATCGCCGGTACGGTTGTCATAAATCGGAGGATTCTCCACATAAACATCTGGCTGAACAGGGCCAAGCTCGAGACTCTTGCCATTGAGTCTGTACCATCCTTCACCTGGAATCCGAAAAACTGTCACCCCGTCAAATAGTGTCACATCGTTTGTCCCAATTACTGCACCAAAGGTTGGAGTTCCAACGATTTTCCCGAGTTTTAACTGCTTAAAACCGGCAGGGAATATTTCTGCATCTGAGTAGCAGAGACTATTAATAAGTAGCACGATTGGCTTATCCCAGGAGAAGAGAGAACTGTACTTTTTTACACGTTCGCCACGGTCTATTGAATACAGGTAATGTGTTCTTCTCAGAATATTGAGAATAATGTCATGTGTTGAGCCACCACCGTTGTATCTAATGTCAAGGACAAGCCCTTTCCTGTTCCTCTGCTCGTAAAGAGCGTGTTTGAATTCCTTCAGACTTTTCATGTCCATTGCACGAATGTGGATGTAAGCAAGTTGACCGTTGGATACACTGTCAACGTACTCTCTATTAGATTTGACCCATTCGTGGTAAAGAAAGTTCCTGATTTTCCGGTAGGAAACGGTCCTCATTTTAAGCGTATCCTGTTCTTCTGAACGTTGAACTATTATTTTCACCATCCGGCCACGGGTTCCAATTAAAGCTGAGTAGAAGTTTTGAATTGTGTCAAGTGATGCTCCATCAATTTTTAGAATTAAATCTCCTTCTCTGAGTCCGTTGATATAAGCTGGGGAATTGTAAACCACACGTTTTACTGTAAATCCATGTTTAGCTTTCTCAGGTGTCACTCCGATAAGCCCAGTTTTTTCATCGAATTTTTCTTTGTCTCCCCAAATACCAAGATGTGAGGCATTTAATTCTCCGAGCATGAATCTTACAAAAACGTAGAAGTCTTCGTTGTCGTAAGTTGACATTGTAAATGGCAGGTATTTTTTAAACATGGCCTTCCAGTTAACATGGTGGAAGTGAGGATCGTAGAAACCATCGTTCAAGTCCCACCAGAGTTCTTCAGTAAGAGCTTTTTTGAGTTTCTGGTTATCTACAAGTACATTTAGATGGAATGGCAATGGATGTGATGAACCTTCAAGGTTAGACTTGAAGATTTCCCCCTCTCCGGTGAGGTAATAAATTGTTTTGCCATCTGGAGAAAAGAAAAACATCTTTGGCGTGACAGAGCCATTTGTGATCCTTTTAACCTTGTGACCGGATATATCAACCATCCAGATGTCATTTGCATTCAGATCTTCGGCCTGTATGAGGAAATTCAGTCCCCATTTGTCCTCGGTGTAGTAGTTGTAACCTCCGTGGAATCTGTACACTGTTTTTATTCTGTTTTCTATGCCGTCAAAGTCTATTTTGACAACTCCAGGTTCTTTTAAACTATCTCTAAGAGATTTGAAAAATTTGGGCCCTTTATCAGCATCTTCTTTTCTCAAGATGACATATTTTATGAAAAGGTTGCCTTCTGCGTCACGTGATGCAAAGGAGATTCTTCTCCCATCGTAGGACCACATTGGTTTATAGTCGTCATTTGGGTGATTAGAGATGTTCACAGGTTTCATACTACTGTCCACTTTTACGACATAAACATCCTCCCTCCAACCAAGTGCCGTTCTTGAGAATGCAATCCATTTGGAATCCCATGACCAGGAAACCCACAGCACATCGTTGAAGTTTGCAAGTTTACGGACATGACTTCCGTCTGCATTCATTACATAAAGTGTGCCCTGACGTGCCTTGAAGGCAATTTTCTTTCCATCTGGTGAGAAAATGGGCGACTTTTCCGTGCCCTTCCAGTTCGTTAATCTTTTAAATATAAATTCCGTGGCTTTACAGAATAAACTGTCGTCGACAGGGGCAACCTCGTAGATGTTCCAGTTACCGTCCTTTAAAGTAGTGAAAACGAGTTTTTCGGAAACCGGATCCCAATTTATGTCTTTTTCAGGCTCAGGGGTGAAAGTTATTCTTCTAATGTTGCATTCATCCCTTTTCTTATCCAGCCCCATTACGTAAATATCGCCAAAGACAACAAAAGCGAGTTCTTTTCCATTCGGGGATGGTGCTATTTCTGTGGCGTTCTTTTCAAGGGTTTTGTAAAAAGGATTTGAGAATTTTTTATCCTGGGGGACGGAGATGTGGAGGGTATCCAGCTTACCGGAATCAACGTGATACAGGAAAAGATGACCGAGTACTGAGAAAACGATAGTTTTCCCATCGTATGAGATTCTCGGCCAGAGAACTTCATTCTTGAAATGTGTAAGTTGTTTTCTTCCAGTGCCATCTATATTCATTACAAAGAGGTTTCCAGAATTTTCTTTATCGTCGTTTGACACGAAGTATATTTTACCATTGAAGTGTGAATACATCGGATATGCATCTCTGCCTTTGAAGTGGGTTATTCTTTTCATAAATTTTGTGTCACCGGTCATAATCCAGATGTCTCTATTGGCAGGTCCGCGATATTTACGCCTCCATGAGGGTGTGTATCCTCTTTCGAATATCAGAGTATCACCTGGACCGGGAACAATTCGGTTGACGTCAAAATTCCACACCTTAACCGGTGTTCCGCCACTTAAAGGTATTTTGAATATTGCGCCCCGGAACTCATCTCTCCAGGATGAGAAATAAACATAACCATTCTTAATGAATAGTGGGGCCTCATACCCAGGGTGGTAGGTTAATCTTTTGGGATCGGTACTTCCATCGGATGGTATCACGAAAAGATCAAAGGAACCGTATCTATCGGAGGTAAAAACAATGTATTTCCCATCAGGTGACCATATTGGACTTATTTCGTAGCCCTTTGAATCTGTGAGTCTGTATGCCAGATTATCGTTAGTTATCCACAGGTCACCCATGTAAGAGAATACGATTTTCTTTCCATCAGGAGATACAGCGGGTGTAAATCCAAAGACAATTGGTTTTATTGTAGTGAGAAGCAGTAAGAGTATGTTCATCATAGTTTTTTGTCGCCTCCCTTTCAAAGATTTTAGAAAAATTATAATGCCGTTGGTTGGGACATGTTTGGTAGCTTATTATGTTTAATAAGCTTTCAGCTTTTTGTCCAATGGTATGCTATGGAGCTATTTCTGAAGTATTGACTTCAAGTTTAAATCGGATTACATTTTGTAATAGTAATACTGGAGGTGATTGTAAGATGTTTATTGGTAAAATTACCCAAAAGGGGCAGATTACAATTCCAGCAAAATTTAGAAAGAAGATCAATACCGATATTGTTCAGATTGAAATGGTGGGTGATAAAATTGTAATTAGGCCGATCAAGAGACCTGGTGGTGCGTTAAAGAAGTATGCCATAAGAAATAAGTCTATTGAGGAAATAATGCGGATTGAAAAGGAAGCCATGAAGCATGCATTTAGTGAAAAACACGGTGATAATTGATGCGAATGTTATTTTGAGGTATTTGCTAAGAGATAGTGAAGATCTCTACGAAAAATCCGAAAGACTGTTTGAAGATGCGGTAGCAGGCAAGGTATCATTGTATATAATGCATTCCGTGATTGCGGAAGTGATAAATGTGTTGATTAAAGTTTATGAAGTCCCAAGAACAGAATTGGTAAGAGTTTTAAACGAGCTCCTTAATATGAGAGGAGTTAAACTCAGGGATAGAGAGATTGTTCTAAGGTCTCTTAGCATCTTCAGGTCTTCAAAACTCGACTTTGTTGATGCTTTGTTATGTGCGTATGGAAGAGAATTTCCTATAATCTCTTTTGATAAGGCGCTTAATAAATGTGTGAAGGATTTGGGTGATCGATAGTCCTTGACGGTCAGGGGTGGGTGGATTAAATTAATATACCGTTTGAGGCGGTCTTTGACATGAGCTGGCGTAGCTCAGTGGTAGAGCAGGTGATTTGTAATCACCAGGTCGGGGGTTCAAATCCCTCCGCCAGCTCCAGTAGAAGGAAACCGAAAGGTGGAGGGGTACCCAAGTGGCCAAAGGGGCCGGGCTGTAAACCCGGTGGCTCAGCCTTCGGGGGTTCGAATCCTCCCCCCTCCACCATTTAAAAGGGCGGGAGTAACTCAGCTGGTAGAGTTCCAGCCTTCCAAGCTGGGTGTCGCGGGTTCGAATCCCGTCTCCCGCTCTTTTTAATTTAAGCCCACGTAGCTCAGGCGGCAGAGCACGTCCTTGGTAAGGACGAGGTCACCGGTTCGAGTCCGGTCGTGGGCTCCATATTTATAGGATGAGAAAACTTTTAATTTTCCCCTTCATATTTCTTCTGCAGGGGTGCTTCTTTGGGACATTCCAGACCGCAGAGAGCCTTAGACCTGGAGATGTTAATGCGGGCTGGTACGTTAATATTCCCCTCTATTTTGATGCCTCAACAAGGGATGAATCAAAGCAGAGTGGAAACGGTGCTTATGAGTACCCCAATGTGGGCGGATATCTCCTCTATGGTGCATCAAACCGGATTGGATTTGGAATAAGGGGATCATTTGGTGAGGGTATTGGCCCGTTTACAAAGATACAGTTCCTCGACGAAAAGAGTACCTTTCTCTCCGGGGCTATTATGGCAGGAATGGCTTATCATCCTGTGGCTCAAGGCATTTCATTAAGGGGCGATCTTGTTTTCTCTAAGAGACTTTCGCTCTATTCCTCAATTTATTGGGGATGGACTGTACTACGAGCCCCTGATTATCGTAGACTTGCCTATGATAATGTTAAAATAGGTGACATAAAGGATTTCAAGGAATTTAACGCCCTGTTTATCGGCGTTGACCTTAAGAGGAAGAGAGGGAGCAGTTATTTTAAAAAAATCCCGTTCGGTATGACAATGGAATTTACGGTCCCTTTGACAAAATATCCAGCCATATTCTGGGGATTTCAATTCACAAGGTGATAAGAATATGATAGAAAAAGTTGTTGAAATATTAAAGAGTGGAGGTGTGGTCGCAGTACCCACTGAGACGGTCTTTGGACTTGTGGCTGATGCGAGAAAAGAAGAGGCTGTAAAAAGGATTTATAGGATTAAGGAACGTCCAGAGAGCAAACCATTAACCGCCTTTGTAAAAGACATTGAGTCACTCAGGAATCTTGGTGAATACGCCCACCCCGGAGTGGAGAACCTTATTGGAAGGTTCATGCCAGGGCCCCTGACGATCATAATGAAGGCAAAACCTGATGTCCCTGCCCCCATAGTTTCAGATGAAGGTAAGGTCGGGGTTAGAATTCCAGATCATCCTGTCATTAAAGAAATTCTTGCTAAATTAGATTTTCCCCTTGCATCGACCAGTGCAAATATTTCAGGGAAACCGCCACTTTTCAGTTTTAAAGATGTAAAGAGCATCCTGGGTGATAAAGTTGACTACGTGGTCGAAGAGGATGCAGATGGAAAGCTGCCTTCGACGGTACTTGATGTGTCAGAAAATGTACCTGTTCTCAATAGAAAAGGGCCAGTTTCTCTTCTTGATATTGAGGAAATCCTTGAGGACGAGATCAAATTCAGTGAAGATTTAATTTTAGATATAATTTTCCTCTGCACCGGAAACACGTGCAGAAGTCCAATGGCAGCCTGGATATTGAAAAATAAACTCGATGAAGACCTCATTCTAAATGTTGAAGTTGTATCACGGGGAACCGATGCATCCAGTGGAATGCCGATGAACGAATTTGCTGTTGAAGTCTTGAAAGAAAAGGGATATAGAGTGGGACCTCATTTCTCTCAAAGATTGACGGAAAGTGATGTAAAGGCAGCGGATATAGTTTACTGTATGGAAAAATATCACTTAGATCGGGTTAGAGAAATAAGTGAAAGGAATGTTGCAAGGATGTTTTCTCCTGATGGTGAGGAAGTGCCTGACCCCATTGGGCACCAGTTGTCATTTTATAGAATAGTGAGGGAAATGATCGAACATACCATTGAAAATCATATTCTCCCATACGTGAAACGGAAATTTTCCAGATGATAAATTACAAATCCCTTTCAATTAAAGAACTCGGTGACTTCATGGCCGAAATTGGTGAGTCCCGATTCCGTGCATCCCAGATCTACCGCTGGATGTGGAAAAAGGGGATCTCGGATATAGATGAAATGTCTGATATTTCAAAGAAAATCCGAAACCTTCTCAAAGAAAGAGGATATGTAGGAGAACTGAAACTAAAGGCCTATTTCCCATCAAAGGATGGAAGTGTGAAATTTCTTTTTGAATTAGAGGATGGAAATGAAATAGAAAGTGTTCTCATACCCGACAGGAATAGAAAAACCGTCTGTGTGTCTGTACAGGTGGGTTGCCCAATGGGATGTAAGTTTTGTGCCACCGGTACACTTGGTTTTATGAGGAATCTAAAATTCTGGGAGATTGCTGATCAGGTACTCCAGGTCCAGAAATTTATGAGGCATTTCTATAACGATCCGGATTTGAGGATAACAAACGTTGTATACATGGGAATGGGAGAGCCACTTGTGAATCTGGAAGAGGTAAAAAAGTCGGTTATTACATTAAATTCCCACATCGGGATCAATCTTGGTTCAAGGAAAATTACAATTTCTACCGTGGGAATAATTCCAGGAATTTATGAGCTGGCTGAATTTGATAGACAGGTAAAGCTGGCCGTTTCTCTGCATTCCGCAATCCAATCGAAGCGTTCTCGGATTGTGCCAGTTTCTAAAGCCTATCCACTTGAAAAGTTGAAGAAGGCTATTCTTTACTATTTTGAAAGAAAAAAGAGATGGATCACATTTGAATATCTACTCCTACCTGGTTTTAACGATGGGGAGGAAGATATAACAGCACTCGAGGAGTTTGTAAGTGGGATCCCTTCAAAAATAAATATAATTCCATTCAATCCGTATCCAGGTGCATTTTTTAGGGCACCAACAGAGAAGGAAATTGAACGGTTTTATAGAAGACTCCGAAAGTTACCTCACACTGTCACTTTGCGGGCTTCAAAGGGGAGTGATGTTGGAGGTGCATGCGGTCAGCTCGCTAAATTTCATCCGAGGGAACTCATCGTCAATCTGGAATAATTCGATTTCACACCTGACATTCCATTACAATTTTGCATTCACAATTTGTGGTCTCTAAAGAGATGTTATTACGTTGGAAATATAGGATGCGTTACGACACAAAAGCATTGAAAATTGCAAATATGAATTGTAAAATAAGGCAAGATGTTTGATACCATCAAATATGAAATTAGGGAGGATATACCTTGGTTAATCCTGAACCGTCCTGAGATCCACAACGCCTTCAACGATCAGATGATTAGTGAGCTGAGAGAAGCCCTCCGTCAGGGAAGACAATTGAGCCCTCGTGTTCTCGTTTTAACAGGTGCGGGTAAGTCATTTTCAGCAGGGGCGGATCTTAACTGGATGCGTAGAATGAAGGATTTCAGTTTCGAAGAGAACTACAAAGATTCTCTTGAGCTGGCACATCTCCTTTATGAGATTTACACTTTTCCCGCTCCTACAATTGCCCTTGTGAATGGGCACGCGTTCGGCGGAGGGGTGGGATTGATAGCTGCGACTGACATTGCTATTTCAGTCAAAAATGCAAAATTTGGCCTAACAGAGGTAACACTTGGTCTTGTTCCTGCGGTTATATCCCCCTATCTCTTGAAAAGAATGGGAGAGAGAAATCTTAAAGAATTGTGTCTCACGGGAAAGAGAATAACGGCTGAGGAAGCTTTCAAATATGGCCTTTTAAACGAGGTTGTTGACGATATTTATAAAAGAGGAGAAGAGATCATAAATGAGCTCAAGAAATCCTCTCCACATGCCCAGAAGGTTTGTAAAGATCTTGTAAGGAACATTGCTGAAATGACTCTCGGAGAGGCTATTTCTTACACCTCAGAAGTTATTGCAAAAATCAGGATTTCAGAGGAAGGTCAGGAAGGAATGAATGCATTTTTTGAAAAAAGGAGACCCGGATGGCTAAAATAAAAAAAGTTCTCGTAGCCAACAGAGGGGAAATTGCAGTCAGGATAATTAAAGCATTGAAAGAGCTTGGGATCACGCCAGTAGCAGTTTATTCGGATGCAGATAGTGAAGCCCTCCATGTCTTATATGCTGATGAAATCGAGTATATTGGTCCTCCTGAACCTTTGAAGAGTTATCTCAACATAGAGAAAATCATTGATGCTGCTAAAAAGCACGGGGCAGATGCCATTCACCCAGGTTACGGTTTTCTTGCTGAAAATCCTGAATTTGCACAGGCTGTGATTGATGCTGGCTTAATTTTTATTGGTCCCAAGCCAGAAACGATCAGATTACTGGGTAATAAGGTAGAATCCCGACAGAAGCTTGTTGACGCCGGGGTCCCGCTGATTCCGGGAATGCTCGCCACTGGTCTGAGTATGGAAGAATACAAGAAAGAGGCAGAGAAAATTGGATATCCTGTGATGATCAAGGCTGCTGCAGGCGGTGGTGGAAAGGGTATGAGAATAGTCTATTCCCCGGATAAGTTGGAGAGTGCTATTCAAGCAGCCCAGAGAGAAGCCAGGTCAGCCTTCGGTGATGAATCGGTTTACATTGAAAAGTATATCGAAAATCCACGCCACATTGAGATTCAGATACTCGGGGATAAACATGGCAATTACGTTCATCTGTTTGAGAGGGAATGCTCAATTCAGAGAAGACACCAGAAAATCATTGAAGAGACTCCATCCACCGCACTAACGATGGAAAAACGTCTCCAGATGGGTGAGACTGCTATCCGGGTGGCGAAGACCGTCGGTTATGAAAGTGCTGGAACCGTTGAGTTTCTCTTTGACAGATACGGCAATTTCTATTTCCTTGAGGTAAATACACGCATTCAGGTTGAGCACCCTATTACCGAAATGGTAACCTGCAGGGACCTTGTTAAAGAGCAGATCAGTATCGCAGAGGGAAATCCAATTTCATTCAAACAGGAAGAATTGAGGCAACATGGACATGCTATTGAATGTAGAATTTACGCAGAAGATCCTGAAAAAGATTTTATGCCCTCCCCAGGTAAGATCCTTTACGTGAAAGAACCATCAGGGCCTGGAATAAGAATTGATACGGGTATATACTCTGGAATCGAGGTTCCACCTTACTACGATCCCATACTTTCAAAACTGATAGTCTGGGGTAGAGACAGGGAGGAAGCGAGGCATAGAATGATAGAGGCCCTTAAAAATTATGTGGTCCTTGGGATAAAAACAAACATCCCGTACCTGATAGATATTCTAAAACACCCTGAATTCATTGCAGGAAATACATTTACAACATTTATACCGGACCACATGAAAAACTGGAAACTACCTGATGATATTCCATCCGAAATTTTTATGGGAGTTGAGGCATTTAATGAGAGTACTTCTCCAACCCCTGGAGTAGTAGGGAATGGACGTCTTAGAAGGGTACAGGACCCCTGGCTTACAGTTGGAGGCTGGAGGATAATAAAATGAAAGAATCCACCTACGTTTCGGGGAAAAGTGAGTTTAAAGTTATAGTAGATAGTGATGGAGATTTAAAAGTCGTCGAAGTTAATGGAAAAAGAAAGAAGTTCCATTACAGGAAGATCGAGAACAATATTTTCCTTTTGACTTTCGAGGATGGGAAAAAGTACACAGTTTATGTGGCTAAAGACAAAGATAGGTTTTATGCGTGGGCGGATGGAAGAGGTTATATTCTTGAAGAAAAGGGAGAGGAGTACAGTGCTTCTGGTGCTGTTAAAAAGGAAGAAGGTGTGCAGTATGTTACATCTCCCATGCCCGGGAAGGTTGTAAAAGTGCTTGTGAGACCAGGAGATAAGGTTAAAGAGGGGCAGGGTTTGATAATTGTAGAATCTATGAAAATGGAGAATGAATTTGTTGCTGATTTTGACGGCATTGTTAAAGAAGTAAAGGCCTCCCCGGGAGATCAAATCGACGCTGATGTTCCGCTTGTAGTTGTTGAATCACTGTCGAAGGACGGAGAGAGTTGAAGAAGAGAATTTTTAAAATATTTATTGGAATTGGAATTGTTTATCTTGGAATTTACCTGATAAGAACAACCGCTGTGATAAACTATAAAGATAGCGTAATCCGGATGTTTTTCCCAAATGAACACTATGTCGGAAACATGGTAGGAGCCTATCTGACTCCTAAAGAAGGAGACTCTGTTTCCTACAGAATCCTTGGGTTTTTTAAACTCACCTTTTATAGGGTGAAAGAATTCGATGATTTACTTCTTGTGGATGTTAATAACAGTATTCTACCCGGAAATATCGGGTGGACTGATTATTACGAAGGTCTATTCACCTATCTAAAGAAAATTCCAAGACATGGAATTGTTGTCAGGAAGTTTAAAGTTTCC
>Ga0256833_1003022_pt1 | contig 11622 bp, 22 predicted proteins | sample 356284metaG_FD_190535 | JGI IMG/M metagenome (GOLD analysis project Ga0256833, IMG submission 190535) | Hydrothermal vent microbial communities from Mid Atlantic Ridge, Atlantic Ocean - 356-284 | ecosystem: Environmental > Aquatic > Marine > Hydrothermal vents | place: Atlantic Ocean: Mid...
CAGTTCTTGGTACTTTATTTAATTTCTCTATAAATAGATGCTTACCTTTAACTTTAAACTTTTTCTTTGCAGTAATGCTAAATGAGTTAACATCCTTTTTAAAAACTACTTTACCTGCTGTCTTTTTAAAATATCTTTTCATAGCTTCATCAAATTGGGCTATTGTTGTTTGAACAACGTCTGCTGATACTAATGATAAGAATTTGTTATTTTCTTTTAGTTCTTTATAGAATAATCTTGATTGTTTATTTGAATACTTGATGTACTCTCCGTTAGAATCTTTTTGTTTGTATTGCCACACTAAAGAGTTCCAAATAAACTTCCTAACACCAATAGCTTGATTAAAATATTCAATTTGTCTTTCATCTGGGAAAATTTCTATTTTATGTGCTTTTAACAATTTAACTCCTTTACAAGTGTAAAGGTTCTCTCTATAATTTCAAGAGAGTAAATCTTTGCCTACAATAGGTCTTGAAGAATGTTATTTTATATAAAATTAACTTACGTTAAGATTAATAGTTTTATATGTTGTGATTGTTGTTATTTTCTCTACTCAGTTAATTCTACGTGTGTAAAACTCCAATTTGCCATTACGTCTCCTTTAATCTTTTGTTACCATCAATACATTGAATGTTACTCTACCGTTATTTGTTAGTGTATCGTACATATGTTCTTTTGCTTTCTTCTCTGAATCGAATAATTCTGAAACGTATTTTTCAAAATGATTGTCAAGGTATTTCCCAATCTTATAGCCTAAAACTTTTTTACATTCTGGCTTAGAATACTTTCTTTCATACAGTGCAAATGCTTCCTCAATCATACTATATATCCAAAGGTGAAGTCCATAGGTACAATTCATTTCGTACTTTGCTCTTTCTGCAAAGGCTTCTGCATACTCGTCAGCCCATACAGTCTCTTCCATTATAGTACCCCAATTTGTTTTACCATCTTGTGCTAGGTCAAACATTTTGAAACAAAACTCAATATCTTTTTTTGTCAAAAACACTAAGTGCTTATCTGCCATAAAAGCTGGTACATCTCCATTTTCTTCAGATAGATAAATACTAAATGCGTTTACTATCTGATCTGGTTCTCCATTATCCATAAGTTCGATAAATTCATCTGTCTCAGGTCTCTCCAGTCTAATCATTTTTCTTCTCCATTTTACTTGTTTTTTTCTGTTTAGTTAGGCAGGACTTATATTGATCAATTAGCCCTATAATTCCAGCATCTAACATATCGTTACATTCTAGTATGTCTTCAACCTCTGATGTAGGTACAATATCATTGATAAATTTAGCTAGTTTATGGTTATCTGTTGCTTGGATAACATTCTGAAGTTTTCTATTTGTTTTTATCTCGGATAATGCTCCCTCACAGTTTTCTTCAAATCTATCTACAATATACTCAATTCCTGCTAACATACCATCTATAGTGTTTAAGTCAAAGACTTCCTCACTAATATGGTGCATCATACTGTATGCTATATGTCTTTCAACATCATCAAGTGTTGTCTCTGTGTCTCTCTTTAGAACCAGCCCACCAACGAGTAGATAAAGTTTTGTATTAAATGCATCTAGTGGTGTTACCTCTGTTATATTTGCAACGAATTCATACTTCTTTACTCTTTCTATAGCCTCAATTGTAAGGTCTATTGCTTCTTGATGATTTGTTTTTTCAAATAGTTTTGAAACTTTATCAACAAGTTCTTTTGGTTCTGATGGTGTATGTATTTCAGGACTATGTGTTAACACTAGCTTTTTTACTTCACTATATGCACTTTTTAATGCACTCTTTAATGTACTCTTCGTTGGTTCTCTTAGATTATTATTTCTTAGATACTCGTGAAGCCCCTCGGAGTAGATATTACATCTAGCTGAATCAATGTTTAAGGTAATGTTAAAAGTTTCTCCTGCCACTTCTACCTCTACATATTTATCAAGTCTTATCTCTGGAGCGTAATAAATGTTCTTTTGATAACTTTCGTCTGTTTCAATATTGTACTTAAGCTCTTTTTTTAAAATTTTAATTTCCATTTATTTTCCTTTCGACTACTTAAGGTAGTTAATCTTCTTTGTCGATATTCTCTAGCCATTCAGCTACTTGCTTGTTAAGCTTTACGTTTGAGGTGAGAGTTGTAAACGCATTCATATAAGTAACTGGGCTATTACCAAATTTACCACCTCTTAGAATCCTATAGATATTGGGGTGCTTTGTGAAATTTTGCATATCAAACCATTCAGGTATTGTCATAACTCTATTCTCTTTCAAGAAATAGTGTATTGTTCTTGCTTTTTCTACAAGCTCGTCCATATCTTTATGGAATTTGTTGTAACCATCTACAAAGGTTCTTGTATCAGCGTATAAACAGAAGAACTGAAACAACTCAGGTTGCTCTCGTTGTAGGTAGTACACATAAGATGTACTCTTACCAATTAAAGCACCAGTGCCTCTTGATTGCACAGTATGGTAATTACCTCTACCCTTTGATTTTGGGTTCTTAAACTTCTTACTCATCGTCTGTATCCTCTAACTCAACTTTATATAATGCTTTTACCATCTCTTCAAATGAGGAGTAATGGTAACATAGCACCATCCAAGAACTCGTTATCTTTGCGTAGTAGATAACTTCTGTACTTTGCTCAGGTACACATAACTCACCCTTACTCGTCTTACAATATGGACAGGCAAGTGAACCAGTAGTTTGTCTTATTTGTTTAGTAGTTGTCGGCACGAGGGCTTCTACTGTTACCTCTGGTTTACCATTAGGTATTGTAGATACTTCACCACAATTCCCACATTCTGTTACCATTGCTCTTTTATACTTAGGAATCATCATAAATCCATTCAGTCAGAGCTTTTAGTCCTCGTATCATCTCTTCTCTACTACAGTACCCAACATTAACTGTTAGTCCAGATTTAAACATTAGTTTAATCGTATATTCATCTACCTTTTCGATGCATTCAATACCTGTTTTATCTGTAAGAATTACACTTCCATCAGTACCTAGTACCATATATTTTCTAGCAATCATCCATACACTCCATTAACCCAATTTATTGCAAACTCCATCTCTTGGAGCATATGTTTTTCTGTTTCATACTTAACGTCAACAGTTCCACCATACTTAAATCTTATTTTAAGTGAGTATTCTTTTTCTGCTTTTTTTATCGACACAACCTCTTCGCTGTTTGTCAGCACTAATTCTCTTCTGTGACCCATTATAAATGCTTTTCTAGCCATTGTTTTTCTCCTTAAATGTTTCTTGTCTAATTAATTCTTTAAGTATGTGCATACACTTCTCTAAGTCAAGCATACGAGATTCACCCATTTTGGTTCTCAGGATACGCTTGATGATGTCACATTCAAGGTAATTAAGGTGGCTATGGTCGTTAAAAATAACCCAAGGTTGGATTAGTTTCTGAGCATAGTCCGACTTACCTACGTTAGATGTATTTACATCATTTGGGATTAACCCTAGATAGTTCAGTCTGTTATAGAAATCTTTTGAGATTTCAACTGTTGCTACTTTTGTTGGTCCTACTTCATCGTCTTCTTTTCGCATAAGTGACTTATCGTGCTTAGGGTCTTTTGAGGTAGGGGCTTTATCTTCATCAGGGTATTTTGTAGAAGCAGGTATTTCATCATCATCGACATAAAGACGTAGGCTGGTCTCTGAATATTCTCCCAATAAGTCTCTACCATTCTCTTCTGTTAAAACGTATTGGTACTCTGCTGTTCGTGTTGCTTTTTTAATAATGTATATACTGTCTGGATGATTGATATATACAACCTTGTCACCTACAGAGAACTTAAGCTCTGTTTCAAGACATATATGTTCTTGCTTAACACAGGTGTAATCTGTAAACTTTTCGTATAACCTTTGTAGTTTACAGATGCCGTCAACTACTGACACAAATCTATACAAATCTTCACCATACTCAGTTTTAACTTTAACAGTGTCATTCTTTCGTATGGTAGCCATACTTTTTTCTACATCAAAACAGTCTTTACGTTTAGTATCTTCCCCACTCACAGACGTAGTAGGGCTACCATCTGATGTATGCTTTCTGTATATATCTCTTCGTAAATTACCGTGCCATCTGTATTTTCCATTTTCGTACATACGTACACCTATACTATCCATAAACTCTTCGAGTTCTTTTAATATAGTAGGTAAGAAGAAATCACTAAGTTTGTAATCTTTTGTAGTACCTTGCAGTTGATTGCTTGACATTATTTTTACTATTTGTTCTTCATCAAACCTTTCTGTTATAATAATTCCATTAAATTTCTTCAGGCTATCGCAATACCCTAATTTTAAATATTTGATAGTAGTACCCTCGCCAGATATTACAGCCGTATATTTATTTTCGCTCATCTCTTTCTCCTTGAATTTGTTTATTGATTTTTTTTATTCTTTCTATTGATTTAAATTCTTCTGCCATCACATATCCTTTTATGTGTTTAGTTCAAAAGCTTTTGCTAAAATTTCTGGCGAAGATGTAAACAGATAGTTTTTTTCGTAACTGTACAATCTACTGTTACCTCTTTCTTTGATTTTTTTTGTTGATCTTTGAAAGTTGTAAATACTTGCAGATATGATTTTTTCTGAAACATCGTGGTCTAACCCAAGATCTTCTATTATCGCTAACCCTTGTATTTGGTCCAATGCCATGCTTTGTAATCCAATTGAGTTTCCATCCAAGTCTAATACGCTTGAATGTCCAATATTCTTGTCTATCAAAGTAACATCATCTATAGACTTAACAACAATTCTTCTGTGTGCTGCTCCGTGAAGAGATTTAAGAACCACTGGTCTTAATTCAAGATCCCATTCATAAGAATGTTTTCTTTCAACAACTGATACTTCTCCACCTTTTAGCAAGAAGTTTTTTCTAGCAGTATGTAGAGCATATTGTCTCTCTGGTTCTGGAATAGTTCTACACTCCTCAACTTTCTGCTTCGTTTCTTTTGTAAGCCATCCAAATAGTGCCATTACATATCCTTTCGCCTTAATTCGGCAGTGCGTTAAAATTAATAATTGATATAGTGTACTTAATATCAAGCTCTCTGTTTTGATAATTAATCCACTCTTGTGCAGCGTTATACACTTCTGACCATCTTTTTGCATTTGTCTCTACAATGCCAGAACCATACGCAAATTTATTACCAATGCTATTCATCAATTCGTAACTAAAGAATGCTTGTTTTTTGTCATTTGGTTCTACTTCATTTTCTTCGTTCATATTAGACTCCTTATTTATTTAAAGTATATTTGAAACTTCTGAGAAATCTCAAAGATACTTTAGTATCGTCTCCCTGATATTATCCTGCTTTGAATAGTGGTTTCAGCAGTCGCTACAGTTAAGTAACATTTTTTTACTTTTGTTTTACATGTTAAGCTTTCAACACAACCCAAATAAAACCTATTGGGAAAAATTATCGTATGATCTAATTTACGTCAACAATCTCTGAGTAATAGACTTCTACCTCGCTACCAGTTACTAATTTAACTGTACAGCAATCTTCACTGTCTTCCATTTCAATTATCTCCTCTATAAAATTTGAACATTCTCCATTATCTGGATCAACCCAGAATTGTCTCTTTTTTCCTGACTTGTTTTCTTGAATGTAAAATTTATCACTAAAGTAAAACTTGTCCATAAATTCTTTCATTTCTGAACGATGATACAGTCTCTTTTCATCCATTACGCTACAAACAATATAATCGTTTGCTAATGCTACTACTGCATCTTTTAATGCGATAGGAGTAGCTGGAACTTGAATGTCATTAAGTACATCAGCAAAGTATAGAATATTGGTTACAATTTCTCCATTATAATCTACTACTTTTTTTCTATCTTTTTCGTAGTAAACAGAACGTGAATATTTTGTATTTTCCTCAAAACCTAGAACCCATTTGTTAGCTGGGATTTGTACGATTGGTTGTAATTTCATTTTTCTTTCCTTGTTAAATATGTCTTGTGAACTCTTTCATCAAGTCCATTCTCTCTGGCGATAATCCTAACTCAATCATCATTAACATTACTTTGTTTTTTGTAACGACTACTCTATCAATATTCTTTTCATATTGTTCACCGTCTCTCTTTTCAACCCACACATTATTTACATAATAGAAAGTCTTTTTTTCTGACTTTTCATACTCTTTAATGTTTGCATCTGTATTGGCTTCCAAGTAGTAATGTCTAGTCCATTGCTGCATTGGTTCTTTGTCCAATCCAAGCTCAATGTACTTATTTTCAATATCTTTTAAAGCTGGTCTGTCAAGCTTAATGTTTAGTTCATTTCCTAATAAAATAATATGTCTCATCATCTGATCTGTATATAGGTCTGAGTACTCTACATAAATATCAGTTTTTATCAACGAGCTCAATACTCCTTTTTCTGGATGAATGAACTGGTTTTCGCAAATATGTTTACAGTACATGTTTATATTAGCTTTTTTATCTTTTGTTAGCCTATACTTTGGGTTCTGCTTTAATAGCTCTTCAACTTCATTGAATGACATTTTCTTTTCTAATTTTTTCATTTTGTTCCTTTCGCTATTTTATAGTCGTAGCTAGACTTTAGATGTGAAATAGTATCTTGATTCTTTGTTTTTTCTGTCGTAAACAACCTCTTTGAATGTAATTTCCTGAGAATATGATTCACTTTTTGCCAATGTGAAGTTTGATGTCTTTCCTATTGGAACCAGTCCAGACTTCCAGCTTTCGAACATTTCACCATTTTCAATAGGCAAATCTTCTTTTGTTAGTTCACTAAAACCACTTTTGTCTTCTGAATATTCGATTGCTAGTACATCATAATCTCCACGATATGAGTATGTTGCTCCAGTTGTGAATACTTCCTTATCGTCAATAAAGAATCTATATTTAAATCTTGTGTTCAGCATATCCAATCTTGCTGATTTATCATCAGACAAGTATGTTGGTGCTAATCCTGACAGCAATGGTGTCATACTGGTTCTGACTGATGCTAAGACCATATCTGTTATAAGTTTTGACGTTCCTCTGTTATTGCAGTCCATAATTCTATCTCTAGTTTCAGAATCCAATACTACTTCTGCTTCACTTGTAAGCTGTACAAGCATAGCATCTTTCATCTCTATTGCTAGTTCTGCTAATCTTTCTTCTATTGTCATAATTACCCCTTTATTATCTTGTTGCCTCGTACCAACTAAATTCATATTCTACATTTGCTTCTGAGAAAATAGCTTCTGACACAACAATTGCAAATACAGTGTTGTAATGCTCCACGCTGTCGTCACCTTTATAGCCATTGGTTCTCATAAACTCTGCTACTTCATATATTGTTTGGTTCTCCATTGCCAATGGTAAACCAGATAACCACTCATCTACTACTTGCGTTTTTGTCTTGTTGATGTATAAATTTGGGTACTCGTAAGCGTAAAACGAATCCATTACATCTTTAATTCCACCAGACTCTTCAATGAACTCTATCGCTTTTTTAGCAACTTTTGCTACCCAATCCAAATCTTTTCTTGGAATCCAAGTGTGTACGTAATCTACATATCCATTTACGCCTTGTAATTCCTCTACTCTTATGCCTGCCATAACAATGTCATTATTGTTGTTGACCCAAGGCTCTGATGTAATTACAAATAACTCTGTCGGTTCGTTTGAGTTTGCTGCGACAGATCCAACCTGCATACCTTTTGCTAAACGCTTCATAATTTCTCCCACTCTCGGTATAATGTGATGTACTCAAATTCTCTTAAGTACTTCTTATCTACATCTAGCAGTTCAGACATCCACTTATATTGTTCGTCTGTTGTCATTGCAAATCTTGTTTCTTGATTGTCTAATTCCTCTACTTCCATAAAGTCTGGGATTTCTACATCATTTAACTTAAATCGCAAATGTACACCCTTTATTGCCCAAGCTGGTAATGGCTTATCATTCTCTGCCCATACAGCTTCGATTAGTTCGTCTAAGTCAATTTCATTCTCATCTAACATAGCAGGCATACAAGTAGTATGAATTGCATTATATGTCATATAATCAAACGAAGTACCTTTTTCTGACATTAATTCAGACTCCAGCACAAGAGGGGTAGTACCAGTACTGTTGTAAGTTGATACTATGTTAATATACTTACCATTTTCTAATGCTACTACTAGTAAACCCTCTATAAGCTCTCCATTAGAGTCTTTTGGGAAAAACTTGTTGTAATGAGCATCTAGCGATTTAACTTCAATCCCATTGTCTCTGAGTATGTTTATTGCCTTATTAGTCATTTTGCTTCTCCTTTGATTAATGTAATTTTACTTGCCCCATCTAATTTTAAATTTTCTGTAGATAGTAATTCAACAATATCTTGGAATTCTACCTCACCAACTTTAAGTGTAACTTCTTGTAGTATCACCTCTGGTTCTTCAGTTGTAGCAACAATTTCATCAATCATTGCTACTGCTTCTTTTACAGAACCAACAACGTTCTCGTATTGTTCGTCTGGGTCAGTAATGTCTATGATTTCTATCCAGCATTCATCTCCATAGAATAATCTATCAGAATCTTTGTATGCTAAGATTATCTCTGGTTGCTTGTGTATAACCTCATCATCAAGAACTGTTCTCTGCTCACCTCTAACTTCAATGCTAAAACCTTTGTATTCCAACACTAATCCACCACAATGGTGTAAATACACACAGTTATCATGTATTGGATGTGCTAGTAACCACTCGATGGTTAGTTGATTGGTATCAGCAATAACTTTATAAGCCTTACCGTCTACTACTCTTTTTATTAATTGAACTTCTTGCATCAACTACTCCTAATTTAATTTTCAATTGGTATAATATAATATCCTCACATAAAGGAATATTACTATGACTATTACTCATAAAGGTAAGTGTATTTACGCTAACCTAGACAATGGAGGTCATTTGACTTTCGATCATCTTGTGAACGGTATTTACAAGAGAACCACTTATCCTAAACTTATCCCAAACCAACAGTTAGTTGAAACTGCTTACGATGAATCCTCTGACATTACATCTTTTAGATTTCATCGTAAGTCCAGAACGACATATGGGTAGGTGATCCTCTAGGAAACAGAATTTTAATTCGACTCAACCATTTTTTTCTGGTTGAGCTTTTTTGCATACTCTGCCTCAAACTCTAATCTTTTACGCTTATAATATTCAAACATTGTGTAGTCACCTCTTTTTTGATGATACTCTTCCAATCTGCCATACCAAGCACCATCGCTTAAAGCTATTTTTTCGCAACAACATTTACTTATGTTCATTTGGTTCTCCTCTTTAGATACACTGTTGTTAATGCACTTAATGCTTTTTCATAGTGATAATATGAAAAAGAACCGATAAATACCTTATATCTGTTCTCGCTAAGTTGTACATTGCTTATTGTAATACTAAGTGTCTCTGCCGTTACTTGCAGTAGTTCTAATTCTTGTGATTTCATTTTATTTCCTTTTATTTAAATTCTTGTACAGTGTGAGTATGGTTCACCCTCTGGGGCTTGTTCTATAGATCGATACCATACGTTGTGATGTTGCCAGATACATCTATCTGTGTAATAGTCAAAGTGTCCTTTTACTTTTTCAGTGCCTTTGGTATCTGTCTCGTCATCTTCTTCTTCCCAGAAGTAGCACAAATCTCCGTGTCTTATGGTGTATCCATTAGAATCTGTAGTTGTTGTTGCCATTACACTTCCTTTCGCTAGTTATAGTCTTCGCTAGACTTAATTTTATATCTTTGGCGTTAGCTCTTTGATAATTTTTATAGCATTTTTTTTTCTACTGCTAATTTTTTCGTACTTTTTATCTATTAGCTTATTTGTCTTTCTTTTTATAATTTGGTACAACTCATCTCTGTCTGGATGAGAATTTAAACATTTTAATGCTTCTTTGTAGTTCAGTACTAACTGGTGTCTAATATATCCAAACATTGCACCTCTTATTGATGATGCAAGCTTTTCATATTCGCTTGGACGTAATCCAGATTTTAGTTTAAATTTAATTGTTTCTCTCATTATGTCTTCTGGTTCCATATCTAAAACCTCTAATTTTCCAATTAGAAAGTAAAATCTATTTGTTTTTTCTTTAATAAGTACATCTTTCTTTGTTTTTTTCACGATTTAATCCTTTCTTAAATGTTTTGTTTGTATCATTAATCCGTGCTTGTTAGTGGTTTTACTTCATTTTCCCACCTTTACAAGCACAGCTCACCTCTTTTTTTTCTTTAAAATTTGTTCTCCTACTTAAAATTTTTCAGGAGGTGAGCTTTTTAATCTGCTCATTAATCTTTTTATAATACTTCATACCCTCGTCCATATAAGAATACTTCTTGTATTGGTTTATTAAATTATTGTATGAAATAATTTTTCCTTTCGATTTTAAAGCTCTCTTTGATTTGAAATGGTAGCTCTTGCCTCTGTTGTAATAGATGCAGGCTAAGTTCCATCTTTGTTCAGTAGTGAACTCTTTTATAGAGTTATCGAACTCTTTACGTAATGATTTTGCTGCACCTCTAATTGAAGAACGTACATTTCTTCTATTAACGTGCATCTCTATTGCTTTGGTTCTAGTAAATTGTGCAATACCATATGAACCTGTTCCAGACTTTGCATATCTTTTAAATCTACTCTCTGTGTAGAGTAATGCAGTTAGCCTTTCTACTGGAACCTTATACCTCTTTGCTTCTTGCTCAATAATGTGTTTAACTAGGCTATGCCTATGTTTAGTTTGTTTTGACCAATCATTGTTGGCACTTGATACTGACAATAATGTCATAACAATTAATAATGTTTTCTTCATAAAAACCTTTCTTTTTATCTATTCGGTAATACTTATTTTATCGTATTTTGTTGGAATTTTTGTTGCGTCGTATTTTATCCACTCAAGCTTATCTGGATAAAACTTGTGTAGCTTGCTATAACCATAGTATTATTTCATTGTAATTCCTTTACATTTTTGTCTCTTTAAAAAAAGAAAAAAATAAAAAAATAAAAAAAGCAACTTTAACCCCAAATGGGGCTAAAGCCTAGCTGTAGCTAGGAAGTTTTGCTGTTGCACTTTTAAGCACAATCTTGTTTATTTGCTTAAGCTGTTCTACAGACTTTGCTGAAGTACGAGCTTCACGCTTGATAGCTTTTTGGATTTTGTTCTCTCTCTCTCTATCAGAATCAAACGCTGTGCAAGCATATGATGCCATCCAAGTTGGATATAGCTCTTCAAGCTCATCTTCTGAATATTTGTTGTTATTGTCTAGCAGTTTCTTCTGAATTCTCATCTCGATGTCTTCAGCCCAACCATCAACAGTTGCTACAACTTCATCAATCTGTTGTTGGGTAAAGCATTCAGCAAGTTTGTTTTTTATGTCTTTAGGATTGATTGAATAGAAGAACTGATTTACATAATCTACAGATGATACTTGCAAATCAATTGCAGAGTTTTCAAGATTTCTAATAGTTTCTTCTCTAACGAAGTCGTTAAGTGTTAATTCGATATTTTTGTCCATAGTGAACCTTTCCAACAGTTTAATGACTTGTTGAGGTCTTTGATTTTATTTACGATTTTAATCGCTTATTGACTCCCCCATTAACGAGTTAAGG
>Ga0256833_1003023_pt1 | contig 11621 bp, 11 predicted proteins | sample 356284metaG_FD_190535 | JGI IMG/M metagenome (GOLD analysis project Ga0256833, IMG submission 190535) | Hydrothermal vent microbial communities from Mid Atlantic Ridge, Atlantic Ocean - 356-284 | ecosystem: Environmental > Aquatic > Marine > Hydrothermal vents | place: Atlantic Ocean: Mid...
ATTGTTGAGATAAAAAGTCATCAAAAAATGACAATACAGGATCGTTTATTGGTTTTCTTACTACTGGTTTCATAATTTTAATTTTTTTTGGTTAAACTCAACTTAACTTCATCAAACGAAATACCAAATTATATTTTGAATATCTTTTACGAGAAAATGTCAGTTTTTCCAGTCAAAATTTCATAATTAACTGAAAAAAATTCAGTTTTCTATAAAACTTAAACACTATTTTAATAAGCATTAAATATAATTCCACTACTATGATCTATACTCGCACCTGTAACCGAAGAAAAAATATTGATTTGGTTTTCATCTCTAAGCAAACCGAGTAAAGCAAAAATAAGTGCTTCTTTAAAATCAATAAGCTTGTGATCGGGTATAATAACTTTTGTATCGGTTAATGCACTAATTCTATCGATTAAAAAACTATTGTAAGCCCCACCTCCCGTAATCAAAACTTCTTGTCCTGAAATTTTTTCTGCCGTTTGCATAGCAATATGTTCAACAAAAGTTCTCAAAATATCGGGAATTGTCAAATGATAATTATCTATTATCGGCAAAATTTCATTTTCGACAAATTCCCAACCGAATGATTGAGGTCCTTCAATGGTATATGCATCGATATTATTCAATTGTTTCAATAGATTTTTATTTAATTTTCCTTTAGCTGCAATTTTACCTCCTTCATCATAGGAAAAACCTATTTTATTGACATAATGATTCAAAACAATATTTGCCGGACAGATATCAAAAGCCTGAATATTCTGCTCATTTTTAACTGAAATATTAGCAAATCCCCCGATATTTAAACAATATTTATATTGAGGAAAAAGATACCAATCTCCGATAGGCACCAAAGGAGCACCTTGCCCTCCCAATGCAACATCTTGTGTTCTAAAATCACAAACGGTTTTTATTCGGGTTATACTATTTATCCAAGCTCCGCTTCCGATTTGCGTGGTATAACCCAAATCCGGACGATGAAAGACTGTTTGTCCGTGTGAAGCAATCAAATCTATATCATCAGGATTAATATTATATTTTTTTATAAATTGTAGAACTTTTTGCCCCGTATATTTACCGAAATCCGTATCCAATTGAGCTAATGCTACGGCATCATAAGTATAAGCATTTTTAAGATTCTCTTGCCATTTCCTGTCATAAACAAAAGTTTCGGCATTTAAAATTTTAAAATTCTTTAAATTATCTGTGTCAAATTCCACCAAACAAATATCCATTCCGTCCAAGGAAGTTCCACTCATTATACCAATTACCCGTTTAAACATTTCATATAATTTTAGAGAGCAAATTACATAAAAAATTCAATAATTTTTATTAAATTTACCCACCTAACTTTAAATTTTTTTATATGGATTTTTCTTTAACTGAAGACCAACTAATGATACAAGAGGCAGCAAGAGATTTTGCGCAAAGAGAATTACTTCCGGGCGTTATCGAAAGAGATGAAAAAGCATATTTTCCCAAGGAATTAAGACAAAAAATGGCAGATTTGGGATTTATGGGAATCATGGTGGATCCCAAATATGGCGGTAGCGGAATGGATACCATATCTTATGTTATTATTATGGAAGAACTTTCAAAGGTTGATGCTTCTGCCGGTGTTATCGTTAGTGTAAATAATTCATTGGTAACTTGGGGATTGGAACATTTTGGAAACGAAGAACAAAAACAAAAATATTTGGTTCCATTAGCTACCGGAGAAAAATTAGGAGCATTTGCTCTCAGTGAGCCCGAAGCCGGAAGTGATGCAACACATCAACGAACAACTGCCAAAGACATGGGGGATTATTATTTGTTAAACGGAGTAAAAAATTGGATTACCAATGGAGGAACCGCCGATACGTATTTAGTTATAGCTCATACCCATCCGGAAAAAGGTCATCATGGAATTAATGCTTTCATTGTTGAAAAAGGCTGGGAAGGATTTGAAATTGGACCTAAAGAAAACAAAATGGGAATACGCGCATCCGATACTCATTCTTTAATTTTCCAAGATGTAAAAGTCCCGAAAGAAAATAGAATAGGCGATGACGGATTCGGTTTTAAATTTGCAATGAAAACATTATCAGGAGGCCGTATCGGTATTGCCGCCCAAGCATTGGGAATAGCACAAGGTGCTTACGAAAGAGCTTTACAATACGCCAAAGAAAGAGAAGCATTCGGTAAACCCATTATCAGACACCAAGCTATTGCTTTTAAGTTAGCTGATATGAAAACCGAAATAGATGCCGCAAGGCATTTAATTATGAAAGCCGCTTGGGATAAAGATCAAGGAAATAATTATGATTTAAGCAGTGCAATGGCTAAATATTATGCAGCTGAAATGGCTATGCGTGTAACTACGGAAGCAGTTCAAATTCATGGTGGATACGGTTATGTAAAAGAATATCACGTTGAACGTATGATGCGCGATGCTAAAATTACACAAATTTATGAAGGCACTTCCGAAATTCAACAAATCGTTATTTCAAGAGCTATCTCCAAAGAAAAGATTATTTAATAACAAAATTATTTTAATAAAAAAAAACAGCTCAATAAATTGAGCTGTTTTTTATTGTTATGAAAAAATATTGGTTAACCACAACCACCGGTTACTTCTTTTTTCTTATGTTTTACAAGAGGTTTTACAGGAGTTTTAACTTTTGTTTTTGTTACACTAGCCACCACTTTATCATTTGTTCTTTTTTTACCCGTTACCACCGGAAAATCATTTATCAAAGCACTAACATCCGGCATCCATCCTTTTTGTTTCCATAAGCTATGCATAAAACTTTGGGTTCCAAACATTAAATTATGTCCTTTATATCCCAACATATTCAAATATGCCGTAGCATTGCCACCGGTATGGCCTGTTTTACAATAAATCAATACGGGCTTGTCAGCCGGAATCTCCGTCAATCTCGCATCCAAACTTAAATCTTTACGTGGCGTAAATTGAACCGAACCTTTAATATGTGCTTCATAATATTTTGGTTTATTCATATAATAAATACTATAATATGCATTCAAATCTTTTTTAATTTCCGGAAAATATTCATCAGCTTTTAAAAGAAATTCCTTACGTCCTTGTTTCAAAAGTTCTTGACTTCTTGAAGCAATCAGTTTAGATGGAAGCATATCGGGTAATTTGGGTAATTTGGATAAATCAATCTTATGATTACCAATATTTTCATGTGTGGTTTCAGGTAAAATAGCTCCTTCCTTATCAGTTCCTTTTACAATCATATCTTGATAACGATCACCAAAACCTTTTTTTAGAATATCAGAAAATTGTGAGTTCCAAGCCGCCATTCCAAAGAGCATAACATAAGTATTATCAAATCCAGCATAACGTGTAATTCCTGTAACATAACTTGCCATTTGTCCTGAATAACAAACAATTACAACTTTTTCATAAGCAGCAGCTTTTTGTTTATTTTTCAGAAATTCAATTACTTTATCTTTCGGAACATTATAAGCTCCATTGATATGTCCGGCTTCGTAAGCATCAGGTTTCCGTATGTCTATAATCAACCAATCCTTCGTATGTTCCAAAACATCAGCAGCATTTATTACGGGTGGAAATTGTTGAGAGTTGATAAAATTTCCATGTTCAAAATAAATTTCAGCCAATGTCTTTGACTTTTTAGTTTTTAAAAAATCATCAAAATTAACAGACTTGCCGACAGGTTTACCGGTATATTCTTTGGTTTTACATGAAATAAATCCTAAAACCAAAAATAATAATATGGAATACTTTATTTTTTTCATTTTTCGGTAATTTAAATTTTTAAAATACTATTTTTCAAATAATTAAGCAGGAACTTGTATCTGCTTAACCACACCCTCCGGTTACTTCTTTTTTCTTATGCTTAACAATAGGTTTGGCAGGAGCTGATTTTTTAACAGTTTTAGAAGTTCCTCCACCACCATAACGGCTTTTTATATCTTTAACTGCCTCCGCATAATCTACCAAAGGATCTTCATCATTATACAAACCGCTATAAATATAAAATCCATTCATTATTTTATCCCTAATAAAATCATAGCCTCCCAAGGCTACATAAAATTTCCCTTTTTTAAAATGACTCGACATTAGTGCCATCAATCTTGGTGAAGAAGCATCCTCGCCATAAAGTATTAAGATATCATCTTTTGAAATTTTATTAAAATATTTCTTATTGAAAAAATTTTTCATTGGAATATTAATAGCTCCCGGCAAATGACTAACCGCATATTCATGAGGAGTCCTGATATCTATAAATTGAACTCCTTTCATATTATCAGAATACAATAAGTCTGCTAACTGTTCATTGGATATATCATTGGCTTTACAACCTTGTTGAACATCATTCAATGTAATTCCTTTTTTATTACTACAAGATGTAAATAATATAAGCCCAAATATTAAAATTAATAAGTTTTTCATTTTCATAAATTTTTGTTTTTCAATACATTATTTAACCACAACCTCCTGTAACCTCTTTTTTCTTACGTTTTACAATAGGTTTAGAAGGAGCTTTGGGTTTAGCATTGGCAGATGAAGCTCCTGACACTTGAATTCCAGTAAAGAATATTTGCGCTCCTTTTCTGAAAAGATATTGTTTTTCCAATTCAGCGGTTAATTTTTCAGGTTTTGGTTTTTGCGGATTTAAAATATTTCTATACCAAGCATTTAAACCACCTTTCATAACCTTGTTACCTTTGTATTCATAACTAGCTAACATCATCCAAGCTTCATCGGCAGCACTGGAACCATTGGAATATAAAACAGTAGTATAAACATCTTGATCCAAATAATCACGATTTTTTTTATCCAATAATTTATCTGCCGGTATATTTATAGCTCCCTGAATACTAAATTTATTATATTCTTCCGGAGAACGCACATCTATCAAAAGCAAACTAGGATCATTTTCCATAATCATTTTGGCAACCTCATCCGTCGATATATATCGTCCTTGTTTATTTACTTCATAAAGTAAACTTTTGGCATCCATAATTTTAGGTAAAGGTTTTATATCGTTTAAAAAGATTGATACAATACTTCCTAAAACCAACAGACTGATAATTAAAAATTCTCTTCTTTTCATCATAATAATTTTTTTAAAGTCCTAAATCATCTAAATCGGATTTATCCATTTTTTTTGTCCAGGAATCTTGCCATTTTTGAAAAACTATAAAAGATATGACAGTAATAATCGTAAGTAAGAAAATGAACAAACCTTCTTTAATACCTATCCATTGAGCAATATCTATTTTACCCATTTTTCCGGCTTTTCTTAGTCCTTCCCAAATAAAATCATAAGTAAAAATAAAACCTAAAATTCCTATAAATACACCGGAAATAAAAACCCAAGCATCAATTTTTCCCGATGCAGCGGCTGATAAACTGGTGCCGGGACAAAAACCGCCAATAATAAAACCCAATCCCATAATTGCACCACCAATCAATGTAGGGATCCAAAATGTTTTGGGATAAAAGGTTAAAGTTACATCTATTATACCCATATTATGAAGTATAAAAAGACCAATTAATGCAGTCATTGCAGCAGTAAAGAATACTTTAATTACCGTTGCGTCATAACCGTAAAATACTCCGGCTAACTTTCTGGTGTTGGTAAATCCTGCTGCTTCCAACAGAAAACCAAAACCTATTCCTATTAGAAATCCAATCAATAAATTATATTCGGGATTTAAAAGTTCTTGTGGATATAGTGGTCCCATAATTTTCTAATTTTTTGTATTAATCCATAATTTTCTAAAAATAAAAGCAAATAAAAATCCAAATCCGAAAATTGCAATTAAACCAATGTATCCGGACAATGAATTTACCGCCATTCCGGATAATACCAATCCGGAGGTACAACCTCTACCTAATTGTGTACCAATCCCCCAAAGCACTCCTCCAATTAATGCCAAATAAAGACGTTTTTTATTGGTGATATGCGGAGCTTTTCCAATAGTCCATTTAAGACGTCCAAATATGGCAGCAGAAATTAATGCTCCGAATATTACCCCTAAAAGTTCATAAACCAGCCAAGTATGCATAGGTCCTTCATCAGAATTTACATGAGGCGCAACAAAAGCATTTTGATGAGCATATTCCGGAGCGACTGTATTGATTACCCCTATAGCTACATCCCTATATCCTCCGCTTGATCCTAAACCTTCACCAGCAAAATAATAAGCGGCAATAATCAACAAGCCTAGGAAAAATCCTGCGACATATGAATTGATATATTTATTTCTTTGTATCTTCATTTTTTTAAAATTTTAATTTATAAATAACTAAAAAGGATATTCGGACATTTGACCGGCATAAACCATAATCACACGAAATATAAAACCCCCTATAAGCACTAAAAGTGCTGGAAGTGCCGGTGGAATATGAAATCCTTTAAGTTCAAAAGCTTCCAAAATAAAAGGTAATACCAAACCAAATCCAACAAAAACTACCCAGAACAATACGGTAAATTCTCCTCCTAAGAATAGATGAGCCGCTTGCTTAAATACCTCCGGACCTGCTTGCATACCCATAATCATATGAATTATAAAGAACAATTCTGTAGCTATAAGTGCCATATCAATTGTTGACATAAGTTTTCTTTCTTTTTTATTATTACTCAACCACATCACAAAAGCTGAACCGGTTGAAACACCTGAAGTAAGGAATAACGGACCTAAAATCGGATTGTTCCAAAGCGGATGAGCATTAAAGGCTGATAAAAGAATACCTGTATATATACCCAATATAATTGATAAGAACAATAATATCCAAGCAAAGAAAGTACGATATTTTCTGAAAGTCAAGATTACAAAACGGGGAATAAGCCAATTATGTTCCAAATCACGTATAAATTTCGTGATAAAATCAAGCTTTTTCCAGCCTCTTTCATGCAAATATTTTTCTATATCATCCACATAACTTAACGGCCAAAGTAAAGATAAAATACTTACTGCCACCAAGGTCCATGCGCCCCATGACATAGGAGATTCTATTCTAAAAGTAGTAAATAATTGCCAAACATATAATTTATGGTGTAAATCATAAACCAACAATAATAAACCTATAACAATAATTATAAAAGTAAATATCGGGGCAATTTTTACTGTAAAAGGCATATCATTTTCTTTACCTTTTAGATAATACAAAGTGGCAAATAACAAAATTCCGGCAGCCAATCCCCCTAAAAATAAATAAGTAGCAATTGGCCACCCCCAAATATGAACATGAGGATATAAACCATGAATATCTCTTGCGGTTTGAAATAATTCTTCCATAATTGTTTATTTTAAATAATATATTTGAGGAGCTGTTCCCGCTTCGGGAATCAAAGTATAATTTTCTCTTGATTTTATCAATTGAGAAATTTCACTATCGGGATCGTCCAAATCTCCAAAATGCATACAAGTTGTCGGACAAACCGAAACGCAAGCGGGGTCTAAACCGTCAGCTACACGGTGGTCGCAAAATGTACATTTATCTACATATCCATCGGGATGAAAATATCTTGCTTCATAAGGACAAGCTTCTATACAAGCACCACAACCGATACATTCGTCGTGTGTAACTTTTACTATTCCTCCTTCAATTACATGACTTGCACCGGTTGGACAAGTTCTTACACATGGAGTATCTTCACAGTGATTACATCTGCGGGATTCAAAATGCATAAATAAATTGGGATATTCTCCTCTTGCCAATTCTATAATCCAGTCCCTGGAATAACCCATTGGAACATTATTTTCCGTTTGACATGCTACTACGCAGTCACCGCAGCCAACACATTTATTGACTTCTATTGCCATTGCATATCTCATGATTCTTTATCTTTTTTATTATGTGGATTTTCAGTTAATATCGTAACAAAATTATTACGCATACCGGTTCCTCCGGTTTCAGGGTCTTTTTCTATATTGTATATCATTTCGGAATCTAAAATTCCTCTACCGTAAGCTCTATGCATTTCCAGTTTTTTTCCATCGACGAAAATTCGTCCTTTATTTCCAAAACCGTGAGGCATAAATACGGAATCGTGTCTGATTCTTTCGGTTATTCTAACTTTTATTGGAAATGAGCTTACCTTTCCTTTGGGATTTTTCAACCAAACTTCTTGTCCGTTTTCCAATCCATAAATTCTAGCCACTTTCGGATGCACCCATAATAACGGATCGTGTTGTAACTCAAACAAATAAGGATTATTTAATGTTCTTCCGAAAGTATGCATAGGCAAACGACCGTAAATTAAACGTAAATATCCCGGAGGAGTATCTCCATGATCTTTATATACGGGCATGGGGTCATATCCCCATTCGGCAAAGTCGGTAGAATACAATTCTATTTTTCCTGTATTGGTATTGAACCAATATTCTTCTCCGGGTTTTAGATACATCGGAGTTTTTCTGGGAAAATATTTTACTCCTACTTTTTTCAATTCTTCTATTGACGAACCTACTTGTTTCAATTGCCAATCCAAAACTTCTTCAAAATCTTCCCATTCATAAAAATCTTTTAGTCCCAAACGTATTCCTATTTCTCTGGCTATCCACCAACCGGGTTTAGAATCCCACTTGGGTTTTACAGCAGGATAACGCAATGCAATATTGGGTTGTCTGTGATGTGCGGTTCTTAAATGATCTAAACGTTCCAAATAAGTTGCTTCGGGCAAAACCACATCGGCATATCCGGTTATTTCAGCAGGCATTGTATCCACTACTACAATAAAATCCTGATTATCCAAAGCCCGCTTAATTTTGTCTTGACTAGGAATGGATTGTAAAGGGTTTGTTGCAGCAATAAACATACCTTTTACTTTATAAGGTCCTTTATATTCAGGCAACGCATGGTCTATAATTTCATTGGTAATTCCCATGATAGCCATTTTATGTTTTTCACGGGAGATATCTTTCCAAGACCATTTGGGTTTGGGGAATGGCGGATGAGCTTCTTTCGGAAGTTTTACTTTTTCAGGGAAATAAAATCCACCTTCTCTACCCCACGAACCTAAAATAGCATTTAATATGGCAATTGCCCTTGTTCGCTGGGTATCATCGCCATACCAAGCCGTATGTCTTCCGGGATGTATAATCACTCTTGGCGAAGCACCACCTATCATTCGGGCAGTTTCATAAATATCTCCTGCCGGAATTGTTGTAATACTTTCCGCCCACTCGGGCGTATATTTTTGCACATGTTCTTTGAGTTGATCAAAACCGTAAGTATATTGTGCTACATAATCTTTATCATATAGTCCTTCATTAATTATAACGTTCATCCATGCCAATAATAAAGCCAAATCGGTAGAAGGTTTTATAGGCAACCATTTAGTAGAATGAGCTGCCATAGTAGAAAATCTGGGATCAACCGTAATAATGGTTCCTCCTTTATCAATCAATTCGGACACCTCTTGCACGTGTCCATTATGCATATTTTCACCGATATGATTACCGATTAAAACCAAGCAGTTGGTATTTCGGACATCGGTAGGTTCGGGAGATGCCAATCCAGCTCCGTAAGTTGCGATAAAACCTGCTTCACGAGTTATTAAACATTGTGCACCGGCAGGCTCTCCCATTGTTTGCGATCCCCAAGCTTTAAACAGATGTTCAAAATGTGGTCCGGTTTTTCCGTGAAACAATAAAGCCATGCTTTCTTTACCATACTTTTTTTCTATGGCTTTCATATTTTTTACAATCACATCAAAAGCTTCGTCCCAGGTGGCTTCTTTAAATTCAGGCTTTCCGTTTTTACCTTTAACCCTAATCAATGGTTTTTTTAAACGGTCTTCATCATAATACATACCTAAACCTCCCGTTCCTCTCGGACAAAGTCGACCGTTTGAATGCGGATCAATGTCATTACCAATTACTTTTTTAATTTTACCTTCATTATCCTTGTAAACCCAACCGGCACAGTTCCAAAAACACACCTCACATACGGTGGGGGTTTTGATGGCTTCATTTTCAAGCAAAGGTTTTTTTTCTTTGGGAAAGAGTGTTTCCCATATTCCGGTTAAAGGCTGAGCCATTGCAATACCGGCTGTTGCCGTTCCGGATATTTTTATAAAATCCCTTCTATTAAGTTTATTCATAATAAATAATTGTTGTATTATTTACTACAAATCTACAATATAGAAGTCCGAAATAAAATGATACTTGGCAGGTTTTGGCTTAATAAAATGACGAAAATCAGTTATTTACAATTTTACTCTTATTTAGAATAGTAATAAATAAAAAAAATTATTTTTTAGACCAAATTTTGTAAATAATAAAAGGAATTAAAATACCTATAATTATTCCTCCCAAAATATCCAAAGGATAATGTACCCCAAAAGCCATTCGGGTGTAAGCAATCAAAATCGCCCAAAGATAAAAAGGAATAACTTTTTTGAAAGATTTTGTTACCAAAAGCATAGCCATTGCCAAAGCAAATACTTCCGTTGTATGCCCCGAAGGAAAAGAATAACCTCCTGCATCTAAATGTTGTATATTTATAAACGAATGAATATCATAGGGACGAGGACGTTTGATAATAATTTTTAAAAGATTGGTAACTATGGCAGCTGATAAGATAGAAGTTATAATAAAAATTACATTTTTATAACTTTTGTTTTTTTGATTAAAGCTATAAATTAAATAAATAAATATAAAAACAATGGTTAGTAAAGTCGTATTTTGGGTAACCCAAATAAAAAATTTATCTGCATAGACTGGTCTATGCAGATAAATTTGTTTTAATATATCAAAATCAATCTTTTCCAATATTATAATAATTAAGAAAATTGCTTATTAAAATATCCAACTTCATATAAAGTTTGTTTCATTTTTTTATAGGTTCTTTCCATATCAAAATCCAAACCTATAGACATACGAATCAGACCATCCGACAAGCCCATTTTAGCTTGTTCTTCTTCGGGAACTTCGCTCGATGTTCCTTTTCCGGGTGCATTGAACAAAGTTTTATAAAAACCTAAACTAACTGCCAAATATCCTACATTCTTTTTTTGAAGTTTTTCCATAAATTCCGTCGCCATTTCACCTGTTTTCAAATCTAATGTAATCATACCGCCAAATCCGAAGTCAGGGTTCATCATTTTCTTAAATAGTTCGTGCTGCGGATGAGATTTCAGTCCGGGATATTTTACTTTAACTCCGTCTTTTTCCAGATTTTCTGCCAAATATTGCGCATTTTGACTGTGTTTTATCATACGAATGGGAAGCGTTCGCATATTTTTTAATATTTGAGCCGAGCGTAAGCTATCCATCACCGGACCTAAAAGCATACTGGCTCCGTCATTTACATTTTTCAGTGTATTTATAAAATCGGTTGAAGAACAGATTACACCTCCCACAGTGTCATTAGTCCCATTGATAAACTTGGTCAAACTATGAATCACAACATCAGCACCTAAATTTGCAGGAGTGAAAATCAGCGGAGTAAAAGTATTATCTACAACTAACTTTATATTGTATTTTTTGGCTATTTCGGATAAAGCTTCAATATCCGCCAATTCCAGCAAAGGATTGCTTAAAGTTTCACAATATATCATTTTTGTATTGGGTTGAATGGCTGCTTCAACTTTTTCTAAATCGGTTATATCTACAAATGAAGTTTCGAT
>Ga0256833_1003024_pt1 | contig 11619 bp, 8 predicted proteins | sample 356284metaG_FD_190535 | JGI IMG/M metagenome (GOLD analysis project Ga0256833, IMG submission 190535) | Hydrothermal vent microbial communities from Mid Atlantic Ridge, Atlantic Ocean - 356-284 | ecosystem: Environmental > Aquatic > Marine > Hydrothermal vents | place: Atlantic Ocean: Mid...
AGAATTTTGGGGCTACGCTGCCGGTGAAAATTTAACTCTGCAGGATTTGATAGCCGAAAAATATACAGGGATAAGACCCGCACCGGGATACCCTGCCCAACCCGATCACACTGAAAAAATAACTATTTTCAAAATGCTCGATGTTGAAAATTCAACGGGAATTACTCTCACCGAAAGTCTCGCAATGTACCCCGCCGCTTCAATTTGCGGGATATATTTCAGTCACCCCGAATCGCGATATTTTAATGTAGGGAAAATCGATAAAGACCAAGTAATCGATTACAGCAAGCGCAAGGGCATGCCGGTCAAAGAAACGGAAAAGTGGCTAAAACCCTATTTGAATTATGTGTAATTCATTTTTACCTTGATTATTATCCCGTAATGATTATTTTACCTTCGTAAAATCAAAATACTATTCTAGAACGAACGGAGAACAACATGAATAAATTAACATTTACCGTTTTTATAATTTTAACCGCTTCCATCACGTTTTTAACCGGCAGGAGTTTCAGAGTGCAACAAGTTCCCTACGGTTCGAAATACAGTTGCAACACTTGCCATACAAACGGTGGCGGAACCCCAAGAAATCCATTCGGGAAAGACGTTGAATCCAGAGTTTCACCGGGCGGCAACGAAACATTTTGGGGACCTGACCTTGCCGCACTCGATTCGGACGGCGACGGATTCACCAATGGTGAAGAATTACAAGACCCCGAAGGCAATTGGAAACAAGGCGATCCCGATCCCGGAGATCCGAATTTGGTTACACACCCAGGCGACCCGGACGACCATCCGCCCGTTGTATCAGTAAAAGACGAAAAGAATTTCCAAAACGAATTCGTATTGTTCAACAACTATCCTAACCCCTTTAATCCGAGCACTAAAATTTCGTTTAACATTCCGGTAAATTCTCACGTTACTTTGAAAATCTATAATGTGAAAGGCGAACTGGTAAAAACCCTTGCCGATAACGATTATACCCCGGGAACTTACGAAGCACTTTGGAACGGAAGAAATGACAACGGCGTGCAAGTTTCTGCCGGTATTTATTTGTACAGACTAAATGCCAATAGCTTCACCGAAACAAAGAGAATGGTGTTGTTGAAATAATATCTTCCCTTCTGCAAAATTTTAAAACACTTTACTTTTATAAAATATTTTTTTATTATTAACCAGACTAATAATTCTGATTTTATTTTTTTATCAAGGTGAACCTCGGGATATTTATTTCAATCACAAACGGATGGAAACATGAGATCAATAAAAATAATTACCATATTGTTTTTTATTACATCACTTTCCTATGCAACAACTTACAAAGTAGGACCGGGTCAAACTTATACCGAATTGGGTTCAGTACCTTGGCTTACATTGGAACCCGGTGATACAGTATTAATTTATTGGCGCAGTACACCCTATGCTTCCAAAATTTTTGTTAGAGTTTCTGGAACGGAAGAAAGTCCTATTGTGATAAAAGGTATTCCGGATTCCAATGGCAATTTACCGATAATTACTGGTGAAAATGCTACAACGGATCCCCAGTTCAATGGATATTTCAGCACTGAATGGACGGAAGACTTAGGATTATTCCTAATTCATAGAAATGTGAATGTACCACCAGAAGATGATGAAAACTACAAACCTAGCTTTTTAATTTTTGAGTATTTGGAGTTAACAGGTGTTAAACCCGAAAATACTTTTACCGATCAAAACGGAAATATTCGTAATTACAACCAGTTCTCATCCGCCATTCATGCATTGGAATCGGACAATCTTACAATTAGGCATTGTAAAATTCACGATAACGCTCAAGGTATTTTTACGAACAGCAACGGTGATACGGAAGGATATATTTCGCGCAACACACTTATAGAATATAATGAAATTTGGGGTAACGGAAACTCAGACGAAGACGGAACCGAACACAATATCTATATACAATCGGCTGGAACGGTTATCCAGTATAATTACTTCGGTAGTTTGAGAGCAGGCTCGCAAGGGGCGAATATCAAAGACCGCTCCTCCGGAACTATTATTCGCTATAATTGGTTGGAAGGTTCGGCCAGAATATTGGATTTGGTTGAAACGGAAGACGCCGCCCCCATTATTATGAATGAACCGAATTATCACGACATTTACGTTTACGGTAATATCATTGTGAATGACTTGAAAAAAGATCCTTTCGGTGTAAATTTAATTCATTTCGGTTTCGACAACTCACCTGTAGAAGCAAAAAGAGGAACTTTATACTTTTATCATAACACTATATATATAAAAGGAGATCAAGAAGATTATTGGTATGTAAACCTTTTTGACGTACCCGATGACTCCGACCCTTCTACAAAAGAAGGCACAGTGGCGATGTACAACAATATAATTCAAAAAGAAGGTACCACACATCTCCAAATGATGAGGGATGGTGGAACAATTAATTTTTATGAAAACAACTGGATCACTGAAGGTTATACTGTACTTGCCGATGAAGCAACCGCTCAATATAACTTTTATACAAACCCAATCACAGGAAACGACCCGGGGTTTACCGATGCAGCTTCGGAAGATTTTACTCTTACAAATACTTCTCCATGTATTAATATTTCTGGTGACTTGCCTTCCAATATCATACAGGATTATCCGGTGGAGAAAGAATACGTTAAACACGCTAATGTGAAACCGAGATTGGTAATTGGATCTGCGTTCGAATTGGGTGCATTCGAAAACGATCAAGTTGTACCTGTCGAGTTAGAATCTTTTTCTGCAAAACTAATCGGCAGCGGAGTGGAATTAATTTGGAATACCGCAACGGAGATTAATAACTTCGGTTTCCAAATAGAAAGAAGGCAATTAACAAATTCAAAAGGTGAGTATCTTGAAAAGCCATGGTCTATTATCGGTTTCGTACGTGGACACGGTTCAAGTAATATTCCCATTCAATATCATTTTAAAGACAAATCAATTTCCGTTGCAGGTAAATATGCGTACAGATTAAAACAAATTGATACGGACGGCAGATTCGATATTATTAATAATCTAGTAGAAATTAATGTTATGGCACCAATAAAATTTAATTTGTTTCAAAATTACCCTAATCCTTTTAATCCTACTACAATAATAAGTTTCAGTATTCCAATTAATACCCATGTGCACTTAACAGTGTTTGATGCATTGGGGAATAAAATTGCCACATTAATAAATGAATTGAAAGAAGCAGGATATTATAATTATTTGTTTAACGCATCCAAGTATGCAAGCGGAGTTTACTATTACGAGCTAACTACTGAAAAATATTCTTTAACCAAAAAAATGGTTTTATTAAGGTAAAATTTTATTTTGCCATTTGGAAATTACGGGAAGCATATAATGTCCGACACGAGAAATAATTTGTTCAAATGTTTTTCTTTGCAACCAGCAATGCTTTATTAATACTTTGATTATTTTTATTATAATCAATAAATTCATTATATTTTAATACTTTAAGTGTATTAAATGCCTCCCTTAGCTCACCAGGTTTCACCAAAAACAAAGGATTTCTATGCAATTTGTCCGTCTCCTCTCCCCTCATTAATGTTTCGTAAATCAAAATACCAGCGGGTCTAAGCGCATTCTTAATCAGCGGGAATAACTGCCTATTTAAATAATTTATACATATAATTAAGTCATATTTGTCCGGCTCTAATATGTAATTGTCCAAATCGGCTTGAATCACATTTAAACCTTTAATTCTTTTCAAATTTTCAACGGCAACATCACTTAACTCAACTGCATCCACTGAGAAACCGTGTTCAACCAAATATTTTGAATTTCTACCCATTCCGGCAGCAATATCCAAAGCATTTTTACCCTTCGCAAGTTTACTGTATTCAATAACTGCTTTGTTAACTCCGGTTAAATAATTCCCTTCGGAATATTTTTTATTCCACCTTTTCCTGTCTTCTTCCATGATCTTTAATTTTTCATATTCAAAATTAGTCGACTATTTTCTTTATATTAGAATTCATTCAAAAAAATTTATAGAGATAAATTATGAATAACTTAATCAACCAACAAGATTTAAATACTTGGGCAACATATTTACTCGATTATTCGCTGGGCGGTGTGCAACCCGGCGATATTATAATGATAAAAGGAGAAAACATTTGCTGGCCGTTAATCTCCGTGCTACAAGACAAAATATTTGAAGCCGGTGGAATTGCCGATGTAAACATTGTTGCGCCGGATAACGATCGCGGTAAAGTTTGGGGAGCTTCCATGGCAAAATACGGCTCGGTGGAACAAATCCGAAAAGTTCCTCAATGGCATATAGATAGATACGAGGCAATGACAAAATATATCGAAATTCTAGGTGCGGAAAATCCGTCCTTGTTCACCGGTGTGAAAGAAGATTTGGCTCAGGAAATCATGAAGGTGGATGAACCGATTAAAAATATAAGACTTAACAAACCTTGGGTACTTACTCTGTTTCCAACACAAGGATTTGCCGATTTGGAAGGTATGACGCTCGAAGAATATACAAAAGTGATTGTTAATGCATCTACGGTTGACCCGCGTTACCTCGAAGATGTTGAAGAAGATATTTATAATTTAATGGATAAAAGTGATATTATTAGAATTCAAACCGAACATCCCGGAACCGGCAAACTTTTGGAATTAAAGATGAGTATTGCCAACAAAAATATCGTAAAGTGTACGGGCAAAAGAAATTTCCCCGACGGTGAGGTTTTTACAAGTCCCGATGCCAACACCGTTGAAGGTGAAATTTTTGTTGATCTTCCGGTTTATCAAGGTGGCGGCGATATTCAGGGAATTTATTTGAAATTCGAAAACGGAATGATTACGCAATACCGCGCTCAACAAGGCGGGGAAATTTTACAAAAAATAATCGAAACCGACCGGGGTTCGCACCGGTTGGGCGAAGTGGCGCTGGGTATGAATAACGGTATAGAGAAAGTATTGAAACACCCGCTGTTTGTCGAGAAAGTCGGTGGAACCTTGCATATCGCTATTGGTGCAAGCTATCCCGAATGTTTTGTGGATGACGAAACTACCGGTGAAAAACGGAACGCGATAATTAACGAATTATTTGAAGCCGGGATTTTGAATAAATCGGCTCAACATGTAGATATTGTTACGGATTTCAGACCCGGTGGCAGCGGCCGAGCTGTTTATCTGGACGATGTAAAGCTCGAAATCGAAAACAACATTTGGGTTATACCTAAGTAAATGTAATTTAAATTAAATAAATTCAACTTAATATGAACGTAAACATCACTTCGGAAATCGGGAAATTAAATTCGGTAATCATTCACACTCCGGGAAAGGAAGTGGAAAACATGACGCCCGAAAGTGCCGAACGGGCTTTATACAGCGATATTCTTAATCTTTCCGTAGCTTTAAAAGAATACGCAGAATTCAAAAAGGTACTTGAACAAACAACAAAAGTTTTTGAAGTTAAAGATTTGCTGAAATCCGTTCTTCAAAACGGTGAAGCTAAATCTTACTTGCTTAAACACGTTTGCAGGTATGAAAAAACGGAAGATATCAAGAACATGCTTGAGTCTCTTCCCAATGATGAGTTGGCCAAACAATTGATTGAAGGCGTTCCCATACTTAAAAACAATCTAACCGCTTTTCTCAGTCGTGAACGGTATTCGCTTCAACCATTGCACAATTTGTTTTTCACGCGGGACAGTTCTATGGGTTTGTACGGGAATCTTCTGGTCGGGAAATTAGCAAGCCGTGTACGTGAACGCGAAGCAATGATTATGGATACTATTTTTAAATTTCATCCCAAATTGAAAAACCAATCCATCAATCCTTTTTATGATGATAAAGCCGAGAAAATAACTATAGAAGGCGGCGATGTTATTGTTGCACGTGAAGATATTGTGTTAATAGGTATTGGAAACAGAACCACTACGCACGGGGTTGATTTTGTAATTAATCATTTTAAAAAATCCGGAAAACGTAAAAACATAATTGTTCAAGAACTACCCAACTCTCTCGAATCTTTTATTCACCTCGATATGGTTTTTACTTTTCTTGATCATGATAAATGCATGGTTTACGCTCCGGTTATTTTTAAGCATTATCATTTGCGCACTGTGCATATTGTTATTGACAACGGCGAGGTAAAATCCATTAGCGAAGTGCCGAACATTTTGGAAATTCTGAAGACATTGGGGATTGACCTAAAACCCATTCATTGCGGGGGAAATACGGACGAATGGACACAAGAACGTGAACAATGGCACAGCGGTGCAAATTTCTTTGCACTTGCACCCGGGAAAATTATGGGTTACGCACGCAATGTTTATACTATTGAAGAGCTGAACAAAAACGGCTTTGAAATAATAAAAGCCTCCGAATTCGATTCCTCAAAATTCAATATGAATGATGAGAAGAAAATCGTTATAACAATTGAAGGTGACGAATTGGCCAGAGGCGGCGGAGGGTGCCGATGCATGACAATGCCGCTGAACAGGGAAACCGCTTTTTAAAACCATCTGATAATTATTATGACTGAACACATTTTAGTTAGCTTTGCTATCATTGTTGTTGCGGGTACCGTTGCCCAATGGCTTGCATGGAAATTTAATCTTCCATCCATACTTTTGCTTATGATTATCGGTATTGCAATTGGACCGGTTGCGGGGTATTTGAATCCCGATGAATTTTTCGGCGATATTTTATTCCCCTTCGTTTCAATCTCGGTTGCAATTATTTTATTCGAAGGCGGTTTAAGTTTACATTTTAATGAATTTAAGCAAATCTCCAGAACAATTTGGGGCATAATCACAATTGGGAATTTGGTTACTTGGGGATTAACTACTGTAATTTCCTACTATTTTCTAAATTTGCCATTGGGGCATTCACTTTTAATTTCCGCAATTCTTGTTGTTACAGGTCCAACGGTTATAATACCAATGCTAAGACAAATAAAACCCAAAGGCAGAGTTGGTGCAATTTTGAAATGGGAAGGAATTGTTAACGATCCCATCGGTGCGATTTTGGCTTTGCTGGTCTTCGAAATCTTAATTGCAGCCGGACCTGCCGAAGCCACCACAATCGCAATTTATACAATATTAAAAAGTTTTATAATTGGAATTGCTTTGGGTGCGGCAACCAGTGTATTTATTATCTACTTATTAAAAAAAGACGCCGTTCCGGATTACCTGCAAAGTCCGTTCATTTTAACAATGGTTATCGGAGTATTTGCCTTATCAAATGTTTTGCAAAGTGAAAGCGGACTGTTAACCGTGACCGTTATGGGTATGATTCTTGCAAATCAAAAGTACGTAACCATTCATCATATTATCGAATTTAAAGAAAATCTAAGAGTGCTTTTAATTTCTTTTCTTTTTATCGTACTATCCGCCCGTTTGCAGTTAAGCGATTTACAGCTGTTGAATTGGGGTAGCTTTTTATTCGTTGCGTTGTTAATAATAGTGGTAAGACCGGCGGCAATTTTCGCTTCCACAGTAAAATCCGGGCTAAAAATAAAAGAGAAAATATTTTTGTCGGGAATGGCACCACGCGGTATTGTTGCCGCAGCCATCACTTCTTTGTTTGCCATTGAGTTAAGTGAAAAACACATTACCGGTTCCGAAACACTTGTGCCGGTTATGTTTTTGGTAATAATCGTAACCATCACGTTATACGGTCTGACCGCCAGCACATTGGCAAAGAAACTCGATCTCTCGGAATCAAATCCCCAAGGCTGCTTAATCGTCGGAGCTCACAAGCTAGGCCGGTCAATTGCCAAAGCTTTAAATGATGAACATTTTAAAACTTTACTGATCGATACAAACCGTTCGAACGTAATGCAAGCCCGGATGGAAGGACTGAACGCCATTGCCGGAAATATTCTATCCGAATCTATTATTGAAGAAATAGATTTGGACGGGATTGGTAAACTTATAGCCTTAACAACAAACAATGAGGTTAACTCTTTGGCCGCTTTACAATTTTCCAGAATCTTCGGCTCGTCCAATGTTTTTCAAATTGGAATGGACAGAAACAAGGACGGTAAAATTGACGAAGTTTCAAGGGAACTAAGAGGCAGAATTTTATTCAGCGATTCGGCTTTAATGTGCACCCTTGAAGAATTAATTGTCGATGATTCGGCAATAAGTTCTACAAAAATAACCGAAGAATTTAATTACGAAAAAATGAAAGAAAAATACGGCGAACAAAATATTATCCCACTTTTTTTAATTACGCCCGATCACGAATTGCTTGTTTATTCGAAAGATAATAAACCGGTACCCAAACCGGGCGATATTCTAATGAGTATAATTATAAAAAATCACAACATACACGAGGGGACGCCATGAAGATAATAAAATATTTTACTATTTTATTTTTGAACGTACAAATTATAATATTATCACAGAACATAAAACCCGCCGGGGATTTGGTACACACATACTCGATTGTTGCAAGGGATTCTGTTACCGGAGAAATGGGTGTCGCGGTACAGTCGCACTGGTTTTCCGTTGGATCACTTGTAGCTTGGGGTGAAGCCGGTGTTGGCGTTGTAGCTACACAATCTTTTATTAATCCGTCATTCGGTCCCCGTGGTCTTGCGCTTCTTAAACAAGGTTTATCGCCGGAACAAGTTGTAAAATATTTAACTGAATCGGATGACGGACGCGATGTAAGACAATTAGCCATTTTGGACAGTAAAGGCAGAGTTGCCGCATACACAGGGAAAAACTGCATACCGGAAGCGGGGCACATAACCGGCAAAAATTTTTCCGTTCAAGCAAATCTGATGCTAAAAAACACGGTTTGGAAAGCCATGGCTGATGCATTTGAAAATACGAAAGCACCACTTGCGGAAAGAATGATTGCGGCATTGGAAGCGGCACAAAATGAAGGCGGCGACATTCGCGGGAAACAATCCGCTGCAATTTTGGTAGTAAAAGGCAAATCCACCGGTAAAGTTTGGGAAGACCGTTTAATAGATTTACGCGTTGAAGATAATCCCGAACCGGTAAAAGAATTAAAAAGACTATTGAAAATACACCGCGCTTACGAACATATGAATAACGGTGACCATGCGGTTGAAACGGGAAATATGGAACTTGCAATGAAAGAATATTCCAAAGCGGAAGAAATGTTTCCCGGTAATGAAGAAATGAAATTCTGGCATGCCGTTACTCTTGTAAACATAAACAAAATCGATGAAGCATTGCCATTATTCAAACAAGTGTTTGCCAAAAATAAAAACTGGAAAACCCTGCTGCCACGTTTAACAAAAACCGGTTTACTGAATGCCGGAAAAAAAGTTGTAAGCAAAATTTTGGAAGAATAGATTAATTGATGAACGAACCGTCGTATAACAAATTTCTGGCCAAAACTTTATATGGTTTGGAAGAAGTTCTTGCGGAAGAATTAAAAAATTCCGGAGCAAAAAACATTACGGTAAAAAACAGAGCGGTGGAATTTGAAGGGAACAAGGAAACATTATATTTAACAAACCTTTCACTGCGCACCGCTTTGCGGATTTTGGTTCCCGTGCGAAGTTTCATATTTAAGAACACGGACGAATTTTACACAAAAGCGAAAAATATAAAATGGTTTAACTATCTCAATCCTAACCATACTTTTGCCGTCGATGCGGTGGTCAATTCAAAAATCTTCAAGCATACGAAATATCCGGCTTTGAAACTCAAAGACGCAATTGTTGACAGAATCCGTGATAAAACCGGGAAGCGCCCCGATGTTGACACTGTGAACCCAAAGTTAAAAATTCATCTTCATATTCAAAATAATAAATGTAATATTTATCTCGATAGTTCCGGAAAATCTTTACACCGGCGTGGTTACCGGATTGAAGGCGGCAGAGCTCCGCTTAATGAAGTACTTGCCGCCGGAATGATTCTCTTAACCGGTTGGAAAGGGAACACAAATTTTCTCGATCCGATGTGCGGCTCCGGAACACTTGTAGCCGAAGCTGCAATGTTAGCCGCTAATATCCCTCCCAACCTGAACCGCAATGATTTCGGGTTTATGAACTGGAATGATTTCGACGAAAATATGTACAATAAAATTAAAACCCTGTTAAAAGAAAAAATCCGTAAACCGGAAATTAAAATTGGCGGAAGTGATATTTCAAAAAAAGCTATTGCAATTGCCCGTAAAAACATTTCACGTGCTGGCTTGAACGTGCCCGTTACCTTGACGGTAAAAGACTTTACACAAATATCAAAAAACGGGGAAAGCGGCATAATTGTTACAAATCCTCCATATGGTGAAAGATTAAAAAGTACAAGTTTAATTGAACTTTATAAATCATTCGGGGATGTTTTAAAACAAAATTTTACCGGATACGAAGCTTGGATTTTAAGTGGTGATAAAACGGCTATTAAACATGTCGGGCTACGACCGGCTAAGAAATTAACTTTGTACAATGGAGCAATCGAATGTAAATTTCACAAATTCGAATTATACAAAGGCACAAAGAAAAAACGGTTGAATAATAAATGAACGAAGAATTGCAAGGTAAAATAATTAGAATCATTTTCCGCAATGAAGAAAATCATTACACAATAGCTTTGGTGAAAACTCAAGACAAGCAAACCGTTACGATAGTCGGTAATCTATATCAAGTTGGGATTGACGATTACGTAAAGTGCAGCGGTAGTTATTACGAACATCCTAATTATGGTAAACAATTTAAGGTTGAAAGTTACGAAGTAATTCTGCCCGAAGCGGAAAATGAAATCGAAAAATATTTGGAATCGGTTTTGTTGAAAGGCATAGGTCCGCAACTGGCAAAAGCAATAGTCGAAAAATTCGGGCAAAACACATTTAACGTTTTGGATAACAGAATAGACGAGTTAAAAAAAATAAAAGGCATCGGGAAAAAGAGATTCGGGTTAATAAGTAAAGCGTGGAATAAAATCAGAGAATCGCGCGAAATCATTTTCTCTTTGCAAAAACTAGGGCTGCCCGTAAACACTGCACTTAAAATTTACCACAGATTCGGAAAAGATACACTTGATATTATTGAACAAAACCCGTATTCGGTTGCAAGCGAAATTGAAGGAATCGGTTTTTTAACGGCGGACAAAATTGCTTATAAAATCGGATTGGCACACGATTCACAAGTTAGAATTGAGGCGGCGGTATTATACAAATTAACTTTGCTTGCAAATGACGGACACTCATTTTATCCTCTGAACGATTTGGTAAAAGAAGTTTTCAATATGCTCAAAGTAGATAGCGAATTAATTTACGATGCAATTTATTCATTGGAAAGAAGCGGTGACGTTTACATCGAGCGCGAATCAGGTGATGGCGGTGAATATGTTTATTCATTCCCTCTTTACTTTTCGGAAACCCAGATTGCATTCAAGCTGACCGGAATAATGAATTCCCCGCCTTTTAATTTTGGTGATATTAAAAACGTGGAACCGGAAAGAATAATAAATTCTCAAAAATACAAATTAACCGAGGAGCAAGCTGATGCCCTTAATTCGGCTATTAAAAATAAATTATTGGTTATAACCGGAGGTCCCGGAACCGGAAAAACTTTTGTAATTAAAACTTTAATCGATTACTTCAAACTGAACGAGATTAAAACTTCATTGTGTGCACCGACGGGTAGAGCCG
>Ga0256833_1003025_pt1 | contig 11618 bp, 9 predicted proteins | sample 356284metaG_FD_190535 | JGI IMG/M metagenome (GOLD analysis project Ga0256833, IMG submission 190535) | Hydrothermal vent microbial communities from Mid Atlantic Ridge, Atlantic Ocean - 356-284 | ecosystem: Environmental > Aquatic > Marine > Hydrothermal vents | place: Atlantic Ocean: Mid...
CGTAAGCTTGGCCGTTTTCTCCAACAGCTCGTCCGTTAATGGACTGGTCCCAAACTGTTCTATCAGCTTGTCGTAGTCCACCAGACCCTCAACGTCCCATGGGGTGACTTTAAAGTCGTCCATTCAAAGCACCTCCCCGCTTTAAAACGAGACCCGGAGCTAAGCCGGGACAGAAAAGGTCATCACCAGGGCCAAAAACAACCACCGCACATGGGGTAAAAAAGGAAGGGAAGGAGATTTAAAGTTTTTGGAAACCCCCACTCTAAAGGGTGAGGCTTTCAAAAGGAAAAATCAGCGGGTGATCTTTATCTTCCTCATCAGCTCAAGGGGCCCCGGGTTCCTCTCGAAGTAGTCCCTGACCGGCTTGAGGAGCTCGATGAGGTATTCAGCTACCGCGTTCTTCAAATCGAGCGGGTGAAGCTTTCCTTCCGCGAAATCCCTCTTCAGCTCCTCGAAGGTGGTGTAGGTGACATCGCCACCAAACTTTGCAGGTCTGTGGATTGTGAACTCCTTTGGTTCTTCACGGAAGATTATGTACTCGGCCCAATCTAAAACCGGGTTGTACTTGACCTCCTTAGCGGGGCAGAAGGCCTTCCTGAGCTTCTGTCTGATTTCCTCGGGGCTGTCGTGTATGAAAACTGCCGAGTATGGCTTGCTCTTGCTCATCTTCATCTGGGTCTTAAGTTCCTTGAACTGCTCCTCGCCCTCTATCGGCCACACCGGCGGTTCCTGAAGGCCGAGCAGGAGGTGGTGGTGGAGCGCTACCGGCTTGAGTTTTTCGCCTTTCCACTCGAGCGGGTGATATTTAAGCTTTTGAGCGACTTCAATCGCTATAACGTGGGCCTTTCTCTGGTCCATTCCGGCGTGGGCTATCGTAACCCCCTGGTAGAAGATGTCAGCAACCTGCATAGCCGGATATATGAGCTTCGCGAAGTCTATGGCCTCACCCATCTGACGACCCATTATCGTTATCGAGCGCATCATTCTAGCCAGTGTTACATTCTTGGATATGTCTATGACGGTCTGCCAGTAGTCGCCCTTCTCAAGTATCTCGCTCGCCAGAACGAACTCCACCTTATCCGGGTTCCCTCCCATCACCTTTATGCTCTGTTTCATGCCCTCCCTGAAGTAGGTTAGAGCGATCTTCTGGATAGTTTCGAGATCACCGCCGAGCTTGTCGTTTATCCAGCTGTGCCAGTCCGCTAGGAAAATCCGCGTCTTTATCCCTGCCTTCTGGAGGTCGGCTATTTTCGCTCCGGCCATCAAGCCTGTTCCGAGGTGAATGTAACCGCTGATTTCAAAGCCTATGTAGTGCTGCATCGGGATTCCAACCTCGAAGAGGTGCCTCAGGTTCTCCTCGGTCAGGAGCTCTTCGGTTGGCTTTAGCTTTATGAGCTGAACCTTTTCCTCAACATCCATCACTACCACCAACCTTTCAAGATCTCGATGCTTTAAAAGTGTTACAGGAATAGTGTTACAGGTGAGTAAATCTCGATAAGATTTATAACTTCAAAGCCATACTAATCTAACGGTGGTACCATGAAGAAGGCCGCCGTGTTACTCTCTGCCCTTGTGTTTTTGGAGATCTTTGGTTTTGCAACGAACACTATGGCAGCGACTACCAGCGCCGTTGTGCTTGTGGATCTCTCCCATGGGGAGAGCTTCAAGGGACTTCTACCACTTAAGCACACCAACAAAGAAACGGGAAAGGTTGAGACAACCCCGGGAATACTGGAAACAATAAAAGACTTTAAGTGGTACTACATTGGCGATCCAACGCTCAAAGATCAACTTGGAATAGACTCAAAAGGAACCAAGATAACGGCCGATGCTTTGAAAGGCGTGGACATGTTAATAATACCTCAGCCAACCAATCCCTTCTATCCGGATGAGATCAAGGCCATTAAGAGCTGGCTCCAAGAGGGTGGAAAAGTTCTCTGGGTTGCTGGGGATTCAGACTACGGAAGTGGTGCAAAAGTTCAGCAGTTCGTGGACAGCCTTCTTGACCAGCTTGGCATGACCAACCTCCGCGTTGACCTCTGTTCTGTTGAGGATCCCGTTAGCAACGCTGGAAAGCCCTATCGTGTTGTCGCCATCGTGGATCCAGACAAGAACACCCCTGGAGGGGACATGATAGTTAAGAACTTCAAGAACGGTGGGAAAGTTCTTGAACACGGTCCCGGTGTTATAGCTTGGGTTGAGAATGCCAACGGTCAGGGTAAATGGTATCAGCTCAACTCCACCAGCAAGCCCAAGGATGCCTACATAATAGTTCGCTCAAGCAAGAACGGTAGAATAGTTGAGAACACCATGCCTGCGGCCAAAGCCTACCAGGCTGGCGAGCAGGGTTCCTTCCCCATAGTCGCGGTTCAGATAGTCCAGCTTCAGGGCAAGAAGCCCGACGTTATAATCGTCAGCGGTGAGACCCCGATTGGCGGCTATGAGCCCATGTGGGCTTCAGTTTACTACGGTGTGAAACTCGATGGCCCTACCTTTATAAACAACTTCCTCCACTGGAGCATAGATATCGCCAAAGGTAAAATACCACTGACCTCCTCGGTGAGCTCCTCCGCTTCGTCCAAATCTAGCCCTGCGAAGAGCCCATCTTCATCTAAGTCTGGAATCTGCGGACCTGCGGCAATAGTGGGCTTGGCCGTTGTTCCACTCCTTCTAAGGAGGAGGAAGTGATCTCTCCCCATGTTTTCATTTCCCTTTGATTTTTGAACCAATAGGATTTTTAAGTGAAACAGAAAGTAAAAATTGAGTGGAGGGCTCGACCATGCGAAAGTTACTCTCCCTCTTGGTGGTTCTAGTTCTTGGATTGAGCGTTGTTGCCAGCGGCTGTATAGGGGGAACCAGCGGAAGCAGCGGTGGAACTGGAACATCCTCTGGCTCCTCTGGCGGTGGAAGTACTGCCACCAAGGGCATAACGCTCGTTATAGTAACAAGACACGATGCAACGATTCAGTATCTCGCTCAGGAGCTATTCCTGAAGAGTAAGATAGCGAAGGAGTATCACATAACCAACTTAAAGTTCATAAAGGTTCCAGAGGCCCTTTGGCCGGAGTACATAAAGCAGGGAGCCGACGTTGGTTGGGGTGGAGGACCCACACTCTTCGACGACATGTATAAGATGGGTTACTTGGCCCCCATAACCAACAAGAGCGTTCTTGATCTCCTTGGAAAGCAGATTCCCAAGACTTTGGCTGGAATGCCAATGATCAGGGAGGACAATGGGAAAGTTTACTGGATAGCCGCAGCACTCTCCTCGTTCGGTTTCACCGTCAACAAGGTTCAGCTTAAGAAATGGAACCTTCCCTTCCCCCACAAGTGGGAGGACATAGCCACTCCTCAATGGGCTCGTGACCCACCCCAGTACGGAATAGCGGATCCGACGAGAAGCACCTCCAACACCAGGATATATCAGATTATCCTCCAAGCCTTTGGCTGGGACAAGGGCTGGCGCATAATGACGCTCATAGCCGCCAACTCAAAGGTTTACGAGGCCAGCGATGCCGTTAGGGATGCAGTCATAAATGGAGAGATCGCCGCAGGTAACACCATTGACTTCTACGGCTACACCGCCATGAAGCAGAATCCAAACTGTGTCTACGTGATTCCACAGGGTGAGAGTATAGTTAATGGCGACCCAATAGCATCGTTGAAGTACAGTAAGCATCCCAAAGCCGCCCAAGCCTTTATATACTGGGTTCTTACGGAAGGTCAGGCTCTGTGGATGAGCCCAGAGGTCAACAGACTACCAATAAACCCCACCGTTTTCAACATGACCATAACCAAGGAGTACGCTCAGGCCCTTTTCAACGGCAAGTACGCTGGGGAAAAGTACGCCCAAGCTAGACCCACCCTTCTAAAGGCCTACAAGTTCACCCTCAGTAGTAAAGGCATACCCTTCAACGATGCCGAGGCTCTCGCCACCGTTAACTCGCTCCAGTACTACTTCAAGGCAACCCTTGTGGATGTTAACGGTCCCCTTCACCAGGCATGGATGGCCATTGTCAACGCCTATAAGAGCGGTAAGATAACCGAACAACAATTCAAGGAGCTTGAGAATGAACTTACGGCGCCGATACAGTTCAAAGACCCAGATACTGAAAAAATGGTTACCTTTACCGAGGACTACGCCAAGAAAATAAACGACAAGATAGCCACCAACGCAGCGTTCCAAAGTCAGCTCATGCAAGAGTGGAGGAACGCCGCCCAAGCCAAGTATAATAAAGTTCTTCAGGATCTCAAGAAGATGGAGGGTTAATTCTCCCAACTTTATTTTAAATTTCTCAACGTTTCCCACTTACTATTGCTTTTTTTCTGTCTATACTATTATCAGAAAACATTTTTAAGCCATGCCCAATAATCTCTGACATCAGGAAGAGGGGGAATGGCGGTGGTGGCAGTAAAAACCAACAAGATGATTGAGAAGTTGTTTGGAACACCACTTCCCGATCCAGTAGTAATGTTCTCCTTTCTGTTTCCACTGATATACCTTTTGGCTTTCCTGGTTGTGCCAGTCCTTGTAATGTTGGGGACGGCCTTTGAATTCAACGGTCACGTATCCCTTTACTGGTTCAAGAGCATCTTCGGTTCAGAGTACTACTTCAATCCCCTTCATCCCCAAGGCTATCTTGTTCAGACCATCACCTACGGAGGCCAGCAGGTCTACCACTTCTGGGGTTGGGATTTTGGAGTTGTCTTAAACTCCATCGTGGTTTCCATTAGTGTCATGATCCTCACAACGATTCTGGGAACGATTTTTGCCTTCGTCATGGCCCGTTACGAGTTTCCGGGCAAGAACATTATGAGAGTTCTCCTATTCGTGCCCCTCCTTGTTACACCCTTTGTTAACGTTGTAGTTGTAAAGAAGATGTTTCTTCCCAACGGTGTTATAAACTGGATATTCTACCAGCATCTTCACCTTCTCCCAAAACCCATATGGATAGACGGTTTGGTGGGCGTTATAGTAGCCCAAACTATAACATACTACCCTATAGTCTATCTCAACGCTTACGCAAGCTTTATAAACATAGATCCAAGCCTTGAAGAACAGGCCGAGAACCTCGGAAGTCGCGGATTCCACCTATTTAGAACCGTTACTTTTCCCCTAGCCCTGCCAGGAATCGCCGCTGGAGCAACCCTCGTTGGAATATTTAGTCTTGAAGACCTGGCTGCACCGATAGTTTTCCAGGGAAGTTCCATAGCAAGAAAACTAATGTCTTTCCAGATTTACAGCTCATTTGTCTCTGGCTTCGCCATAGGAAACCCCCAAATGGCGGCCTTGGCCCTCGTCATGCTCACAGTTGCGTTGATAATGTTCCTCTCGATAAGACACTACGTTGGCATGAGGCAGTACGCAATGCTTAGCAAAGGTGGCAGGTGGAAACCCAGAGTTGCCAAACCCAAATGGTGGCAGGCGGTTCTTATATACCTTGTCGTGATTCCAATGCTCCTCATAACAATTTTTCCCCAGATTGGCGTTGTCCTCTTGGCCTTCTCAAAGAGATGGTATGGAACCTGGCCCGAGGGTTTCACCCTCCAGTACATAAAAGCCCTCATAACCCAACCTGACGTTTACAGGGTAATAAGGAACAGCCTGATGTATTCAACGGTTGCCATATTCATAATAATCTTCCTGTCATTAACCGCCTCGTACGCGGCCGAGAGGTTTAAACGCTCAAAACTCGCTCCCGTCCTAGACAGCCTTGCCACGATACCAATAGCGGTTCCCGGAATTGTCATAGCAATGAGTTATTTCTTCTTCTTTTCCACGGTTCCACCCTTCAAAGGAACCATTTTAGACCCCACGAACCTACTCGGCTTTTTCCCAGGGGCCGCTCTAATCCTCGCGTATTCCATAAGGCGTCTACCTTTTGCGGCACGTTCCATAGCGGCAGGAATAAAGCAGGTTCACGTTTCCCTAGAGGAAGCTGCGCTGAACCTTGGTGCAGGCAGATGGAAGGCCCTAACGAGTATACTCATTCCCCTAATACTCCTTAACCTCCTCGGTGGAGCAATGCTGAGCTTCGTCTACTGTATGAGCGAAACCAGCGTTGGTATCACCCTAGGTTCAATAAACTCAAGTTGGTATCCAATAACCGCCAAAATGAAGGAACTCATAACCAGCGCCGTTGGAAGTGCAAATTTGGCCGCCGCCTTGGGTGTCTTCCTCATGATAGTCCAGATAACGGCTATCGTGATAGCCAACGTGATTACCAAGCAGAGGTACTCCTTCATAGGACTTACTTGAGTTGGGGTGATGGAGATGGTAGAGGTTAGACTTGAGAACATTGTCAAGACGTTTAACGAAACCGTTGCGCTAAAGGGTATAAACCTCCATATAAAACATCAAGAGCTCTTTACACTTTTAGGTCCCAGCGGTTGTGGAAAGTCTACAACGTTGAGGATAATAGCAGGTCTTGACTATCCCGATAGCGGCTCTATATACTTTGGGAATGATGAAGTTACGTTTCTCCCCTCCAGCGAAAGAGGAGCCGTCCTCGTCTTTCAGAACTATGCACTATGGCCACACATGACCGTCTACGAAAACATTGCCTATGGCCTCAAATTGAGAAAGCTTCCCAAGGACGAAATCGAGAGGCGTGTTAGGTGGGTTTTGGAGCTTGTGCGGTTGAGGGGTTTTGAGGGTCGTTATCCGACTCAGTTGTCGGGTGGTCAGCAGCAGCGTGTTGCTATTGCTAGGGCTCTTGTTGTTGAGCCTAGGGTTCTTCTTTTGGATGAGCCTTTGAGTAATCTTGATGCTAAGCTTCGTCTTGAGATGCGTTCTGAGATTAGGAGGATTCAGCGTGAGTTGGGTATAACTGTGATTTATGTTACTCATGATCAGGAGGAAGCTATGGCCATAAGCGACAGAATAGCAGTAATGAACGTCGGAACAATAGAACAAATCGGAACCCCCCTTGAACTCTACTATCGGCCGAAGACAGAGTTCGTGGCAAGTTTTTTGGGTTCAGGTTACATTGGAGAAGTTGATTTTGAAGAGGGTAGGGGATATCTCTGTGGCATTGAACTTCGGAGGAACCTTAAAGGGAGATTTCTTGTTCTTGTAAGGCCTGAAAACGTTCTTATTAGGCCCGGAAAAAGTTATGAGGTAGTTTCATACGAGCTTTTGCCCGGGAGAATGAGGCTTCTCATTGACGTTAATGGTTGTCTTCTCCTTTCAGAGCGACCCCTTTCAGGGGTTCTTCGGTGGGGAAGGATTCCCTCAAGGGTTGAAGTTGAAATTTTGGACTTTAGCGTAATCCGTCGGTTGCGAGGGTAGTCATCATCGCACTCGCTCAGCTAGCGAAATTTTCCTCCCATGAGAAGCTTTTTATCCTGAAGCACTTAAGTTTTGTCATGCTCGCACTCGCTTCCTCAAGTCCACGAAGGCGAAAAATACTTGAGAAATTCTTTGGGAAGGTCCTTGTGATTCCAAGTGGAATAGACGAGGATCTCAATGGAAATCCCAAGGAAATAGTGCTCCTTAACGCCAAGAAAAAGGCTGAAAAGGTTCTTCACAAAGTTAATCCAGGGGACATAGTCGTGGCGGCCGATACTGTTGTGGTATCTAAGGGAAATATCCTTGGAAAACCCCGATCTATCGAGGAGGCAAGGAACATGCTCCTACATCTAAGCGGCAAGAAACACTACGTTTTCACAGGATATGTAATTTTAAAAGAAGATTTAAAGCTCGCGGGAGTCGTGAAAACCGAGGTTAAGTTTCGGAACCTTCCCTCGTGGCTTGTTGAATGGTATGTTTCGAGGGGAGAACCCCTAGACAAGGCAGGTGCCTATGGGATCCAAGGACTGGGTGGAATTCTCGTTGAGTCCATTCAAGGAGACTTCTACAATGTTGCTGGGTTTCCTATGGAGGCCGTTCTTGCCATTATGGAGCTTCTTAGAGGAACTGGCTGAAGAAAAGATCTTCCTTCTTTCCCCCTGCCTTTAAGAAAACTCTCTCACTCCATGAAACATCCCCAACTCGAGCGGGCATATGGGCGTCGCTTCCGAAAGTCAGTCTGACCCCTCTCCTTATGCACTCCTTTATGAATTCAATTGGGGGTGTTCTATACCATCCACTTATTTCAAATGCTTTTCCCATCTCTTCGGCAAGCCCTATGAGTTCTTCTATTTCGTCCCACGTGGGATTTCCTACATGGTTGAAATTCGCTCCAAAATGCCCGATTATATCAACGTTCTCGTCGAGTAACGCTCCCTTAACGAGTTCAACGTACTCATTTGATGTCGAGACAAAGGTGTGAACACTGGCTATCGTATAGTCCAGTCTCTTTCTGATTTCATCGGTTAAATCGCTTCCCCCAGGTATTACGTTAGCTTCGATTCCGGCTAGTACAACAATATCGGAGACAATGTTTTTTACCTCCCTAACGTACCTACGGAGGGTTTTTTCAGTGAAGAAATGAATGTGATCGCTTATTCCTAAAAGTTTAAGGTTTTTCTTTTCGGCAGTTTCGACGTTTTCTAAAATGTTCCCCCTCCCGTCAGAGTACGTGGTGTGAGTATGTGTGTCATGAGGGTATCTCAACATTTTTCACTTCCTAATGTTATTCGGCAAAGACTTGAACACTTTATCCTAATAATTTTTTCTTTGGATAATTTTTCTTTGGCTCGCGAGCGCCGAGAGCGTTACTTGAACGAGATGTTCTTCTCCTTAGTCTACTAGAGGGTTGCGAACAACGAGACAGAATGGAATTCCTGAGGGTTTTTAAGGTTCATGAGAAAAAAGATTAGGTTAGCCTCTTCATGTTCAGTTGTAGAGCACCGCCACGATTTTTCAGAGGGAGCAAGGACTCCTCGATAGGCTTTTGGGATTTTGCCAATTGAGGTATCGTAGAGGTTGGTGTAAAACAGGAGGTCCTCCTTGACGGTTAGAATGTCATGGGTTAGCTCTCTTGGGGGATGTAGTCTATCATCTAAGAGGTTTTCTTTAAGAGTGGTTTGCCAAAACTCTAATCTCATCTGTGCCATAGGTTAGTCCTTTTATCAGAGTGCCCTTTCCCAGCTCCGTTAGGTTCAAGAATTCAGAACGGCCTCGGCTAACCCTCTTGTCATCATCTTCAGCGTGGCTAACGCTCGTCATCGGCCGAGAATGGTTGGGCAAGCTTTTTAAAAATGCCACCGTTCCGTGGAGGGGGATGAAGAGCGTTTACCGGTCTGAGGCATGATGACATCGGCACTGGCAGACCCTACTAGTCCAACTAGTTTCAATGAGAAAAAAAGGAAGAATTTAAAGCTCATTGAACCTTAATGGGCGCTCCAAAGGCCCTGTCACCGGCATCGCCGAGGCCCGGGAGAATGTAGCCCCTGTCGTTCAGTTCCCTGTCAACCTTGACCACGAAGATTTCAACCTCCGAGTGCTTCGCTTTTGTCCTCCCTATTCCCTCCGGCGCCGCCAAAACCCCAACCACCACAAGCCTCTTCGGCCTTCCGTAACGCTTGACCTCGTCGAGGACCTTAACCAGCGTTGAGCCAGTCGCTATCATGGGGTCAGCAACTATCACCGTGTCTTCGGGCTTTATCTCTGGAATCTTGACGTAGTTCATCTCAATCTCGAACTTCGGTGCCTTTCCGCGCGATGCCGAGACGATACCTACGCGCGCATGGTCGAGAACCTTGATGAGTCCCTCCATGAGCGGTATCGCCGCGCGAAGGACTGTTATTATCACGACGTTTTGCCTGTCCTTAATGATGACGCCCTCCGTTTCCTCAAGGGGTGTCTTGACCTTTACCCTCTCAGTTTCCATCGTTTTTGTCAGCTCGTAGGCCATGTATCTGCCGAGCTTGACAAGGCCCTTCCTGAATGCTATCGGCCCGGTTCTTTCGTCGCGAAGCTCGGTTAGAATCTCCATCAGAAACGGGCTGTCCTCGAAGGAGTAAACACCATCCCATCTTTCCGCCTTCATGCTCTCACCGTTGGCCCTTGGGCTGGGCCTTTATTAGCCTTCCGGCTGATAACTTTTAGTCCCTCCTACTTCTGTTTTGCTTCCTTCTCGATTATCGCCCTCATCCAGCTACCGCGAAGGAACCATGCAAGCGCTATCAAAGCCCCCAAGAAGTTGCTGAGCCCCATGCCGAAGAAGACCCCTCTGCTCGTGAAGCCGAAGAGCCGGGCGAGTGGAATGGTAAACCCTAGGAGCGTTATCCCAGCAATGTAACCGAAGGCATAACTTAGGGGAATCCGCAGGCCCCAGAGACGGATTATGCCGAGTAGCATGCTCTTCTTGGTGTGGCCGGCAGAGCTGAAGGTCCTGTTGACGACTATGAAGATCCCGTTGAAGAATGGAACCGAGATGAGAAAGTACTCCAGGACAATTTTGCTCTCCGCTATGACCTTCGGGTCGTCGAGGAAGACCCTGAAGATTGGAACGCGGAATATTCCGATGGTTAAGACGGCCAAGCTCGCTATAAGGAAATTGACCAGCATCGTTCTCTCGGCTATTCTCTTCGCTCTCCCGAACTTTCCGGCCCCGACGTTCTGGGCTATCATCGTCCCCATCGCCATGCTTATTCCCCTTGAGATGCTCGTGAGGAAGTTAACAAGGCGAGTAGTTATCACGTAGGCTGCGTAGGTAACATCACCGAAGCCCATTATAATCCTCGTGAGCACGACAAAGCCAAAGCTGTTGGCGGATTGTCCTATGCCTGAAGGCAGGCCGACTCGGAAGAGCTTCCCGTAGAATTCCAAGTCCGGCTTTAGATTCCTCAGGCTGAGCTTCAACGGTACTTTCCCTGAGAACATGAGGTAGAACCCTATTATTGAGCCCGTGGTGTTTGCTATGACCGTTGCAAGCGCTGCTCCGGCAACACCGAGTTCAGGAAACGGGCCGAGGCCGAAGATGAAGATGGGGTCAAGGGTTATGTTTAGGGCAACCGTCAGCAGAGTTATCTTCATCGGCGTTTTTGTGTCTCCAGAGGCCCTCATCAGAGCTGAAAAGGCCATGTACGTGAAGGCAAATGGAACCCCGAGGAACACTATCGTGGCGTAAGTCTTGGCGTAGGGATAAAGTGTCGGCGTTACCTTCATGAAGCGGAGCGCGTAGGGAAGAATTGTAATGCTTATCACAGCCGTGACTATCGAGAAGAATAGCATCAGGGAGTAAAGCGCTCCCGCTGAGCGGTTAGCCTTTTTGAACTCGCCGGCTCCAATATACTGTCCGACGAAGGCAAATCCAGCGGTTGCAAAGCCCATCCCGAGGGCCATCAGCGTTCCGATAATCGGCCATGTGACTCCAGGAGCGGAAAGCGCTTCCCTCCCGAGTTTACCCAGCCAGAAGGTGTCGGTTATGTTGTAAACGACCTGGACGAGGTTGTTGACTATGAGCGGACCGGCTAGCCTGAGGAGAGTCCTCTCTATCGGTCCGTTGATGATTTCTTCACGCATCTCGCTGAGCTTCATCGCCTATCAGACCGCCGTCGAAGGGTTACTATTTAAAGCTACTCCTCGATGAGCCTCTCCATCCAGCTCCCGCGAAGGAACCAGACCAGGGCTATGAAAGCGCTCAAAACGTTGCTCAACCCCATGCCCAGGTAAACGCCCCAGCTCGCACCTACGATGGTGCCAAGGGCATAACTCAAAGGAATCCTTA
>Ga0256833_1003026_pt1 | contig 11618 bp, 14 predicted proteins | sample 356284metaG_FD_190535 | JGI IMG/M metagenome (GOLD analysis project Ga0256833, IMG submission 190535) | Hydrothermal vent microbial communities from Mid Atlantic Ridge, Atlantic Ocean - 356-284 | ecosystem: Environmental > Aquatic > Marine > Hydrothermal vents | place: Atlantic Ocean: Mid...
TAAAAAATATGAATATAATATAAGCATTAAGAAATAATTTATTATTTCTAATGATTTTATTTGTATAAGAAAAAATAATATGGCAATTGTATTAACAGAACAAAATTTTACACAAGAAATAGCTTCTTGAGTTGTTTTAGTTGATTTTTGGGCTGAATGGTGTGGTCCTTGTCAAATGATGTTACCTATTTTAGAAGAATTATCTGCTAGAGTAGAAGGTAAAGCAAAAGTTGCTAAAGTTAATGTAGATGAACAACCTTCTTTAGCTGCTCAATTTAGGGTAATGTCAATTCCTACTTTAATTTTATTTAAAGATGGACAACCAGTTGAACAATTTGTTTGAGTTCAACAAGCTGATGTTTTAGAAGAAGCTATAAATAAATATTTATAATAAAAAGACTTTTGATTTTATCAAAAGTCTTTTTATATTATTCATTTTATTGTACTTATATTGAAACTATAATCCATTTGCATAGTTCAAATTAATCATATATATCAAATTTCTCAATTTATTTGTATTGGTTTTAAAATTATTGAAAAATCTTTTAGATAGCTAATTATATTTTCTTCTCAAATAAAAACATTTACTCATAAATTTATTTTTAAATTTTTTATAAAATTTATAAAATTAAATTTATCTTCTAGCATATCAATTATAGGATAAATATTATCTCACATTTTTTTATGATTCTTTCTTAAGAATTTAGTTATACCACTATATTCTAAAATATTTTTATTTGGAATTATTAAAAATGAAATTTCATTTGTTATATCAGCTAATTCTTTTACTATTTTATGTATATAATCTTCAAGGGTTTTTATATTTTTATCTTTTAATTTAATGTTATCTTCTTTTAATAAGAAAGAAGGTGTTTCTTCCATTAGGTAATTTACAAAAACTCTTAATCACTTTGAAGTAGGCATTCTTCAAGCAGAATTATAAGGTTGATATATTAGTTCTAATTTTTCAAGTTTTGCCATATCTCATCTAACAGTTGCAGGACTTACTCATAAATCATATTTTTTTAAAAGCATTTTGCTTCCTATAACTCATCATGTTTCTATATATTCTTTTATGATAATTTTTAGAATTTCTATATTTCTTTCAGTAAGCTTCATAAGCTATTTTTTTATAAAAATATTTTTTATTATTATAATTATTTTATTATATTTTTCAAGTCAGTAATTGTTTTACTAATATTATATTCTTTTATTATATCTTCATAATTTGGCAAAATATTTTCTTTTGAAAAATCAAAAATTTTTACATACATATCTTGAATATCTGTTTGATTAAAATATTTTATTTTATTTTTAAAAATATTTTCTATATTTTTTAGTTTTGATGAAATTATTGGAGTATTATAATTTATTGCTTCAACTAATTCAAAAGGGAAAATACTATATAATACAGGATATAATATTCCTTTTGAATTTTTAAAAAATAATTCTTTTTCTTTATTTTCTACTTCTCAGATAAAAAATATTTTATCACTTAAATTTTTGTTTACTATTTTTTTTCTTAAGTTTATATCTTTTATTGTATTATTATCAAGAATAACCAAACTTAAGTCAACTGGAGGATTTTCTTTTTTATAAGCTTCGAAAATATCTATAATTCTATCTAAATTTTTACTTTCTTGACTTCAAAAATAATATATAAAATAATCTCATTTTATATTATATTTAGTTTTTATGTCTATTTTTATATCATTTGTTTCTATTTTTTTATAATTAAAAAATGGTGTTATAACATATATATTTTCTTCAAAAATATTTAATTTATCATTTATTTCAGATTTTATTTTTTCATTAAAACAAATTATTTTATTTGCATTTTTACTATTTTGAGAAAGAAGATAATTATCAAAATGTTTCTTGAAAAGATTTTTTTTAGGAGTAAAATGGAATTCTTCTAAGTCAGAAATAAACATTATATAATTACATTTGTAATTTAAAGGTTTATCATAATTGAAAAATATTGTTAAATCTAGCTTTTCCTTATCTAATATTTTTTTAAACTTTATTTGCTTATCAAATAAGCTGTTATTATTTACAATTATATTTTTTGTATTTTCTCATAAATTTATATTAGAAAATTCTAGGTTTAAAAAAATACTAAAATTATCTTTACTATATTCTTGTATTAATTTTTTTGATAATTCTAAAACAAAATCACTATAATAGTCTTTTTGTTTTAAAAATCTAAGATCAAGACCTATTTTCATATTTTTTTATTTTTAAACTTTAAAAAATTTACTTTACTATTATAATAAAAATATTAAATAATAATAATTTTTTTGAAATTAAAAATTTATGAAAATAAAAGATTATATAACAAGAGATTGAAATACTTGACTTTGTAAGATAAAAGTAACACCAAAACAAGCTAAAACAGAAATTTTTTCTGTACTTTGAGATGGGACTGTAAAAATTAGACTAAAAGCAGTTCCAGAAAAATGAAAAGCAAATAAAGAGCTTATTTCTTTTTTAGCAAAAGAACTTTGAATAAAAAAAGATGATATTGAGATTATAGCTTGAGCTTCTGATCAATTGAAGCTTGTAAAATTTAAAAATTTAAATTACTAATTAAATATTATGAAAATAATACTGACAACTTATCCAAATAGACCAAGAGAATTAAAAAATTTTATTTATAAAATTTTAAAGAAAAAATTAGCAGTTTGTGTTAATAAAATTAATTATGTAAAAAGTTATTATATTTGGGAATGAAAGATAAAAAAAGACCAAGAGCAAATTTTACTTATAAAAACAAGTGATAAAAATCTAGAAAAATTAAAGGAATTTTTAGAAAAAAATCATCCTTATGAAGTTCCTGAAATTTTAGTTTTAAATCCTATGGAAGTTAATGATTCTTATTTAAATTGGGTAAATAACATTTAATATGAAAAAAGTTTTAGTTTGATTATCTGGAGGGGTTGATTCTGCTGTTTCAGCTTATTTATTACAAAAACAAGGTTATGAAGTAGTGGCTTGATTTATGATAAATTATAGAGAGCCAGAAAATCCAAATTGTACTACAAGGATTGATAAAATTGAAGCTAAAAAAGTAGCAGAATTTTTAGGTATAAAATTTTTGGAGTTTGATTTTGTTGAAAAATATAGAAAAAAAGTTCTTGATTATATGTTTGAAGGGTATAAAAAATGAATAACTCCAAATCCAGATATAATGTGTAATAAAGAAGTGAAATTTAAAGTATTTTTAGAAAAAGCAGAAGAACTTTGATTTGATTATATTGCAATGGGGCATTATGCTAGAATAAAAAAAGATGATAAGTGAATTTTTCATCTTCTAAAATGAATTGATCAAAATAAAGATCAATCTTATTTTTTAGCTTGATTAAATCAAAAACAGCTTTCAAGATCTTTATTTCCAATATGACATTTACAAAAAAGTGAAGTAAGAAAAATAGCTTTAGAGATTTGACTTCCAAATGCTACAAGAAAAGATTCCCAAGGAATTTGTTTTGTTTGAAAAGTAAATATGGCTGAATTTCTTGAGAAAAAAATAAAACCAAAACCTTGATTAGTAAAAGATACTTCTTGAAAAATTTTGTGAGAGCATAAATGAGTTTATTATTATACTATTGGTCAAAGAAAAGGTCTTAATATTTGATGACAAAGTGAACCTATATTTGTAGTAAAAAAAGATATAGAAAAAAATGAAATAATAGTTTGAACAGCTTCAGATTTAGAACTTTATAGTGATAAATTAGAAATGACTGAAATAAATTTTTTGAATCCTGATTATAAAAAATATTTTGAGAAAAATAATATTTTAAAAGCAAAAGCAAAGATTAGATATAGACAATCTGATCAAGACTGTGTTGTAGAAAAAATAAAAGATAATTTATTTAAAGTAAAATTTGAAGAAAAACAAAGAGCAATAGCAAGTTGACAAATTTGTGCTATTTATATTTGAGAAGAATTAATTATGAGTTGAGTTATAATTTAATAAATATTTTTATGAAACAAACAAAAAAAATTTTTATAATATTTTGATTAATTTTTTTACTATTTTTTCTTTGTCTTAGTATTTATTTTTATAGGCAAAAAAATATAGCACAACAAAAATTAAATTCTATAAAAAAAGAAATAAATAAAAAAAATTTATTAGAGCAAAAAAAATTAGAAGATAAAAAGAAAAAAGAATTAGATTTTATAAAAAATTTAGATTTATATTCAGATTCTTCACTGACTAAATTTGTTTCTGCAGAAAATTCTTTTAATAAAAAAAATTATATTCCTAAAAATTTGGTTAGTATAAAATCAAAATATATAATAGATGCAAAATGATGACAAAAATTAAGAAAGGAAGCTTTTTTAGCTTTGGAAAAAATGGCTAAAAAATATTATAATGATACAAAGAAAAAAATTGTAGTAGTAAGTGCTTATAGATCGTATTTATACCAAAAAGGAATAAAAGATAGGTGATGTCCAGATAATTTATGTGCAAAGGCTTGATATAGTGAACATCAATCTTGATTAGCTGTTGATTTATTTTCAGCTTCATCAAATTATACTTGGAAACACAATAAAAAATTCTTAGAAATTTATTCTTGGCTTGAAAAAAATGCAGCTAATTTTTGATTTACTAATACTTATCAGAAATGATTAAAAGTTGATACTTATGAAATAGAGCCTTGGCATTGGAGATATGTTTGAGTTGATTTAGCTAAATATTTACAAAAAAATAATTTAACTTTTAAAGAATTTTTTGATAAACAAAAAAAGAATTAGAGTTCTTCTAATTCTTTTTTATATTTTTCTTCTATTTCTTTTTCAATTTGAATTTTTTTTAATAAATCTAGTTTTTTGTTTTCATGTTTTTTTTCATTTAAGTATAGATAATAATTATAAATTAAAGGAAATACAAAATAAAGTGATACTAAAAATCAAGCAATAAGAAAAATAAGTATAGATATTTCAATAATTGAAAAATCTTTTATTAGTTTTATTTTATTAAAAATTTCAGTTATTGTTAAATATTTATATTCAAACATATTTTTTTATTTAATCTGATATTTTGGTTAGAACTCAGCTAACAACAAGTCTATTTAAAGTAGTTCAAACTGGCCAACAAGTCATAAGACTTAATTCATTTTTATCTTGTTTTGTTTTTAATACACTTACATCACCTGGATTTATGACTCTTTTTTTAGTTATTTCATAAATATATTTTTTTTGATTATAATATACAATTATTTTATCTCCAAATTTTAAGTTATTTAAAGTTGCAAAAACTTGATTATAATCTCATTTTATCCAAGGATAATTTGAAGAATGTCAAAATATAAAAGTGTTTCCAGGTTTTCCAGGTTTTGCACTTCCAGGATATCTTATTACTCAATTTTCAAGTTCCTTCATAAATATATTTTCAAGCTCTTTAGGTCATTTAATATTTTGATTTTTTACTTCTAAAAGAGGAATATTTTTACCTAGTTTTGGAATGATTATTCTATTTTCATATGGAGTTATATCTATATCCAAACTAGGAGTTTCTTTATAAGCTATAGAAGTTATTTTTCTTATAGAATATTTTTTTAATCTTGCTTTTTGTTTACTTAATTCTTTTTCTTTTCTTTTTATTAATTGTTTTTGTTTTATAGATTGTGTTAATTTTGCAGCATTTACAGACCTAAGGATAGATTGTTGTTCCTTTGCTACTTCATCTTTAAATAAAGTACTTTTTATTATTTGGTAATAAGCACTAAAGTTTGTAGTAAATAAAAGTATAGCAAAAATTGTAGCAGATGTTATTATATATCTTATAAATCAAAATAAGAAATTATATATTTTATTTTCTTTTTTTTCTAAATTTTCAAGAATTTTTTCTCAATCTTCTTTTTCTTCTATTATAGAATTTAGTTCTGTAGATTGAGAGTTATTATTTAGATTTTTATTTTGGATTTGTTCTATTTCTAATATTTCATTATCTAATTCAATTAGATCTAGTTCATCTAGAAAATCTTTTTTTGTTTGCATTTTTGTTTTTGTTAAATTTTATTTTTGTTTTTGTTTTTTTGTTATACATAAATTTTATCATAATATTTTTTTTATTGCAAAAATATAGATGTAAAATATATTGTTTTATTAAATTAGTTCAGTTAAAATAGCTTAAAAATGCTTAAAAAAAGGTATTTTAATTTATATTAAAATACCTTTTTTAATTAAAAATTTAGATGAATTTTAAAAGTAGTTTGATTTGAGATAAGATAACATAAATTTTTTGTTATTTTTAGTGAAAAATAAAATCACTGAAATCTATTAATTTTATTCAATCAGGAATTATTAAATTATCTTCTTTTTCAAAATATAGTAATACTTTTTCTCATTTTTGTTTTGCTAAATATTTTGTTTCTTTTTCTACATTTTCATAATTTAATGAGTAAACTACTTGAATATATTTTTGCTTAGTTGGAATATAAAAATCTATTTCATAATTTTTTCTTAAAAAAAATATATCTTTATATTTCTTTTTTATCTCCAGATAAACAAAATTTTCAAATCTTTTTCACAAATCATCATTTCAAACTAAATTAGCAAAAGAGACATCAATTAAATAAGTTTTTTTTATTCATTTAATTTGTGACCAAAAATTGGATAAATTAGAAATTAAATAAATGTTATCAAGATAAGAATAAAAATTATACAAACTATCTTTTGATATTTTAATGTTTTGAGATTTTAACTCATTATAAATTTTATTTATATTCAATTCTTTTGAAAAAGTAGCTAAAACTCTTTTTATAAAAAATTTTAAAACATAATCATTTTTTATATTATATTTATCTTCTAAATCTTTATATATCATAATATCAAGATATGTTTTCAAAATATTTTCTTTAACTATTTCATTTTTTGATAAAACTATTTCAGGAAAACCTCCCCATTTTAAAAAATTATTAAATTCAAATTTATACTTTGCTTTGTTTAAGATTAAATCATTTTTTGAAAAATTTATATTATTAAATTTTAAATATTCTTTAAAATCAAGAGGAAAAATTTCTTTTGTGTAAACTTTTCATCTTAAAATTGTAGAAATTTCTTTACTTAATAAATGAGCATTTGATCAAGTAATTAAGATTTTGTATCATTTATTTAATAATGAAATAATTTTTGTTGGAAAATCATTTAATTCTTGTATTTCATCAAATATAAAAAAAGGTTTTTTATCAGGGAATAAAGAAAAATAATTATTTTCTAATTCTTCTAAATCAATATTTTTATTTAAAATTCCAGAAAAATCTATATAAACAATATTTTCTATTTCAATTAAATTTTTATCTATTAATTCTTTTACTATTTGAAAGCTTAAAAAAGTTTTTCAAGCTCTTCTTGGTCAAATAAGAGCTATAATTTTATTTAAATGTAAAACATCAATTATTTCATTTATTTCAAAGTTTCTTTTTATTAATTTTAAATCTAATATTTTTTTTTGATTTTGTAATATTTCTTTTTTAAACATAATTTAAAGGAATTATTTATAAAAACTTTCCTTCTTATTATAAGGAAAATTTTATAAAAAAGCAAATTTAAATTAAAATTTGAGATTTTTTTATAAAAATATCATAAAATATATAAAAAGTAGAATTTAAAATAATTAAAATTTTTTTGTAAAGCTTAAATAAACACAAAAGAATTTGAATTTTTAGTGAAAGTTGTTATTATATATTTAACTTTTGATTTTATAAGTAAAAAATATGGCTAGAAGATATGAAAAAAGTTCTGGCTGAATTGTTTATCGTATAAATAATTGAAAAATAGAAATTTTATTACTTATTTGGATGAATTCTAGATGACAAAAGGAATATGTTATTCCAAAATGACATATAGAGTGAGATGAAATAGCAAAGGAAGCAGCTTTAAGAGAAATTAGTGAAGAAGCTTGATTAGAAATAAAAGATTTAGAAGTGATAAAATTTATTACTAAATTAAACTATACATTTACAGCCAGCTATTTAAAAGATAATCCAATTATAGATAAAGATGTTTATTTATTTTTGGTAAAATATAATTGAGATAAAGATCCTATTGTTCAAAAAGAAGAAAGATTTGTTTGATATAAATGGGTATGAATTGATGAAATTGATAAGATAGATATAAAATTTGAACTTGCTTCAATAGTAAAAAGAAATAAAACTTATTTTATTTAAAAAAATATTATGGAAATTTTTTATAAAGATAGTAAAATTTTTATTGTAAATAAAGAAAAAAAACAAGTTGTTTTTGATTATAAAAATAATGAAGTAAAAATTGAAGATTTTTTAGTTAATTTTCCTTGAGAATATGAAAAATCTTCTATTTTACTTGAAGTAAAAGAATATAATAATGAGCTTTTTTATAATTTTTTGATAGATTGAAAACATCTTTTAATTGTTAATAGTGATAATTTTGAGTTAAAAGAGGAAATTTTAGATTTTTTTTGAGATGTGGATATTTTATTAATAAAATGAACAAAAAATGCTACTAAAATTTTTGAAAATATAGAAGCAAAACTTGTTATTCCTTATGGTGAGGAAAAAGATATATTTTTAAATTCTTTATGACAACAATTAGAAGAAATTGATAATTGTAAAATAAAACAAGATTTACCAGTGGATACAACAGAATTTGTGAATTTAAAGGTAAAATAAAAAATCCATATTTTATGGATTTTTTTATTTAAAATTGTTCATTTAATTTAAATTTTGATTGATAAAACATTCTAGAAGAACTTACTCAGAATCTTTGAGCTGCAACTCTATCTATTCATATTCAAAAAGCAAATCAACTATATTTTTCAGGATCTATTCAAGCTCAAGATAAAACTTTTGGATGAACCATTCAAGCTCAAAGTAATTCTACCCATCAAGTTCCAGAACACATTCTACAATTATTTTCTCAAATTTTTCAAGTTCCAGAACATATTTGACAGCTTACATCTATTTCTGCACTAGGTTCAGTAAAAGGGAAAATACTAGGTCTTAATCTTATTTCAGTTTTTTCTCAAAGTAATTTTTTCATTGCAGTTTGTAGAGTCCATTTTAGATTTGCAAGACTAACTCATTCTCATACTACTAATCATTCTAATTGATAAAAATTAGAAGTATGTCTAGCATCTTCTTGTTCATATCTAAAAACTCTTCAAGGAACTATTATTTTTATAGGTAATTTTTGTTTTAACATTTCTCTAATTTGAACTGGAGAAGTATGAGTTCTAAGTAAATATTTTTCTTGATTTCCTCTATTTTTATTTATTTCATCACTTATCCAAAAAGTATCCCAAACATCTCTTGCAGGATGATTATCAGGTATATTTAACATATCAAAATTCAATTTTTCAGTTTCAACTTCAGGTCCATCTGCTATTTTAAATCAAAGAGATATAAATATATCTTCTAATAATTCAGAAGTTATACTTATTGGATGTTTATGTCAATTTTTTATTGGATAATTAACACTTACATCAATAGCTTCTTTTTCCTCAATATTTTTATAAAATTCTTCTTCTAATAAAACTTCTTTTTGCTTTACTAATTCTTTTATTTCTTCTTTTAATTTATTAGCTTCTACTCAGATTGTCTTTTTTTCTTCAATACTTAAATCTTTTATTCATTTTAAAATTTCTTTTAAAGCTCATTTTTTTCATAAATATTTATTTTCTAGTTCTTTTAGAGAATTAATATTTTTTATTTCATCTAATTCCTTTTTGAAATTTTCTTTTAAATTATTTAATTTGTTTTTCATATTTTTAGAAATTATTTAAATTAAAATTTCTTTTGATTTTATGAAAAAAATGCTAAAAATCAAAGTTTTTTTCTTTACAAAAAATAAAAAGAGATTAAAATGAAATTGTTTTAAAATTAATTTTTGTATTATGAAAAAAATTATTATCTCAACTATTATCATATTTTTTATTAGTTCTTGTTCTTTTTCAAATAATGATGAAGTTCAAAAAGCAAAACAAGAGCTTTTATCAAATAATACAAAAACTACTAAAATAGAGAAATTAGATAAATCAAAAACTCTTACTTGAGAAATAAAAAATGAAAAAAAGTCTTTTTTAAATAATATACCAACTTTTAAAATAGAAAAATTAACAGATGATCAATTTATAGAAATAGATGATTTAAGTGATAAAATGAAGAATGTAATAAATTGAATAGAAATAACTTGAAAAACTTTGACAAAAGTTGATAAAATAGAAGTTATTTTTGAAAATAAAGATTCTATTTATCCTATTGATGATTATATTTTAGGTCAATTTAAACCTTGAGATAAAAATTTTGTTTATAGAGCCAAACCTAGATTTAAAGTTTTAGATTATTGAGTTAATACTTATTTGTTTAAAGCTTATAGTTGAGATAAAGTTTCAGAAACTAAAGTTATAATAAATATTCCAAAAAATATAGATAATAATGTAGAAAGTAGTAATGATGATACTGTAAGTTATGAAAAAAAATTAGTTTGAAATTGAAGTTGAACTGTTTATCTTAGTTTTCCAAAATCTGAGGTTTTTTGAAATCCTTTAAATGTTTGAACAGATACGATTACTTATTCAAATATTGATGATTTAATTATAAAAAGACAAGAGTTTGATTCTTGAAGTGTGAATTGTTCAAATATGACAGATTATTTAAAATCTAAAATTGATTCATATTTTTATTGGAATACTTGTAGAGATATTATAAAGGGAAAATGAATTTCAGTTTATGTTTTAAAATTAAATAAAGATAAAAAAACTTATAGCTATGAAAAATGGTATTTTGATTATAATCATAAATTAATTTGATATTATGTGATTAATAAGGATATTAAAGTAAATGATGAAAATATATTAAATGATATAAAAAATAAAAATAAAGAATTAAAAGAAAAAAATGATTCTTTTGATAAAGTAAAAGTTGTTGATAGTTTATTTAAAGAAATAATAAGATAAAAGAGATGTTTTTAAAAAACATCTCTTTTATTTGCAAAAATAAAAAATAATTATAAATTATATGGACAAAAAAATATAACTTAACTTATAAAAACAGAAAATGACGATAAAACAAAAAGTTTTAAAAGAGCTTGAAAAAAAAGATTTTCCAGATTTGAAATTTTTATTTAGTAAAGAAGTTTTAGATAATTCTTTAGAAATTTTAAGAGAATTATTAACTAAAGAAAAAAAATTATTTGAAGAATTATTAAAAAAAGATAGAGATAATTTAAGTTTTGATGACTTAGAAAAATCTACAGACTTAAGTTATTTTTGGAGTCTTTTAAATCATCTTCAATCTGTGGATAGGAGTGATAAAATAGATAAAATTATAGAAACTTTTGAGCCAGAATATTTGGATTTTTGAAATGAAGTAGCTTATAATAAAGATTATTTTGAACTTTTAAAATATTTTTTAAAAAATAAAAAACTGGATAAAGAACAAAAAAAGATAATAGAAGAAAGAATAAAAGATTTTAAATTAAGATGAATAGATTTAGATGATGAAAAACAAAATAAACTAAAAGAAATTTCCAAAAAATTATCTAAATTATCTCAAGATTTTACAAATAATATAGTAAAAGATAAGGCTAAGTGGGAATATTTAATAGAAGATTTTGAAAGTATAAAAAATCTA
>Ga0256833_1003027_pt1 | contig 11618 bp, 11 predicted proteins | sample 356284metaG_FD_190535 | JGI IMG/M metagenome (GOLD analysis project Ga0256833, IMG submission 190535) | Hydrothermal vent microbial communities from Mid Atlantic Ridge, Atlantic Ocean - 356-284 | ecosystem: Environmental > Aquatic > Marine > Hydrothermal vents | place: Atlantic Ocean: Mid...
GGATGGGGGGAGGTGAGGGTATTTTGGGCGCCTTTCGCCCCTTCGCCCTCACCCCCGGCCCCTCTCCCGGAGGGAGGGGGGAGCGTTGCCGCTCTGCACGGGAGCAATGAGGAACCATCTCGGGGCTTGTTTGCTCATTTCACACATTTCACATCGTTGCCTTCGGCTTGTGGGCGAAAGCAAGTCGACGATGCCGAGAAGCGGTACAATGGAAGCAAGCCGCTGACTGCTTTGACCGCAGTACCCTGTGTTGGGCGATGAAGGCTTTCTGGGAGGTGTAGATGACGTTGTATTATCGCGACCCGGCGCCCGAGGCCGAACCGCCGGTCGTGTTGCTCCATGGCCTGGGTTCTACAAGCGCGTCGTGGCAGGCGCAAATGGCTGCCCTTCAAGCGGCGCGCTTCCGCCCCATTGCGGTGGACCTGCCCGGCTTTGGCCGTTCTCCCTACGACGGCCAATGGTCGCCGAGGCACGCCGCCGAGAAGGTGCAGGCGCTGTTGGCGCAACTGGGGGCGGTGCCGGCGCACGTCGTGGGCATTTCGCTGGGCGGCACGGTGGCGTTGAGCATGGCGCTTGCCGCGCCGGAGGCTGTGCGCTCGTTGACGCTGGTCAACACGTTTGCCGTGCTGCGCCCGGCAGGCTTGCGCGGCTGGGCTTACTTTGCGCTGCGGCTGGCGGTTGTGCATACCTTGGGGCTGGAGGCGCAGGGAAAGGCCGTGGTGCGCCGCATCTTTCCCCGGCCAGAGCATGCCCATTTGCGGGCGGCGCTGTTGGACGAAATCCGGCAGGCCGATCCGCGCGCCTATCGCGCCGCGATGCGCTCCCTGGTGCGTTTCGATGTGGCCGATCGCTTGCATACCCTGGCCATGCCGGTGCTGGTCGTCACCGGTGCAGATGACACCACCATCCCGCCTGCAACTCAGGCCGAGATGACGCGCCGCATCCCCCACGCCCGCCACGAGGTCATCCCCCACGCCGGCCACGCTGTCATCGCCGACAGCCCCGAAGCCTTCAATCGCACCCTCCTGGACTTTCTTCACACCTTGCCCCAACCCTAACCCCCTAACCCCCTTCCTTCCCCCATGCCCTACCTCATCGACGGCCACAACCTGATCCCCAAAATCCCCGGCCTCAGCCTGAGCGCCGAAGACGACGAAATGCGCCTGGTGCAGATGCTGCAACGCTTTGCCGCCCGACGGAACACGCGGGTGGAAGTGTACTTCGATCGCGCCGCGCCGGGCGACGCCGGGCGGAGAGCCTTTGGCGCGGTGCAGGCGGTTTTCATCCCTCGTGATCGCACGGCAGATCAGGCTATCGCGGGGCGTTTGCGCGCTTTGGGCAAAACGGCTGCCAACTGGACGGTGGTTTCTTCCGACCGCGAGGTGCAACAGGCTGCCCGCTGGGCGCGGGCGCGGGTGGTGCCTTCCGAGGCGTTTGCTCGCGAACTGACGGCGGCCAAAGCCAGCAGCGTGGACGAAAAGCCCGAAAGCCTTTCGGAAGACGAGGTGGACGAGTGGCTGCGGCTGTTCGGCGCGGAGTAGCCAATCGTGCTACAATGAAAGCATGGATCTGTTCGACCATGCCTTGGAGCAAGACAACGCCGCGCGTCCCCTGGCCGAGCGGATGCGGCCGCGCACGCTGGAGGAATTCGTCGGCCAGGAACACATCCTCGCCCTCGGCAAGCCACTGCGCCGTGCCATCGAGGCCGATCGCCTGTTTTCGTCCATCATCCTGTGGGGGCCGCCTGGCTGCGGCAAGACGACGTTAGCCCGCCTCATCGCCCGCCATACCCGTGCCCATTTCGTCACCCTTTCGGCTGTCCTGGCAGGCAAAGCCGACCTGCGTAAGATCATCGCCGCTGCCCAGGAACGCCGCAAATATCACCGCCAGCGCACCATCCTCTTCGTGGACGAGGTGCACCGCTGGAACAAAGCCCAGCAGGATGCCTTGCTGCCGCATGTGGAAAACGGCACCATCACGCTGATTGGCGCGACCACCGAAAACCCCTATTTCGAGGTCATCTCGGCGTTGGTCTCCCGCTCGCGGGTGTTCCAACTCAAGCCGCTCACCCCGACGCACATCCGCCGTATCGTGGAAAGCGCTTTGCGCGACGCCGAACGTGGCTATGGCGGGCAAGGCGTGCACATTGCTCCCGAAGCGCTGGACTTTTTGACGCAGGCAGCCCGCGGCGACGCCCGCAGCGCGCTCAACGCCCTGGAACTGGCGGTGGAAACCGCCTCGCCGGATGCCGAAGGGCGCATTACCCTCACCCTTCAGGCCATTCAAGAGGCCATTCAGCAGCGCGCCGTGCTTTACGACAAGGATGGCGACGCCCACTACGACACCATTTCGGCCTTCATCAAATCCGTGCGCGGCTCCGACCCCGACGCTGCCCTTTACTGGCTGGCCAAGATGGTCGAGGCGGGGGAAGACCCCCGCTTCATCTTCCGCCGCCTGCTGATCCTGGCTGCCGAAGACATCGGCTTGGCCGACCCGCAGGCGCTGGTAGTGACCACGGCGGCAGCCCAGGCCTTCGAATGGGTTGGTTTGCCGGAGGGCGTGTATCACCTCGCCGAGGCCACCCTCTACCTGGCCACCGCGCCCAAATCCAACACCACCAAGGCTTATTTTGCCGCACGGGAGGCCGTGCGGCAACTCGCCAACCCTGACGACGTGCCTACTCACCTCAAAGATCCCAGCCGAGATGGGCGCGCCACCGGCCACGGCCAAGGTTACCGTTACCCCCATCACGCCCCCGGCCATTTCCTCCGTCAGCAGTACCTGCCCGAGGGCCTCCAAGGGGCGCGCTTCTACACCCCATCGGATCAGGGCTACGAGCGCACCATTGCCGAGCGTTTGGCTCGCTGGTGGGCTGATCGCAAGCCTTGACCTCGGCGCTACCCGGCATGATACCCTTTTCTCGCCAGTGGTACAATCTTCCCGCTACAGATCGTTTCCCTTTTCAAGTAAGGAGGATGCCATGTTTCATCGTGTAATCATCGTTGGCAATTTAGGCCGTGACCCGGAAATGCGCTACACCCCCAGCGGCACCCCGGTCACCAACTTTTCGGTAGCCACCAACCGCACCTACACTAATTCGCAAGGCCAGCAGGTCAAGGAGACCATTTGGTTCCGTGTGTCGGCGTGGGGAAAACAAGCCGAGATTACCAGCCAGTATCTGCGCAAGGGCTCACGCGTGTTGGTCGAAGGGCGTCTGGTTCCCGACCCCAACACCGGCGGCCCCCGGCTGTGGACCCGCCAAGACGGCACGGTGGCGGCCTCTTATGAAGTTCATGCCCTCACCATCCGCTTCCTCAGCAGCCGCGAGGAAACCGAAGCCCTGGCCCAAGGGATGGGCGACAGCGCGCCGGTAGACGATCTGCCTGCTGCCGAAGACGAGATTCCCTTCTAACCCATGCCCGCGCTGGAGAGCATTGCCGAAAGCCTGCACCGCGACCTGGAAGCGCGCACCGCGGCGCGCGATCGCGCCCTGGCACACGCCCGCCAGTTGGTGCGCGCCTGCGCCCATGCCATCCGCGCCGTGCATCGCGGCGACCGCGAACAGGCCGCCGAACGCCTGGCCGCTGCCCGTACCCTGGCCGATGCCTTGCGCACCGACCTGGCCGCTTTCCCCGAACTGTATTACGCCGGCTACACCCAGGACGCTCTGAAGGAATTTGCCGAGGCCAGCATCGTGGCTGCGTTGGTGGACGGCGGCGACCTGCCCACGCCGGAGGCGTTGGGCATCCCCGCTTCGGCCTATGTGCGCGGCCTGGCCGAAGCGGTGGGTGAACTGCGGCGGCGGGTGCTCGATCTGCTCCGTCACGGCCATTCGCCCGAAGTCGAGCGACTGCTCGGCGTGATGGACGACATCTACGCCGTGCTGGTCACCATGGATTACCCCGACGCGGTCACCCTCGGCCTGCGCCGCCTGACCGACATCGCTCGCAGCCTGCTGGAGCGCACCCGCGGCGACGTCACCCTGAGCCTGCGCCAACAGCGCCTGGAAGATGCCCTGCAGCGGATAGAAACACAAGTTCGTCCCTCGGCCTGAGCCATGCGCACGATTCGCGTCTCCGAAATCGGCACCTATCTCTACTGTGCGCGCGCCTGGGGCTACGCCCGGCAGGGCGAGCCTTCGGCCAATCAGGCGCTGATGCAGGCAGGCACCGAGTATCATCGGCAGCACGGTCGGCGGGTGGCGCGGGTTGTGTTGTTGCGCCTGGTGGGGTGGGGATTGATCTTGTTCGCCTTGCTGGCGCTGGCGGCCTGGTGGGCCTGGCAGGTCAGCGGAGGGTAAAGTGCCCTACCTGATTGGTCTGCTCGTCCTGCTGGGGGTGCTGCTCCTCTGGTGGAGCCAGCGGGAGCGCCAGCGCGTCGGTTTGCCTGCCGGGCGGGTGGTCTATAGCGATACCGGCATCCGCCGGGAACTGGAAAAACCGCTCTACGACCAGGGGTTAGGCCTCAGCGGACGCCCCGATTACCTCGTAGAGCAGGGCGATCTGCTCATCCCGGTGGAGGTCAAATCGGCGCCAGCCCCGCCCGCACCTTACGACAGCCACGTTTTCCAGGTGGCAGCCTACTGTTTGTTGATCCAAAAGCAGTTGGGCAAGCGAGCGCCTTATGGTTGGCTGCAATATGCCGACCGCAAATTTCGCATCGATTTCACCTCCGAACTGGAAGAGCATCTGCTGGATCTGTTGGCCGACATGCGCCGCGCCGAGCGCCGCGGCGGCGTGCCCGACCGTTCGCACCAAAGCGCCGCCCGGTGCCGCGCCTGTGGCTTTCGGGAAATTTGCGACCAACGTTTGAAGTAAATCCCTCCTGTCGTTTGTGAGGATGCCATGTCCCCTATCAACGCCTCTCCTTTTCAGCATGTGGTCATTGCTGCCCATCCCCAGGTGCGGGAAGCCCTGGCCGAAGGCCAGGAAGTGGCGGCCTTCCTCCAAAATCACGGCGTGGATGCCTACGCGGGGCTACTGTACGACGAAGAATTGCATCGTCGGGTGCGGGAGGGCGAGGCCGACCTGCTCATCGCTTTGGGCGGCGACGGCACCATGCTGCGCGCCGGCCATCTCTGCGCCCCCCACGGTGTGCCCATCTTGGGCATCAACATGGGGCATTTTGGTTTCCTCATCGAGGTGGAACGCGCCGAATGGCGACACACTTTGCGTCAGTTGCTGCTGGGCGAAGCGTGGATCGAGGAGCGCATGATGCTGGAAGCCCAGTTGGTGCGCGGCGAGGAGATGGTGCAGCGTTGGGACGTGGTCAACGAGGTGGTGGTCAGCCGGGGGCAGTTCGTCCGCCCGGTGAAGGTAACGGCATATGTGGATGACCTGCTGCTGGCGCGTTACGTGGCCGATGGGCTGATTGCCGCCACGCCCACCGGCTCGACCGCCTACGCCTTGGCCGCGGGCGGCCCGATTTTGCCGCCCGAACTGCGCAACATCCTGCTGATGCCGGTTGCGCCGCACCTCTCGGTGGATCGCGCTGTGGTGCTTTCCGAAGGCAGCACCGTGACGCTGGCCGTCAAGGTAGACCATCAGGCCGTGGTTAGCGTGGATGGGCACGACCCCGTGGCGCTGGAGGACGGCGATCGGGTGCATGTGCGCGCCAATCGTTTCCCGCTGAAGTTCGTGCGCTTCCGCGGGCGAGGGTATTTCTACCGCAACCTGACCTCCTACATGAACTGGAATCCCACGGTCGAGAAAGAGAGCCAGCGACGGCAGTGGTGAAACGCGCCTGGATCCTTCTGCTTTTGACCGGGGTGTGGCTGACGGCGTGTAGCCGCCAGGGGGCGGCTCGCGCCGACGTGTCGCGGGTAGTTTCCACGGCGGCGATCGTGCGCTTTGCCGTCATCGGCGATTTCGGCGTCGCCGGCCCGCCCGCTCAGGCCGTGACCGATATGGTGCACGGCTGGCAGCCTGATTTCATCCTCACCGTGGGCGACAACGCCTACGACCCCGACACCCCCCAGGGCATTCAAAACGAGGTGCTGCGTTACTACGGAGAGGACATCGCCGCGCACCGTTTCTTCCCCACCTTGGGCAACCACGATTGGGACGACGGCGATATCCACCTTTACCTGCGCTACTTGGCGCCGCCGGAAGGCCGCCGGTATTACACTTTCGTCTGGGGGCCGGTGCAGGTTTTCGTGCTCGATAGCGATTACCACGAACCGGACGGCATCGATGCCCACAGCCCGCAAGCGCACTGGCTGCAGGCGGGGCTGGCGGCTTCTGGGGCGGCGTGGAAACTGGTGGCCTTGCACCATCCGCCGTACTCCTCCGGCCAGCGCCACGGCAGCACACCCGCCCTCCAGTGGCCTTACGCTGCCTGGGGCGCCGATGCCGTGTTCGCCGGTCACGATCACGAATACGAGCGCATTGTGCGCGAGGGCATCGTGTATTTCGTGGACGGGTTAGGCGGCGTGCCCCATCCTTACCATTTCCGCCCCACGCCGGTGGCGGGCAGCGTGGTGCGCTATCGCGACAACTACGGCGCGTTGCAGGTGGAAGCCAGTGCCCAGCGGATCACCTTTCGCTTCATCACCGTGGACGGGCAGATGGTGGACACGTACACCTTGCATAAGTGAGCCCCGCCCTCTTGGTATAATGCCCCCCATGCGCAAACTGCTCTTTGCCCTGGCCTTGCTGCTGGGGGTTTTGTTTCTCATTGGACGTGTGGCCGAGTTCCATACCATCGTAGCCACATTCAAGCGGGGCAATCTGTATTTTCTCGGCCTGGCGTTGGTGGTGCAGGTGCTGTGGTACCTGAACGCGGGGCTGCATCTGAAAACGCTCTATCGCGCCTTGGGGCTGGGTGAAACGCTGCCCCGCCTGGCGCTGATGGCGTTGGGCGCCAATTTCTTTGGCGTGGTGGTGCCCAGCGGGGGGATGAGCGGCCTGACGGTGTACATCGCCGAAGCACGACAGCAGGGCTACCCCGCCACCCGCGCCACGGTGGCGGGTGTGGTTTACATGTTCTTCGAATACTTCGGCTTCTTGTTCGTGCTGGCCTTGGGATGGGTGGTGCTGATTCGCCGCAACCACCTGACGGCAGCCGAGATCACGGCCTCGGTGCTGATGGCGGCGTTGGCCGTTGGGCTGGGCTTTCTGCTTTATCTTGGAACCTATTCCGGTCCCCTCCTGGGACGCGTGCTCGCCGGACTGGCCCACGGCGTCAATCGGCTGCTATGGCCTTTGCTCCACCGCCCGTATGTTTCCGAAAGCCGGGCGCACTTTTTGGGCATCGAAGCCGGCGAGGGTTTGCGCGCCCTGCGCCGCCAACCGCGTATGGTGGTGTTGCCGGCCATCCTGGGCATGGTCAGCAAAGCCTTGCAAATTGTGGTGCTGTGGCTGGTGTTTTTGGCCTTTCGGGTGCCTTACTCGCTGGGCACCATCGTTGGGGGCTATGCGGTAGCAATGCTTTTCATGATCATCTCGCCCACCCCCTCCGGCATCGGCATCGTGGAAGGCGTGATGGCCGTGGCGCTGAATTCGCTCAATGTGCCGCTGGGGGCTGCGGCGGTGATTACGGTGGCTTATCGCGGCATCACGTTGTGGATTCCGCTCCTGCTGGGGCCGTGGTCGTTGCGCCTGCTTGGGCGGCTGCCACGCCCAGCGGCTACTGCATTGGAAGAAGGGAGGCCGTTGTCATGAGCAGGGTTGCCAAAGGCGTGGTAACGCTGATCGGCTGGTGGTTGATCGTTGCCACCTGGCGTCCGTGGCATTTGACGGGCGGCTTGCGGCACCACAGCCCGGCGGCGATTGGATTGGCTGCCGGGCTGGTGGGCGTGGGCGGGTTGCTGGGGGTGTGGCTCTTCTTCCCGCACCAGGGAGGCAGGGTTTTGCGAGGGGCGCTGCACCTGCGGGCGCGCCTGGGGTGGCTGCGGTGGCCGTTGGCCGTCGCGTGGGCGGCGGTTTTCCCCCTCGCCGCGCTGTATGTGCACCCTTTGGTGGTCAAACTCGCCCCTTCGAGCGCCCGCTGGTTGGCCTACGGCGTCTTCGTCTTCGGCGCGGCGCTGCTCCTTGCCCCACTCAGCGCCGATACCTTGCGCCTGCCCGACTTGCTGCGCGGCGGGCTGCTGGTTGCTGCGACCTTTGCTTTTCTGGCCGCTTACACTAACGTCACCGCTTACCCCTTCACGCTCACCTGGTCGGAAGGCAATCGTTTGTGGGATTACTCGCTTTTCTTCGGACGCGGGCGCTATCTGTACCCGCCCGGCCGCCCCATCTTTTCGTACACCGACCCAGGCCGTCGCTTGTTGTGGGGGTTGATTTTTCTCGTTCCCGGTGTCAACATCTTTTGGGTGCGGTTTTGGAATGCCGTCCTGTTTTCCGTGCCTTATGTCCTGTTGGGGTGGATGGCTTTTCGCCGACCGCGCGCGCTGAGCGCGACGGGCTTGTGGGCAGGATTGTGGGGGTATCTGTTCATCGCCCAGGGGCCGATTTACGCCCCCTTGGTGCTGAGTGCCCTGCTGGTGCTGATTGCCGAGACGGCCTCATCGCTGGGGGTGGGCGTGCCCCTGATGCTGGCGGCGGGCTATTACGCGGCGCTCACCCGTTTTACCTGGCTGTTTGCGCCCGCGCTGTGGGCGGTGCTGCTTGCGGCAGCGCGCTTGAAACCCTCGGAGAATGTCCGCCCGGCTGTGCGCCGTGCGCTGTGGTTGGGAGGGAGCGGCCTGGCGGGCGCGCTGCTCAGCGGCAAGGCGCTGTTCACCTTCGTCGATACCGCGACTGCGATGGCCGGAAAAATTTTGGGCCATGCCGCCCCCGCTGCGCCGGCGGCCAACGTCGCTTCCAGCCAGCCCCTGCTGTGGGGGCGGCTGGCGCCCAACCCCACCTTCCCGCCGGGGATTGTGCTTGGGCTGCTGCTGGCCGTAGGGCCGGTGGTGACGTTGTGGTGGCTGTGGTACCGGCGTGGCCTCTGGCGGTTGCCCCGCCGCGCGGCATGGGGTGTGTTTGGCATTTTGGGGTTCTTCTTGGCCGTTGGGGTGGTGGCCAGCCTGAAAATCGGCGGCGGCAGCAACCTGCACAACCTGGATATGTTCTTGTTGGGCGTTTTGTTCGTGACCGCGGTGCTCTGGCAGCGGGGAGGCGGTGCACACATTGGTCAATCCCTCTGGAAGCGTGGTGAACAGGCGGTGCTTGTGGCGCTGGTGCTTTTTCCGATGTACTTTGTCTTTCTCTACAGCCGTCCCGTTCCCACTTTGCCGCCGCGCGCCCATTGGCAACAGGCTTTGAGCCGCACGGCTCAGGCGGTGCAGGATGCCGTGGTGCAGGGCGGCGAGGTGCTTTTCATCGACCAGCGCCAATTGCTGACCTTTGTGCTGGGGCGCGAGGTGCCGTTGATTCCCGAATACGAGAAAAAGTACATGATGGATCAGGCGATGGCAGCCAACAAGGCGTATTTTGCGCGTTACTACCACGATCTGGCTACCCATCGCTTTGCGCTCATCGTCACCGAGCCGTTGCATGTGCGTTACAAATTAGCCGAGGCGGGCAGTTTTGCTGCCGAAAACAATGCCTGGGTGCGTTGGGTCAGCGTGCCCACCCTATGCTATTACCGACCGCTGGCCGTGTTCCCGGAAGAGGGGCTGGAACTGCTGGTGCCGCGCGAAGAGAAACTACGCTGTGAGCAGGCGCTGCCCGTGCCCCCGTCCGACGAATGAACATCGCTTGGCGGAAAAACATTCGGGGAACCCTTGGATGGGTTCCCCGACGATCATCATGGTAAGTTGAAGTAGCCTTATCTCGTATTGACGTGTGCCTCATCGCCGTGGCCGGGTTGCAAAAAGCGATCCATCCACCCGGCGATGTGCTCCAGCCGGGCGATGCGCTTGTCAGTGCGCCCGACGCGCGAAAGGCCGTGCGGCTCGCCGGGGAAGCGCACGAATTCGGTTTCCACACCGCTGAACTTCAGCGCGGCGTAGGCCTGCTCGCCTTGGTCAATGGGGCAGCGCAGGTCTTGCTCGCTGTGGATGATCAGCGTAGGCGTGGTGGCCTGGTGCAGGTAGGGCAGCGGCGAGGTGCGCCAGTAGTCGTCCAGCGCCTCCCACGGCGGCTTGCCCACGCCGATGAGGTGCTGGGTGAGGAAGTTCATGTCGCTCGCGCCCCACATGCTGATGTGGTTGGAGACCGACCGCTGCGCCACGGCGGCCTTGAAGCGCCCGGTGTGGCCGACCACCCAGAGGGTCATGTAGCCGCCGTAACTGCCGCCGGTCACGCCCATCCTGTTTTCGTCCACGTAAGGCAATTGGGCAAGGTAATCGGCCCAGGCCATGATGTCGCTGTAATCGCGGTCGCCCCAGTTGCCCCAGATGGCTTTGGTGTGGGCTTCGCCGTAGCCGGTGCCGCCGCGCGGGTTGCAGAAAGCCACGACGTACCCCTTGGCTGCTAAGGTGTAGAACTCGTGCATCATCAGGAAGCCGTACTGGGTCATCGGGCCGCCGTGAATTTCCAGAATCAGCGGATATTTGCGGCTGGGGTCGAAATCGGGCGGCTTCAAAATCCAGCCTTGCAGGCGGTAGCCGTCTTCGGGGTTGGTGAACCAGACTTCCTCGGTTTCGCCCAAGGTGGTACGGCGCAGCCAGGCGTTGACGCGGGTAAGTTGGCGGGTGCGGCCGGTGGGCAAATCCAGGCGGTAAATCTGGCCGGGGTCGGTCAGGTCGCCGTAGAAGTAAACCAAAGTGCGGCCATCGGAAGCCATCTCCAGCGCGCCCACCGCGCCCGGCTCGTCCACCACGGTTTCCAGGCCGCTGCCATCGCGGGCGATGCGGCAGAGTTGCACCCGCCCGTGGACGGCGTTGTGGAAGTAAAGCGTCTCGCCATCGGGCGACCAGCGGGGCGGGGTGGTGGTGACGGCGGCGATGAGGTCGTTGATGACGTCGGCGGCGGTGTGCAGGCCGTGGGGTGCGGTCAGGTTGCGGGGCTTGGCGCTGCCGTCGGCGGGCATCACCCAGAGGGAAGTGGCGCGCCACCACTCGAACAGCCCCTCGCTGCCCAAATAGGCCAGCCAGCGGCCATCGGGCGAAAGCGAAAGCCCGCCCTTGGGGCCCGCGGGGGTGGGCAGGCGCTCCGGCTCGCCGCCTTCTGCCGGAATGCGGAAGATGTCGATCGCGTCGGGGTTGCGGTCGGGGTCGGGCTGGCGGTTGCTGAGGTAGTAAACCCAGCGGCCATCGGGCGACCACACCGCGCCCATCTCTTCGTAGATGCCGTCGTCGGGGGTGAGTTGCTCCGCTTTGCCGGTGCGGGCGTCCACCAGCCAGAGGTGTTGGGGCTGCTTGGGCAGCAGCCCCGCGCCGTCGAGTTTGAAGTGCAGGCGGGTAATGTGGAAGAACACCGGCCCCAGGTCTTTCTTGCGGGGGTCTTTCTCGCGCGCCAGATCCTCGGGGTCGGGCTTGCGGAAGGCCATCAGCAGGCGTTTGCCGTCGGGCGACCATTCCAGGCTGCTGATGCGCCCCTTGAGGTCGGTGAGTTTGCGCGCCTCGCCGCCATCCACCGGGATGAGGTAGATTTGCGCCTGCTTTTCGTCGTCGCGGTTGGAGAGGAAGGCGATGGTCTTGCCATCGGGCGACCAGCGGGGCATGGTGTCGTTCTGGTTGCCGGTGGTGAAGG
>Ga0256833_1003028_pt1 | contig 11613 bp, 7 predicted proteins | sample 356284metaG_FD_190535 | JGI IMG/M metagenome (GOLD analysis project Ga0256833, IMG submission 190535) | Hydrothermal vent microbial communities from Mid Atlantic Ridge, Atlantic Ocean - 356-284 | ecosystem: Environmental > Aquatic > Marine > Hydrothermal vents | place: Atlantic Ocean: Mid...
TTTGAAATTGAACCACTATATTCTTATTATTTAAACAAAGTGTTAAGAGTTTATTATAAAGAAGATGATAACATTAGTCATAATATAAGAAAAAAATATCCTGATGGATTTTTATTTGAGAGTAAATATTTTATTAAGAATTATTGGAGATATTTTTTTTTAGTGCCAAAAGCCTATTTGAAGCATTTAATTAAATTGATATATTTTAGGATTTTTAGATGAAAAAGATAGTTTTTATTATTTCATCTCTTGAAAGTGGTGGGGCTGAGAGAGTATTAGTAAATATTGCTAATGAATTAGTAAATAGAGGTTATGAGATTGTTATTGCTACATTTTCTAATGAAGGTAGTTTTTATCTTCTTGATAAAAGAATTGTTCATAAAAAGTTAGATTTAATGCAAAAATCTTCAAATATTTTAGAAAGTCTTATTAATTCAATAAAGAGAATAATCAAATTAAAAAAATTTTTAAAAAAAGAAAATCCAGATGTTGTAGTGAGCTTTATGACCCATACAAATATTTTATCAATTATTGCTGCAAAATTAAATAAACAAAAAATTATTATTTCCGAAGATACAGAGTATTATTTTTATAATAGTAAGTTCTTATTTTTCGTTAGAAAAATTGTATATAGATTTTCAAATTTTTTAATAGTAAAAACTTTTTCTGATAAAAAAAATTATTATTTTTTAAAGAATGTATGTGTTATTGGTAATCCTTTACCAAATATATTTTTTAAAACAGATTTACAAAAAGAACCATTTGTTTTAGCAGTAGGAAGATTAGATAAACAAAAAGGATTTGATACTTTAATTGAAGTTTATTCAAAAATAGATACAAATTGGAAATTATATATTGCAGGAGATGGAAAGGAAAGAGAAAATTTAGAAAATTTGATAAAAAAATTAAATTTAAAAAATAAAGTAATTTTGTTAGGAAGAGTAAAAGATATTTTTAAATGGTATAAAAAAGCTTCTATTTTTGTTTTATCTTCAAAAAGAGAAGGTTTTGGAAATGTTTTAATTGAAGCTATGGCTTTTAAGTGTGCAGTAGTTAGTTTTGATTGTCCTTATGGTCCAGGGGAGATTATAGAAAATTATAAAAATGGTTTGTTAGTTAGAAATCAAGATATTAAAGAATTACAAAATGCTATTGAACTTTTAATAAAAAATAAAGAATTAAGAGAATATTTAGGAGAAAATGCTATTGAAGTAAGAGAAAAATATAATGTAAAAAGAATTGTTGATGAGTGGGAAAAAGTAATAAAAGGAAAAACTTGAATTTTAAATTAGTTTTAGCAACCCGCTCCTTAGATATAGGTGGAGCTGAGAGACAATTTATTGAGCTAGTTAAACATATAGATAAAAAAAAGTTTGATGTTTATGTTGCCACGATGTATGGAGGAGAATTTGAAGATATTGTAAAAAATATTGATGGAGTTAAATATTTTAATTTACAAAAAAAAGGAAGGTATGATTTAGAGTTTTTTTTTAAATATAAAAAGTTATTGAATGAAATTAAACCTGATGTTATTTACTCATTTCTTGGGGAGATGAACTTATTTAGTGCTTGGTGTAAGCCTACATATTCAAAACTTATTTGGGGATTTAGAGCTTCTAATATGGATTTTAAAAAGTATGGGAAGGTTAGTGAGTTTTTATTTAATCTTCAAAAATATTTTATAAAAAAAGTTGATAAAATCATTACAAATTCATATGCTTCAATTGATTTTCATAAAAGTTGTGGATTTGATATGACAAAAGCTGTTGTTATTCATAATGGAATTGATATAAATAGGTTTAAGAGAGATGATGTTAAAAGATATGAATTTAGAAAAAAATATAATCTAAAAGATAAAGATCTAGCAATAGGAATAGTTGCAAGAATTGATGCAATGAAAGGTTATCCTATTTTTAGCAAAGCTATAAAAAATATTTTAGAAAAATATCCTAATATAAAAGTGTTTGCCATTGGAGATGGTGATTTGAATATAAAAAGAAAGTCTGAAGAGATTTTAGGGGAGTTTAATAATAAACAATTTTTATGGCTTGGTAAGATAAAAGAAGTTGAAAATATTTATAATGGACTTGATTTATATGTATCTTCTTCTATTTTTGGAGAAGGGTTTAGTAATTCTATTGCTGAGGCTATGGCTTGTGAAGTGCCTTGTGTGGTAACTGATGTTGGAGATAGTAAAATTATAGTAGGTGAGTTAGGAGAAGCAGTTAAGCCTAATAGTGTTGAAGATTTGCAAAAAGGTATTGAAAATATGTTAAGTAAGGATTTGAAAATTTTAGGTAGAAAGTGTAGAGAAAGAATTATAAATAACTTTTCAATTGAAAAAATGGTTAAAAAAACAGAGAGTGAGATAATAAAATGTGTGGAATAGTTGGGTTTAATTTTAAAGATAAATCTCTTTTAAATAGAATGCAAAATACTATTATTCATAGAGGTCCTGATGATAGTGGTGAATATTTTGATGAATTTGTATCATTTGGACATGTGAGACTTTCAATTTTAGATTTATCAAATTTAGCTCATCAACCAATGGAATTTGATAATTTAGTAATGGTTTATAATGGGGAAGTTTATAATTATAAAGAGATAAAAAAAGAGTTAATAAATTTAGGATATAGTTTTGTTTCAAATTCAGATAGTGAGGTTGTGTTAAAAGCTATTCATAAGTGGGGAATAGATGCAATTAATAAATTTAGAGGAATGTTTGCAATTGCAATTTATGATAAAACTAAAAAAAAGATAATATTAATTAGAGATAGAGTAGGAGTAAAACCTCTTTATTACTATTTTGATGGTAAAAATTTTTTATTTAGTAGTGAAATAAGAGCAATCAGAGAGTTTAAAAAGTTTGATATTGATAAGTTAGCTTTGAGTGAATTTTTTCATTTAGGTTATATTAGTGATAATTTATCTATTTTTAAAGGGGTTAAAAAGTTACTTCCTGGGCATTATTTAGAGTTTGATTTAAAAAATAAAAGTTTAAATATTAAAAACTATTGGAAGTTTGAGAATTATTTTAAAATTTCTAAAAAAAGTGAAAAAGAAATTATTAACGAGTTAGAAGAAGTATTAATAGATGGAATAAAATATAGAATGGTAGCAGATGTTGATGTTGGTGTATTTTTAAGTGGAGGGGTTGATAGTAGTTTAGTAGCTGCAATTTTGCAAAAAAATTATGGAAATATAAAAACTTTTACTATTGGATTTGAAGAAAATAAATATGATGAAAGCAGATACGCGAAAAAAGTAGCAGATTATATAAATTCAAATCATACTACTAAAATTTTAAGAGTAAATGAAGCAAAAGAGATTTTAAAAAAATTTGTTGATATTTATGATGAGCCTTTTGGAGATAGTAGTGGGATTCCTACTTTTTTAGTTTCACAAGTTGCAAAAGAAAATGGAGTTAAGGTAGTTTTAAGTGCAGATGGAGGAGATGAGCTTTTTTGTGGGTATGAGAGATATTGGTTTAGTTATAATTTAGGAAATAAGTTTCAAAAGATTCCATTTAAAAATTTTTTTTATTATTTACTTAATTTAAGTGAAAATTTGCTTTTAAATATTCCTATTAAAAATATAGACCATAAGTTAGGATTCTTAAAAAATTTACTTAAAACCTCTTCGTGGAATGAGATGTATGAGACAATGATAAAAAATTATAGAGATGATATTAAAAATTTAGGATTAAAAGAGGTTAAATTTATTAGAGATTATTTTAAGTTTGGTGAAAAGTTTCATCCAATGCAAGGGATGATGCTTTGGGATTTTTATAACTATTTACCAAATGATATTTTAGTAAAAGTAGATAGAGCAACTATGAAAAATTCAATTGAGGGAAGAGAACCTTTGCTTGATAATAAAATAATTGAGTATTCAGCTACAATTCCATTTGAATATAAATATAAAAATGGTGAGAGTAAATATATTTTAAAAAAAGTGTTGGAGAAATATTTGCCAAAAGAGCTAATTTATAGAAAAAAACAAGGCTTTGGTATTCCTATTTTTGAGTGGTTTAGAAGTGATTTAATAGATTTATTTGAAGAGTATTTTAAAAGAGATGATGAAATTATTAATATGGAGTTTGTTAGAAATATGTTTGGTAATTTTAAAAGTGGTAAATATGTGAATATAAATAAACTTTGGTTTGTATTGGTTTATTTAATGTGGAAGGAGAAGTATTATTGAAAATTTCGCTTTTAATCTACTCTCTTGCATCAGGTGGGGCTGAGAGGCAAGTTAGTATTTTATTAAAAGAGCTATCTAAAAAATATAAAATCTATTTAGTTTTAATGAATGATACGATTTTTTATGAAATTCCAAAAAATGTTGAGGTATTTTATTTAGAAAAATCAAATCCATTTGAAAGTGGAATTAAAAAACTCTTAAAAATTCCTTTTTTAGCAATGAAGTATAAGAAATTTTTAAAAGAAAAAGAGATTGATGTTAGTTTATCCTTTATGAATAGACCAAATTATATAAATGTATTAGCAAATAGAGGAATTGTAAGTGAGAGAATAAATCCATTTGAAGAGTATAAAACAAACTCTTTAAAAGATAAAATAAACAGACTTTTAGTAAAAGCTCTTTATAAAAAGGCAAAAAAAGTTATTCCAAATTCAAAAGGGACAGAAATAGAATTAAATAAAAGAGGTATTAAAAATACTGAAGTTATTTATAATATGCTTGAATTAAAGCAAATTGACAAGCTAAGAAATGAAGAAATTGATTTACAAAAAGAAAAATTTACATTCATAACAATTGGAAGACTTGAACCTCAAAAAAATACTATTCTTTTAATAGAAGCAATTAAAAATATTGATGCTAAGCTTTGGATAATTGGAGATGGTTATCTTAGAGATAGTTTAGAGTTAAAAGTTAAAAATGAAAAGTTAGAAGAAAAAGTAAAGTTTTTAGGTCGTCAAAAAAATGTGTATAAATTTTTAAATAAAGCTGATTGTTTTGTTTTTTCTTCAAATTATGAAGGTTTTCCAAATGTATTACTTGAAGCATTAGCTTGTAAGCTTCCTATAATTTCAATTGATTGCAAAAGTGGTCCAAGAGAAATTTTAGCTCCAAATAGTGATATAACTAAACAGACAAAAGATATTGAAATCGCTGAGTATGGAATTTTAACTCCTGTAGGTGATGTTGAAAAAATGCAAGAAGCTATGCAAATGATAATAAATGACAAAAATTTAAGAGAAGGATATAGAAAAAAAGCTTTAAATAGAGCAAAAGATTTTAGTATTGATAAAATTATTCCAAAATGGGAGAGAATATTAAATGATTAAAAAGTTAAATTCACTTCTTACAAAAAGAGATAAGCAGGTTTTGTTTATTTTACTTATTTTTTCAATTTTACTCTCAATAATTGAGACTATTGGAGTTGGAGCTATTATACCATTTATTAAAGTAGCAAGTGATTTTAATGAGATTCATAAAGGAATTTTTGCAAAGATTTATAATTTTTTTAATTTTAAATCGGATATAGATTTTGTAGTAGTTTTTGGAGTTGTTTTAATCGCTTTTTATATATTTAGAGCTATTTTTAGTTATTTTTATTTTTATTTGTTAGCAAGATTTTCACAGGGTAGATTTCATTTAATAGCTTTTAGATTATTTGAAAATTATTTAGGACTTCCTTATTATCATTTTATTTCGAAAAATTCATCTGATATGATAAAAAACATTACTCAAGAAGCATTTAATTTAGTCCAATTAATCTCTAATTTTTTATTTATGATAAGTGAAATTTTTGTTGTTATTTTTATCTATTTATTTTTGCTTTATATAAATTGGAAAATGACAATTTTACTTACTGTTTTTTTGGGTGTTAATGTGTTTATTTTAAAATATACTGTATCAAAAAGTATTAAAAAAGCAGGTGATTTAAGAGAAGAATTTCAAAAGAGTTTTTATAAGATTTTAAATACATCTATTGGAAATTTTAAAATTATAAAATTAAAATCAAGTGAAGATAAAATATTACAAGAGTTTAATAAAGCTTCTTTTGGATTTGCTAAGGCAAATATAAAAAATGCTTCACTCTCACAAGTTCCACGGCTATTTTTAGAAGCTCTTGGATTTACTCTTTTAGCAATAATTGTTATTTATCTTATTTTAAAATATCATCAGGATATTAAAGGAGCTTTGCCTATTTTAATGGCATTTATTTTAGGTCTTTATAGGCTTATGCCAAGTGTAAATAGAATAATGAGTGCTTATAATCAAATTATGTTTTATTCAAAATCTCTTGATATTATTCATAATGAATTAATTTATGAAGTAGAAGATTTAGGAGATGAGGAAATTGAGTTTAACAAAAAAATTGAATGTAAAGATGTGAGTTTTGAGTATATTGAAGGTAAAAAGGTTTTAGATAATATAAATTTGGAGATAAAAAAGGGTGAGAGTGTTGGATTTATTGGAAGTAGTGGAAGTGGAAAATCGACTTTAATAGATATTTTAAGCGGTCTATATAAACCTAAAAGTGGTAAAGTTTTAGTTGATGGAGTAGAACTTAATGAAAAAAATGTGAAATCTTGGAGAAAAAAGATAGGATATATTCCTCAAAATATCTATTTAGTTGAAGGAAGTGTTGCTGAGAATGTAGCTTTTGGTGAAAAAATTGATGAAAAAAAAGTAAAAGAAGCACTAAAAAAAGCAAATATACTTGAATTTTTAGAAACACATCATAAGGGAATTTATACTGAGGTTGGAGATAATGGAATAAAACTTAGTGGTGGTCAAAAACAAAGAATTGCAATTGCAAGAGCATTATATAATGACCCAGAAATTTTAGTTTTAGATGAAGCAACTTCAGCTCTTGATAATGCAACAGAAGCTAAAATTATGGAAGAGATTTATAAAGTAGGTGAAAATAAAACTCTTTTAATTATTGCTCATAGACTCTCAACTCTTGATAATTGTGATAAAATTGTTAAGTTAGAAAATGGGAAAATTAAGGAGATAATTTGCAAACAAAACTTAAAGAGTGGCAGTTAATCTTACTTTTAAGCATAATAGCGTTTAGTTTTAGTGTAGGACTTAGATTTATTTATATTGGGCTTGTAGAAAATTTTTCATCATTTTATTATCACGGACAACTTATGATAAATAATCCAGATGGTTATTATTATGCAGAGGGTGCAAGAGATATTTTAGAAGGACATAAAAATAGTTATCTCTCACCTACTAATAATCCTTTATCAATTTTAACGGCATTTTTAGTTAAATTTTTGCATATAAATTTAGATACTTTAATTTTATATATGCCGGGATTTGTGGGAAGCTTAATAGTTATCCCTTTAATTTTAATAGGAAGACGACTTGGTAATATTTGGGTTGGATTTTTAGCGGCACTCCTTAGTGGAGTTGCTTGGAGTTATTATCACAGAACTATGTTTGGGTATTATGATACAGATATGCTAACAGTTGTTTTACCTACTTTTACAATTTGGGCAACTATTGAAGCACTAACTACAAAAAATAAAAATATCTACTTTTTAGCTCCAATATTTATGATTATCTCAGCTTATTGGCATAGTGGACTTGTTAATGTAAATAATGGTATTTTTATAATGAGTTTAGTTTATGTTTTATACTTAAAATTTATAAAAAAAGAAAAAATAGATAGTGAAATTAAATTTTTATTTGTAATGCTTATTGCTTTAATTCCTATAAATAACTTAATAAAAATTGCTTTAGTTTTTATTACTCAATTTGGAATTGATAAAGTTAATATAAAAGAAAACTATTTTCTTTTAAGTTTAGTTATAGCATTTTTAGCAGTAGTTGGAGGACCTTGGGTTATTAATATATTAAAAAATGGATATTTTACAAGAGCAACTGATACAAGTATAGATAATTTTAAATATTTTGCAGTAGTGAATACTGTAAGAGAAGCAAGTCATATTGATTATAATGTGTTTGTACATAGAATTAGTGGAAGCTGGGCAGGATTTATTTTAGGTGTTATTGGTTATGTTTATTTAATTTTTAAAAGACCAGTTATTATTATTTCTCTTCCAATGGTAGCGCTTGGTTTTTTTGCTTTAAAAGGGGGGCTTAGATTTACTATTTTTGCAGTGCCTTTTATTGCTCTTGGAGATGCTTATTTATTTTGGCAAATTGCTAAATATTTATCTAAATTTTTTATTAATGAGAAAATAACAAATTTTTCAAAATATATCTTATCTTTAATTTTTATGGGTGCAGTTATCTATCCAAATTATAAACATATGTATAACTATTTAACTCCTGTGGTTTTTCAAAAAAGTGAGGTTGAGGTATTAAAAAAATTAGAAAGTATTGCAAATAAAGGTGATTATGTATTAACTTGGTGGGATTATGGTTATCCTATTAGATATTATGCAAAACTTAATACATTTGTAGATGGAGGAAAACATAGTGGAAATGTAAACTATCCTGTAAGTTTTTCATTAACTCGTCCAAATTTGCCAAGCTATAATATGGCTATTTTAGATTTATATTTTACTCAAAAACATAGAGTTGATAATAAGCCTTTTGATATTGCAAAAGATATAATAAGTATGTATCATTTAAAAAGTGTATATGATATTGAGAGTTTTTTAAATCAAAAAATAAATCTTCCAAAAACCAAACAAGATATTTATTACTATTTACCTCTTAGAATGTTAAATATTTTTCCAACTATTGCGATATTTAGCACAATTGATTTAAAAACAGGAAAAACTATCCCTCATTTTTATTATAAAGCTGATAGAATCACTCAAAAGGGAGCTATTTTATTTGCAAATAATTTACCTATTGACTTAGCTAAAAAAGTGATTATATTAGGAAGAAATGCAGTTCCTATAAAAAGATTAGTAGTCAGTGAAATTTTAAAAGATGGAAAAACTTTAAATAAGGTATTTAATTTTTCAAATGAAGGTTTAAATGTTGTAGTTATGAAAAGTTATGGAAAAATTTTAATTTTAGATGATTTCTTTTATAATTCAAGTTATATTCAAATGTTTGTGTTAGATAACTATAATCATAATTTATTTAAGGAAGTTATAAATACACCAATAGCAAAAGTGTTTAAAGTTATTAAATAATGTGTGGAATTGCTGGATTTAATTTTAAGTTAAGCGATAAAGAAAAAGAGTTTGTTTTTAATAAACTAAATCATAGGGGTCCTGATGAGAAGGGACTTTATGAAGATAAAATATCTCTTTTTCATACTCGCCTTTCTATTCAAGATTTAAAAAACTCTCATCAACCTTTTTTTTATAATGATTATGTAATTGTTTTTAATGGTGAAATTTATAATCATTTGGATTTAAGAATTAAACTTAGTGATTTTAACTTTAAAACAAAGGGAGATACAGAGACTTTACTTTATTATTTTTTAAAGTATGGAGCTGATGGATTAAATGAAATTGATGGAATGTGGTCTTTTTGTATTTATGATAAAAAAGCTAATAAACTATATTTAAGTAGAGATAGGGCTGGTAAAAAACCTCTTTTTTATTATAAAAAGAATAAAAAGTTTGGATTTAGTAGTGAGTTAAATGTTTTTAAATTTTTAGATTTAAGTTTAGATGAAAAAGAAATAAAACTCTATCTTCATAGTGGGTTTTTAGAATCTCCATATTATGAAATTAAAGAGATAAATCCTGGAAGTTTAGTTGAAGTTAATTTAGAAAATTTAGAAATGAAAGAATTTAAGTATTTTGACATTTATGAAGTTTACAAAGAAGAAAAAATTAAAGATGAAAAAGAGGCAATTTTTTTAATTGATAAAGCTTTAAATAAATCAGTGAAAAATAGAATAATTTCTACTGATGTAGGATTTGGAGCGTTTTTAAGTGGAGGAATTGATAGTGGATTAGTAGTTGCAAAAGCAAGTGAATTTCAAAAAATAAACACTTATACAGTTAAATTTGAAGATAGTTTTGATGAAAGTAGTTTAGCTAAGCTTGTTTCACAAAAATATAATACAAATCATACTGAAATTGAGATTAATACAAAAAATTTAAAAGATGAGATAGTTGATATTATTTTAGGATATGGAAAACCATTTTTTGATAGTAGTGCAATTCCTTCATTTTATGTAAGCCGTGAAGCAAGAAAATATGAAAAAGTTGTATTAAATGGAGATGGAGCTGATGAGTTATTTGGGGGATATAGAAGATATGTGCCTTTAAGGTATAGTTTAATCTCTTTTGCAAAACTTTTACCTAAATTAAAAGCTAATAAGAGAAGTTTGAAAATGTTTTTGTATAGACTAAAAAGAGCAAGCAAATATAATGGATTTAAAAGATATAATGTAATGCTTAATGATTTATTTATTGATGAGTTTGAATTTAGAGAGTATGATGAATTTATTAATAGTTTAGATTTAGATGAATTTGATAAGATGCTTTATTTAGATTTTATTTGGAATTTAAGATATGGACTACTTATGAAAATGGATATTGCTACAATGAGAAATTCACTTGAAGCGAGGTCTCCATTTTTAAGTAAATATTTTTTAGAAATCGCTCCAAGAATTGATAAAAGTTTGAAAGTTAAAAAATTTAATACAAAATATATTTTAAGAGAACTTGCTAAAAAGTATCTACCAGATGAACTTATCACTGCACCAAAAAGAGGGTTTGAAATTCCTTTAATTAAATGGGTAAATGAAGATTTAAATGAAGTTATTATGGATTATTTACGTTATGGTTTTTATAAAAATTTTATAGATAGTAAGTTAGTTGATAAAATTATAAATAGAAAAATAGAGATTCCAGAAGAGAGACGAGCAAAAATTATTTATTTGCTTTTTGTGTTAGAGGTTTGGGCCTATGAAAATTGCTTTTCTTAGTCATTTAGATTTAAATTTATATCTTTTTAGACTTCCAATTATGAAAGAGTTAGTTAGTAGTGGGGTTGAAGTTTATGCGATTGTGCCAAGAGGAGAAGTTTTTGATGAATTTAAAAACTATGGAATAAAAGCGGTTGAATATAAAATAATTAGAGGCTCATTAAATCCACTAAATGCAATAAAAACTATAAAAAATATAAATGAAGTTGTAAAAAAGATAAATCCAGATATTTTACACTCATTCACTCATCAGCCAAATATTTATGGAGCGTTTAGTGATACTAAAAACTATATTCAAACAATAACTGGTCTTGGTAGTTTTTTTATTCACAATGATTTAAAATCAAAAATTATTAGAAATGTAATTGAGAGTTTATATAAAATTACTTCAAAAAAATCAAAAAAAGTTATTTTTCAAAATAGTGATGATTTAAAATATTTTGTAGATAAAAAGATAATTGAGAGTAAAAAAGCAGTTTTAATAAAAAGTAGCGGAATTGATACTAATGAGTGGAAAATTAAAAATAAAGTGAAAAATAAAAAACCGATTGTTTTAATGATTGCAAGAGTATTAAAAGATAAAGGTGTAGAGGAATTTATAAAAGCAGCTGAAATTTTAAAAGAAAAGGCTGAGTTTTGGTATGTAGGGGAGATTGACAAGGGAAATAAAAATGCTTTTAATCCTGATTGGAAAAATGTAAAATATCTTGGATTTAGAAGAGATATAAAAAATTTAATTGAAAAGTGTGATATTTTTGTTT
>Ga0256833_1003029_pt1 | contig 11613 bp, 13 predicted proteins | sample 356284metaG_FD_190535 | JGI IMG/M metagenome (GOLD analysis project Ga0256833, IMG submission 190535) | Hydrothermal vent microbial communities from Mid Atlantic Ridge, Atlantic Ocean - 356-284 | ecosystem: Environmental > Aquatic > Marine > Hydrothermal vents | place: Atlantic Ocean: Mid...
CTGCCACTGAACTTACTGATATTGCCAGAACATTTCAATATTATAGTAATGGAAAACGTAAAATTTGGCGACCAAAGAACTATGAGAGTAACTTCGTTGGCTTTATTAAGCTTCGTGAAGCATTGGTGCATTCACGTAACCTTGCGACCATTAACCTTGTAACAGAGGTTGGTTTACAAAATATTTTAGGAAAATTGGAAAAACTGAATATCTCTAAAATTCCTCATGATATGTCCATCTCCCTAGGAAACTTGGGGATTAGCCCTGTAAAAATGGCACAAATCTATTCTACTTTTGCCAATGGTGGACATATGATAGAGCCTAAATTAATTTCTAAAGTTATTTCGCGTGATGGTACCGTGATTTATGAGGGTAAAAATCAAGAGATTAGTGACTTTACTACCCCTGAACAAGCCTACCTAATGACCGATATTTTAAAAGATATTGTCCTAAGAGGAACAGGGCGAAACGCACGGGTTAAAGGGGTTGAGGTTGTAGGGAAAACAGGAACGACCAACAAAAATGTAGATGCATGGTTTTGTGGATACTCTCCAACAACAGAAGTGATTGTTTGGATGGGTCGAGATAACAACAAACCCATTGGACGGGGTGGTACAGGGGGAGGAACTTCAGCTCCTGCTTTTGCTTATTTTTTAAATAAATTACATCATAAGCTTTACCCTAACATGCCTAGAAAGTTTGTACGTCCAGCAGGTGTTTATAATGCAAGAGATGGGGTAATAACAGAACTCTATACAGATATTTCTCCTCTGCCAACAGTGACAGAGTCTGAAAATAACCCTTATGGAGATACTGACCCATTTTAAGAGTGTTACAAGGGTTTTACGCTTGTAACTCTGCTAGTTTTTCTTTGACCTCTTGTACATGATTTTTTACACGTACTTTTTCCCATTTGTAAGCAAGTGTTCCCTCTGGTGAAATTAAAAAGGTACTTCGTACTACGCCCATGTACTCTCTACCCATAAACTTTTTGAGTTGCCACATACCAAAACTTTTACAAAGCTCTTTCTCTTCATCGGCTAGGAGTGTAATTTTTAGCTCTTTTTTCTCTATGAAGTTTCTATGTTTTTTAGGGCTGTCTGGGCTAACTCCTAAAATCATGGCTCTCATTCCTGTAAAATCAGGAACTGCTTCTGTAAAGTCACAAGCTTCGGTAGTACACCCTGGTGTATTGTCTTTTGGGTAAAAATAGAGTACTATCCAACGCCCTTTAATGTCTCTAAAACATATCTCTTCTTCATCTTGATTTGGCAGACAAAAGTCTGGTATGGTATCACCAACTTCTAGCATAGCTATATCCTTATTATTTTTTCGCTAGTATAGCAAAATGAAAACAAAAGAAGCGTTATTACACGAAATAGAAGCCATACTTACCTATAAACCAGAAAACAAAACAAGCATTAATCCTAATTATTTAGAATTTTTAGAAATTGAAGATTTAGAAAATATAAAAAAAGGACTTTTAAATAAAATGGGAAAATTAAAAGAGGAAGATATTGTTTGGCTTGAACAGTTTAAGAAGTATGATGCGTAATATAAAACAAGAGATATTGGGTAATATTAAATTTATTTATATAGGATATGCTATTTCTATATTAACAATGATGCCTTTATTTATTGTAAATTTAAATAAAAGTATTACTCATATGCTATTTTTATTGATAATATTGGTTATACTTTTTTTACTTTTGAAAGTTAATAAAATACTCATGTTACGCTAAAAAGTTAAATCTGCTAAAATAGCAAGAATGAAAGCCCTATCAGAAATATACTCATGATACTTTCACAAAAAAGTTGTTGTTAAATGATGAGATAGAGACAGATAAGGAATTATGGAAATATGTCAAACCAATATTGAGAGATTATGAAAATGATAAAGATGGATGTTTAAGTACCCAACAATAATTAAACACTAAGAAAAGTTTATCCTATAATGTTTACCATAGTTATCAAATATTTTTTGGATATAAAGAAGCATATTTTAATTTAGAAAATTTAAATTATATGATTGAATATCTAATAGGACTTAAAGATGATGAAAATATCTCATATTCCAGTAAGGTTTTTACCTTAAATCCTCAAAATACTGTTGATTTCAATCAACTTAAATATTATAAACAAGAGGCTAGATATTAATGCTTAGGAGTGTAAAAAATTAGATTTGTGGCTTCGTCAAGTGAAATAGGGGTACTTAATATTTCCTTCTTTTTGTTATAAACGTGAAAAATATCATATCCTCCTGTATCTAAGTTTAAAATTGCATTAAGATGATATTGCTTTTTCTTAATTAACTCAATGATTTTTTCATTAAGATTAGCTAAATCAATTGCTTGAGTTATATTGACAATTAAATGGATGTCTTCACCTTTTTGATTTGTAATAAGTACCAATAATCTTCGTTCTCTAAGTTTACTTTTTTTACTATTTTTCTTAATTAAAGTTTGATTTTTGTAGGCTAATAATTGTGTTTGAAAGATTGTCGCCTTGTGCTTTTTCCCCCATTGAAGAAGTTTACTATAGTCCATAATTTTGTTGAATGGGTCAATTATGGTATTGGTATGGGGAAGCATAAATTTTTTATTTTTTAAATTTATAACAAAGAGTTTGTTTGTCTCATCTATAAGAATAAGTCCATCTCGATGTTGAAGTAAAACAGCATTTACTATTTTCCCTTTTTCAAAGGTTAATCCTTCTATTTGTGAATTTAAATTTGTAAAAGCACCAGTCATTAAAGCTTTAACTTCTAATTGCTTCTCCTCTAAAAAAAATTTATATCTTTGTCCAACATTTTTTCCAGCTAAATAATTAATTTTATATTGCTCTTTTTTTAACCAAATTAGCTCACCAATTCTTTTGTTTTCTCTTACAAGTAAAAAAGTAGTCTTATCATCTTTAGATAATAATTTAAGATGAATACTCTTATTGTTATCTTCAACTTTTTCAGGACAAAATTTTGTACAGAATCTATATTTAAGATAATCGAAATTTCCACTTTTGATATATTTGAGTATTTTTCGTGTATCATTTTCTTTTATTTTTAAATAAATATGTAATTTTTCTAATCGTTTTTTTAAGTTTTTTAAACTATCACTCCAACCTAAGATTGAAGATTTATCTTTAAACTCTTGCTCGACAATGTATGCACAGTGGCTTAAAATATAATAACCTATAATTCTATATACGTCATTATTTTTTTTATTAGTAGAAGTAAATGTTAAATATTTTTCTCCAATAGAGATGCTTTCTTCAATATTTGACATAGAAATAGGATGTTGTTTTAAAAAGTAAGTAGTTAATCCATAAAAGAATTTTTTTTGGTTTTTTGTGGTATTTCTCTCTTGAATATAGTTTGAAAGTTCTTGAATGTTACTGAAATCTATTTTTTCTAAAACTTGTTGATATGTTATTTTTGTATTATCTATGGCAAGGGTTGAAGATGTTGCCATAATTATAAGGATAAAGATATAGCTAATATTTTTCATTATTTTTCATTTTAAAAATTAATTTTTACTTAGAAAAGTATAACAAAAAATTCTTAGTTTTTAATTGTTTACATAATGCACATAAACCTCTGCGTCCCAACACTCAATGCCAAACTCTAAAGCAATCTCTGCCATAAGCCCTGTTCCTTGGGTGTGTAGTAGATTTTTATTGACATCATAAACTTTGGCACTCTCTACGCCACAAGAGGGGCTTCTGTCTTTGCCTATGAACAGCTCTATGTTAGGGTGTTGTTCAAAAAAATCTTGAGCATAGCGTTGAATAGGTATTGAGAGATTTTTTTGATTTTCATTTGAAATGGCGACAATCTTGTCTGTTTGTTTGACTAAATCCATAGTGGGTCTAGGCGTTCCAAAACAGTGGTCTTCAGGACAAAAGGGAACAAGCTCATAATCTTTTAAGCTTTGTAATAATTTTTCATTGAAGTTCTCTTTTGCGTCGTATCGGCAGTTACAACCTAAAAGACACGCACTAATGGCTACTTGTTTCATATTAACAAATCACTACGGATTTAATTTCGCTAAACTCTTCTAATGCCCACTTAGGGCCTTCGCGTCCTACGCCTGAAAGCTTTGAGCCTCCGTATGGTTGTACATCAAAGCGTAAGGTAGGAATGTCATTAATTACCACGCCCCCACACTGGGCATCTTCAATAAATTGTTGCGAGGTTTTTAGATTATTGGTAAAGATGGAAAATTGTAATCCATAGGGTGAATTGTTCATCTTCTCAATCGCCTCTTCATAGTTTTGGACTTTAACCAAAGAGACAATGGGGGCAAAAACCTCTTCACAAACTATTTTCATCTCATCATTTACATCTGCCATGACCGTAGGCGTGAAAGCACCATCAATTACTTCTCCACCTGTTAAAAGTGTTGCTCCTTCATTTTGTGCTGAAGCTACCCACTCTTTTGCTCTATGGAGTGATTGCTCATCAATAAGGGGGCCCATAAATGTCTCTTCATCGTAAGGAGAACCTACTTTAAGGGTTTTTGTTTCACGGGCTATCACTTCTGCAAAGGCATCATAGACATCAGCATGAACATAGATACGTTGCAAAGAGATGCAGACTTGTCCAGAGTTTACAAATGCACCAAAGGCACATCGTGAAGCAGAGTGTTCAATGTTGGCTGAAGCGTCAATAAACGTTGCCGCATTCCCACCTAGCTCCAAGCTCACTTTTTTAATGCCTGATTGTTGGGTAATAATATTTCCCACAGGCACAGAACCTGTAAAGGAGATTACCCTAGGAATAGGACTTTGTACTAAAGCACTTCCTACCTCTACATCGCCATAGACAAGCGATAAGGCATCTTTAATGGCATATTGTGAAGCGTTAAAAAGTTTGGCTAATTTGTAGGCAGTGAGTGGAGCTTCTGGTGTGGGTTTTAGTACCACGGCATTTCCTGCACCAAGGGCAGGTGCAATTTTATGGGCTACAAGATTTAAAGGAAAATTAAAAGGAGTAATACACGCCACAACCCCCACAGGTACACGGCTAAAGTAGGCTATGGTTTTTTTACCACTGGGTGCTATGTCCGTAGGTATGGTTTCGCCATGGAGTGCGACTAGCTCTTTGGCTGTAAGGCGAATGGTCTCAATGCATCTATCTACCTCAACCCGTGCAAAGGCTAATGGTTTAGCGACCTCATCGACAATGGTTAATGCCATGTCTTCGCGATATTTTTCCAACATATTTGCCACATCTTCAAGCCATGAGACCCGTTGATGTAGGGGAGATTTTTTACTCTCTTTACTGGCGATGTAAGCAATGTTTAATGCCTCTTGGGCATCTTTTGCTGTACAGAGTGGCACATGGCTTACAACTTCGTGACTATAAGGGCTATGACGTTCTATCATCTGCTCTCTTGTCTCTTCTTTTGAACCCATAAAAATTTGAGCATCATGCACTTTTTGATGACTATTAAATATTCCAAACATAACTGTCCCCTCTTATCGAATTATTTGATTATAACAAAATTTCAAAAGAAAGTATTATTATTTTTTAATTTCTATTGCCAATGCTTCCATATCTTCCATAGATAAGTCTTTAACCTGTTCGACCATAAGTCCTTTCATCACCCCTCCATACGTTCCCTCTTTGTAGCTTTGTAGGGCATTCAGAATCTCTTCTTTACTCATATCTTTAAGTTTTTTTGATTTTCCCATGGCACTCTTTTCCCACGCTTGTCCATGACATCCTTTACAAATGGTTATAGAAGTTGCCCACATTGAAGTAAGGGGTAGTGTAGTCATTAGTATGAATTTTGCAAAAGCATTCATATTTATCCTTTAATATTATATTTTATTATTGAATTAACATTTTAGAACCTATTTGTGTATTGATTGTGATGTTATGATGTTGAAGTAGTTTTTTAAAAAAATCTTTTTAAAAAACCTTTGGTCTTTTTTTGAATTTGATATTGAAGTAGTCTTGAAATATCTAAATTGACCTTTGGGTCTTGAAGTGTTCCTCCAATCTTCCCTATAAGCTCTTGTTGATGAATTAAAATATTGAAATTAGCATTAACTCGGTTGGTTTTGGCGTACATATGTATGTCATTTAAGTAGAGATGGTTTGTGCCATCTTCAAGTTGTAACACGGCAGTTAAAACAGAGGCTTGATATTGTCCAATAAAAATACTCCTATCATAAACATCTTGAAGCAAATCCATACCTGTGACTTTTTTTAACAAGGCAGTAAGATTGGTTCGCCTAAAACGTGCCTCTTTGAGCTGTGTATTAAAAAAAACAACTTTTTCTTTGCTATCATAGGTAATAACACCATAGAGTTTGGCTTGAAGAAGTTGGGGAAAGGAGAAGTTCTTTAAGAGTTTTTGCAATGAAACCTCTTTGAGTTTGGCTTTAAGTTTTTTGTTCACATAATCATAGTTGATAACTCCTCCATAACTTGTACTCTTTCCCTTAAAGGAGAAGCTTTTGTGTTCATACTTCATCTGACCTGTACTGCTAAATTCACCGTAATGGTAGGCTTTTAAACGATAGTTTGACGACATTAGTGCTGTTGATTTGTTGTAATAGCCTTGTGCAATGTTTAAATCAATTTTGCCTTTAAGCTTTGTCTTCATATGTAAAAATCTTAAAAATGCTTCTGCTTGAATCTTCTTAAATGCAATGTTTGCTGACTCAATGGTATGGGGTTTTTTTGTAAAGAAATAGTCTGTTTTCCCCTCAAAGGCATTACCTTTTCCTTTGATGAGAAGTTCACTTCTTTTTCCACGGATTGTCCCTTTTAAATCTAAGGGTTTGTTCGTGCTGTATTTGTTCCATTTGAAGTGTTGTGCTGTGAGGTGGTAGTGCAGATTTATATGCTCTTCTTGGGTATTGCCTTTGAGGAGAACCATGGCAGTATCGTTTACTCTTAGTGTGGCAGTCACAAAGGGATAATTTTCTAAATTAAGTGACATAATTTCTATTTTGTTGTTGAATTTTTGACTAAGATAGGTTTCACTAAATTTCCCAAGACTTAAGTGACCCAAGCGTGTACCAAGAAAGTAATAGCCCACAAGACAAAGAAAACTTAATAACCAAATAAAATATTTTAATAAACGCTTCACTTATTGCACTCCTATTGGCATCTACTCATTTTAACATAACAAAGAGATATTAACAGGAGTTTGGCTAAAATGTTTCATTAATTTTTAAGCCTATGATTACCATAGGTTTCACATGGAGAAACGCATAAATGAATGAAGCAGAATATATTTGGATGGACGGTGAACTTACCCCTTGGAAAGAAGCAAAAGTACATATACTTACGCATACACTACACTATGGGAATGCCGTATTTGAAGGAACAAGAGCCTACCAAACAGAAGATGGATTGGCTATTTTTAAACTGGAAGAGCATTGTAGAAGACTCTATAATTCAGCTAAAATTGTCGCCATTCAACCAAATATAGATTATGAAACCGTTAAACAAGCACATATTGATGTACTTAAAGCCAATAACTTTAAAGAGAATGTTTACTTAAGACCTCTTATCTATTTGGGTTATGGACAGATGGGAATTTACCATAAAAATGTACCTGTAAACACGTCGGTAATTGCGTGGGAGTGGGGTGCATATCTAGGAGCAGATGGGCTAGAAAAAGGGATTACTACTTGTACTTCATCTATTACTAGAAATCCTAACCGTTCTACCTTTGGAAAAGCAAAAGCAGCAGCAAACTACCTTAACTCTCAAATGGCAAAATATGAAGCCATTGAGAATGGATTTGATGAAGCATTGATGCTTGATGAGAATGGATTTATCGCTGAAGGAACTGGTGAGTGTATCTTTATTGTAAGAGATGGAAAATTAATCTCTCCACCAAACGATAACTCACTAGAGTCTATTACCCAAGCAACGGTGTTAGAGTTGGCTAAAGATATGGGCATAGAGATAGAAAGACGCAATATCACCAGAGATGAAATCTACATTTGTGATGAGCTATTTTTAACAGGAACAGCAGCCGAGGTTACTCCTGTAAAATCGTTTGACCATCGTGTCATTGGTGATGGGAAAAGAGGAGAGATTACAGAGAAATTACAGAGTGCCTATTTTGATGTTGTCTTTGGACGAAATGAGAAATATAAACATTACTTAACGTATATATAAGGATATAAGATGCCAGCAGACATGAACGACTATTTTAAGAAAAAACAACCCAATGGTGGAGGCAATAACAAAGCTCCTAACAACAGAGCAACCCCACAAGGTGGTGGCAATGGTGGAGGTGGTTTTCAAGCTCCCTCTTGGCTCTTTATAATTCTTGCGATTGTCGCCGTGATGATTTTCTTTAAACCTTTTACCATTATTAACTCTGGTGAAGTAGGGATTAAAGTAAATACAGGTAAATTTAATGAAAAACCTCTCAATGCAGGTCTCCATTTCTATGTACCGATGATTCAAAAAATCATTACTGTAAACACTAAAATTAAACAGATAATCTATAGCAATGAAAACAATGTTATTGGTGGAGGAGGATATAAAACTCTTAATGACATTGAAGATAATGGTGTAATCCATAATCGAGCCATTCCTGTACTAGACAAAAGAGGTTTAACTGTCCATATTGACTTAGCTGTTCAGTATCAATTAAGAGCCGATTCAGCACCAAAAACTATCGAACGATGGGGATTACATACATGGGAAGAGAAGATTATCAACTCAAAAGTAAGAGAGGTTGTTCGTGATGTTATTGGTAAATATGCAGCAGAAAAACTTCCAGAGATGAGAAATGAGATAGCCTCAACCATTCAAACCAAAGTGACTGATAAAATTCAATCACTAGAGGGGAAACCTGTTCTTTTATCTTCTGTAGAGCTTAGAAATATTGTTCTACCTCAAAAGATTAGAGATAAGATAGAGCAACTTCAAGCTGAAAAACAGAATGTTAACATTGCAGAGCAACAGAAAGAACGTGCTAAACAAGAGGCACAAAAAAATGCAGAGATTGCACGTGGAGAGGCCGAAAGAAATAGAATTGTAGCTCAAGGTCAAGCTGATAAAATTCGTATTGAAGCAGAAGAACAAGCCAAAGCAAACAGACTTATTTCAAACTCATTAACCCCTGAACTACTTCAATTGGAGCAGATTAAAACTCAAGGGAAATTTAACGAAGCACTTAAAGTAAACAAAGATGCTAAAATTTTCTTAACCCCTGGTGGTGCTGTTCCTAACATTTGGGTTGATACTAAAAGTCAAACACAAAGAACTGTTTCCTCACAAAGAGCTGTTTCAGCACAACAATAATTTTTTAATTAACTTTAACGGTGCATTAAAATGACACCCTACCAACCGTAGGGTGCAATTCATTGCACCAACATTTCCACACGGAGAAAACCCCCATGCAAATCAATTGGAAAAAAACCCCCCTTATCCCTGCAATTGCTCAAGATTTTGAGACAAACGAAGTCCTTATGTTGGCTTATATGAATGAAGAAGCGTATAATTTAACGCTAAGTACAGGCTATGCTCACTACTTTTCAAGAAGCAAACAACGTATTTGGAAAAAAGGCGAAAGCTCAAACCATACCCAAGAGATTAAAGATATGTTACTTGATTGTGATGCCGATACTCTAGTGCTTAAAATAAAGCAAAACGGTGTTGCCTGTCATACAGGAACTAAAAGTTGTTTCTTTACCTCGGTGACTCAAAACAGAAGAGTTCTTGAAAAAGAGGTCGATACCGATGCTATGTATGGCGTGGTTGATACCCTTTACCATACGGTTTTAGAACGTAAAAACTCTAATGATACTAAAAAATCTTGGACTAAAAAACTGCTCAATGACAAAGCCCTGATGCTCAGTAAAATTCGTGAAGAGGCAGATGAAGTGTGTGTTGCCATAGATGAAGAGTCTGATGAACAGGTTATCTATGAGAGTGCTGATTTACTTTACCATACCATTGTAGGCTTAGGCTACCGTGACATCTCCCCTGACAGAGTCAAACAAGAACTCGCACGACGGTTTGGCATGAGTGGAATTGAAGAGAAAGAGAATAGAGTTCCTAAAATAACTAAATAAACTTTAGTCATATATACTAAAGTTTATTTACTACAAAAACTAAACTTAAGCTTGACAACTTTCACTCAATGATGTATAATCCCACAAATCTTTAAATCATTACCATTTGAAGATATAAATTTAAATTAGGAGAGGTATCTAGTATGAGTGATAAGCGTGAAAACCCTGATGTAGAGACTGAACTAGAAGAGAAAGTGGAAACTGAAGTTGAAACTCCCGAAACTGAAGAAGAGAAGCAATCAGAAGAAGAGGGTGTTGATGAACTTTCTCAGTTAAAGGCATTGGTGACCGAGTGGGAAGACAAATATTTACGAACCCATGCCGACTTTGAAAACTCTAAACGACTTTTAGCCAAAGACAAAGCTGCTGCTGTCTCTTACGCAAACGAAAGTTTTGCCAATGATATATTGTCCGTCGTTGATTCTTTTGATTCAGCGTTAGCCATGATTGACGCAACGGAAGAGCAAGAAGGCTCAGAAGTAATAGAGAAGATAAAAGAGGGTTTAAACTTAACCTATGCACAATTGACTAAAGTGCTTGAAAAAAATGGCATTAAAGCCGTAGATTGTGAGGGTGAGATGAACCCAGAGTTTCATCAAGCCATTATGCAAGTAGATAGCGAAGAGAAAGAAGCAGGTGAGATTGTTCAAGTGCTTCAAAAAGGTTACACCATTAAAGATAGACTTTTACGTCCTGCTATGGTTTCAACAGCAAAATAGAAAAAATATTTAGAAAATGCAACGTAAGTAGCATTTTTTAATTTGAAAAAACATTACAATAACGAAATTAATAAAAAAATAGATAACAAAGGAATAAATATGAGTAAAGTATTAGGAATTGACTTAGGAACAACAAACTCTGCAATGAGCGTGTTTGAAAACGGTGAAGCAAAAATCATTGCCAACAAAGAGGGTAAAAACACAACCCCATCTATTGTGGCATTTACAGACAAAGGTGAAGTTTTAGTAGGTGAGTCTGCAAAAAGACAAGCTGTAACCAATCCTGAAAAAACAATCTACTCTATCAAAAGAATTATGGGGCTTATGTTCAACGAAGACCACGCTACTTCTGCTAAAGAGAGATTGCCTTACAAAATCATTGACAGAAATGGTGCGTGTGCGATTGAAGTAGCAGACAAAACTTACACACCTCAAGAGATTTCAGCAAAAATTCTTATGAAACTTAAAGAAGATGCAGAAGCTTACCTTGGTGAGACTGTGAGCGATGCTGTTATTACTGTTCCTGCGTACTTTAACGATGCACAAAGAAAAGCAACAAAAGAAGCTGGAACCATTGCAGGACTTAATGTTTTAAGAATTATCAATGAGCCAACTTCAGCAGCCCTAGCTTATGGACTTGACAAAAAAGAGTCAGAGCAAATCGTAGTTTATGATCTTGGTGGTGGTACTTTTGATGTTACTGTTCTTGAAACAGGTGACAATGTAGTAGAAGTTATGGCAACAGGAGGAGACGCGTTCCTTGGTGGAGATGACTTTGACAACAAAATCATTGACTTTGTAGCAGAGGAATTCAAATCTGAAACAGGTGTAGATATTAAAG
>Ga0256833_1003030_pt1 | contig 11611 bp, 12 predicted proteins | sample 356284metaG_FD_190535 | JGI IMG/M metagenome (GOLD analysis project Ga0256833, IMG submission 190535) | Hydrothermal vent microbial communities from Mid Atlantic Ridge, Atlantic Ocean - 356-284 | ecosystem: Environmental > Aquatic > Marine > Hydrothermal vents | place: Atlantic Ocean: Mid...
ATTTAAGTGGAAGAAAGATTTACTTGTTAAAGTTTTTTCATCACTAATGTTTGGTTCAATTTTTATTATAAGTAGTGCAGTAGCATTTGCATTAACTTATTTAATTTGGGGATAGTTTAAACTTGAAGGAGTATATACTTTTTCTAAGTAGCAATCTAAAATTAAAATCAAATATAATATCAAGGGAGTATAGGTGTAGAGGGGTGAAGGGGTAGAGATAAAAATTAATAATATGATATTACTTTCTATATATCTCTTCTACCCCTTTGAAAGTTATTAGTGTTTAATTTTTACTAGTTACTTAATGCGTAAGCTCAGTTAAAAGTTCTAGGAAAAAGCTTTGTGCTTTATGCCTTAAGCTTTAATCAAAACTATTACAAAGATGAGTTAACCTAACTCATCTTACTTAGTCAAAATAATCTCTTCAAAGTAACTAATTAACTCATTTTTATCTATACTATTTTGTGCATTTTTATATATATTCTCTTCTAACTTATCTAATTTATCTTTGATGTAACTATCATCTTTTGCATATGGTAGTAGTAGTTTGTATAACTCTTTATCACTTTTTGCTTTTTTTATCTTTTTTACTATAGGTATTGGTTCTGTTTTACTTTTTTTAGATTTAATCATATTTATAGTAAACATTGTTAAAATACCTAAAAGAAAGCCTACTATTGCAAAAATATAGCTATTTATTTTATTATTAGTTTGTTTAATTATCTCTTTAGTTTTAGAGATATTTTTATCACTTTTTATAGTATCTATTTTCATATTATTTGTTACAGGTTTTGTAACTGATATTGTTGGTGAACCTATAACTTTAATTTTTATAGGGTTTGTAGATACCTTTACCTCTTTTTGATTTTTACTATCAAAAAATCTTAAACTAATTGATGGTATTGTATAGTTTCTATCAGCAACAATTGCTACTTTTTGAGTTAACTCCCCAACATATTTACCATTAACTATATTAGCTTTTACTTTTGGTTCACTCTCATAAACCATAGCTCCTGGTATATTTAATTTAAACTTTTTAATATCATCAAAGTTCCCTTCTCCACTAACTTTAATAGTGATATTTAGTGGTTCATTTGCTTTAACCTCTTTTTTAGGAACATCTAATTTTATTAAGAAGTGTCCATATAGCTCTAAATTATTTGGTAGAGGCTCTACATTTACTTTTAAGCTATTAGAGTAAATCTTTTTCCATCTAATTTGAGCAAATGGTGATGTACCAAAAAATGGGTCATCAAATTCATTTCCTATAGATTCAGCAATACCAATTTGTGCATATGTCTTTGGTATTTTTAAGACTCCAGCTTTTTGAGGAAACATAATGTATTTATATCTAACTGCACTATAATTCCCCTCTTTAAACTCCTCTTTTATTGGATGCTCTTTTACCCAAAAGTTATCTAGTTTTGGTGGTATAATGTTAATTTTATCAGCTCTTGTTCCATCTTTTATTTTAAAAGTTAATTGCAACTCAATAGGCTCTCCAACTCTTGTGCTGTTTTTATCTATACTCATCTTTAAAATATATGGTGCATCATTTTTAATTGATACTTTTTTATATTTTAACTCTATAGGTTTAGTTTTATAGACTTTTCCATCTACTTTTATCTCTAATGATGGTATTGTAATATCTTTTGTAGCTTCTATTAAAAAACTTTTTCTTCTTTTTTTTGTAAGCTTTCCATTTGTATATATTAATTCAGAAGAACTACCTGCATTTTTTACTATTGCATCTGGAATATCTATATTTGGAAACTCTATCTTGTCACCTTCTGCACTTAAAGTAAGCTTTGCTTCTTCTCCTGCATATAGTGTATCTCTATCTATTGTTGCATCTACTATATTTGCAAAAATATTGATTGTTAAAAATATAAAAATTAAAATATATCGATTTATATTACCAAGGTGTTTTTGGTTCATCTTTTACTCCTTTTTTTGGTAACTCTAGCATAAGACTATTGATACCTCTTTGATTTAATTTTTTTAGCCATTTTCGCTCTTCCATATCAGATATTGGCACTTTTTTAATACCAACTTTATCTCTTTTTAAAGCTTGTTGTTTTTGTTCTTTATTTAATTTAGAGTTAATCTCTTTTTGTTGTTTTTTCTTATTATCTGGCTCTTTTTGATTTTTTTGCTTTTGTTTACCATTTTCTTCTTTTTTATCTTTTTGTTTCCCTTTTTTATCTTCTTTTTCATTTTGTTGCTGTTGTTGTTTTTTATTTTTCTGCTTTTTAGTATCATTTTTGTTGTTACTATTTTGTTGTTGCTGTTGTTTTTGACTATCTTTATTATCTTTTTCTTGATTTTTATTTTGATTATTGTTTTTATTCTTATTTTGTTTATCTTGTTGTTTGTTAGTATTAGATTTATTATCTTTAGAGTTTTTCTTATCTTTATTATTTTTGTTTTGCTTACTTTTTTGCTTCTTATTCTCTTTTTTATTCTGTTTCTTTTTATTATTTTGCTTATTTTTCTTTTGTTGTTTTTTCTTCTCTAAAGCCTTTTTGACAATATCTAAATTATGTTTTGTATCTTTACTAAATTTAATTTTTAGTGACTCTTCATAAGCTTTTATAGCCTCTTTTAACTTACCACTATTGGCATATGCATTTCCTAAATTATAGAGGGCTTTATCTCTTAATTTAGGGTCATCTATCTTTTTAAATTGCTCTATTGCACTCTTATAATCTTTTGCCTTATAGTAGCTATCCCCTAAATTAAATATAGCCTCTTGATTACCACTTTTTGCTAAATCTTTATAATTTTTAATTGCTTGTGTATAGTTTTTATCTATATATGCACTCTTTGCATCTTTTGCTTTGTAATAATCAAAAACTCCACCATTTAAAGAGGCAATTAGCGCTATTAAAGTTATTAATATCTTCATCTATCTACTCCTATTTTTCTTCTTGGTAGAGAGAAAAGAGCCATAAATAGAGTAATTGTTGCTAAAATTAATGGATAGTAGAATAACTCTTCTCTATTATGTATTGTTATATTGGCTGTTGAATCGATTTTTAACTTCTCTTCTAACAGTTTTGCTAATTTTGCCATATCTTGATTACCTAGAGTATAAATCATATATACTCCACCTGTATTAGTTGCTAATTTAGATATTGCATCATTTCTTTTTAATACTACAATATTCCCATTTTTATCTTTAACTAACTCTCCATTCTCTTTTAAAACTCCACCTTTATTGCTACCAATAGCATATACAAATACTTTAATATTATGTCTCTTGGCATACTCTATCTCTTGTGTAAAATCTTTTTTATCTCCACCATCACTCATTATTAAAACAGCTTTTTGTTTGCTATCTTTCATTAAATTATTTGCTGATTTTAAAGCTTCTAAAATTGAAGTTCCTTTTAAATTTAAATTTCTCATTCTTAAGTTTTTTGCTAAAAATTTTAAAGAGTTTATATCGCTTGTTAATGGAGATACTAAAAAGGCTCTTGTGCTAAAACCAATAAGTGCAACTTTTGTGCTCTTTAATTTATCTAATAACTCCATAAATTTAGCCTTTGCAAATTCAAATCTATTGGGGTAAACATCATCTACTAACATAGATTTAGATATATCTATTGCAGTAATTAAGCTTCTACTTTGAGTATTTACTTTAATATCTCCATTATCAATTTGTGGTCTCGCAATTGCAAAAATTAATAAAATATATGTAATAACTAGGAGTATAGCTCTTACTCTTTGGCTTAAGCCACCACTACTAGCTTTAACTTTTTTAATGGTATCTTTAGAAAATATAGATAATAGACTATTTTTATTTTTTAGTGCAAAATATAACATTGGTAATGCTAAAATTAAAAGGGTTAAATACTCAATATGTTCAAATCTCATATACTTACCCTCCTAAAATTATTATAGATAAAAATTCCTACTAAAAGTAAAATTGCAACTGCTAAAGGATACTCTATATAATATTTTTTCTTTACATATCTAGTGGCTTTAAATTCACTCTTTTCTAATTTATTAATTGTTGCATAAATCTCTTTAAGTCTTTGTAAACTATTTGCTTCAAAAAATTTGCCACCTGTATCTTTTGCAATTTTTTCTAAAACTCTTTGGTCATAATCTCCTCTATTTCCAATACCTACTGTATAAACTTTTATTCCATACTTTTTTAAAGTTTTAAGTGCAACATTTAAAGGAATAGAGTTTGTATTATCAACTCCATCTGTTAATAAAATTGCAATCTTATTTTTTGCTTTAGACTCTTTAAAGAGATTTGCACTTAAAAATAGAGCTTCATAAAGTGCAGTTCTTTGAACACCTGCTACACCTACATCTATTCTCTTTAATAATCGTATCATACTATTTTTATCATATGTTAAAGGAACAGCAATATAGGCAAAGTCTGCGAATATTGTTAAACCTATCTTATCATGTTTTCGTTTATTTAAAAAGTCAATTATTATATCTTTTGCAATACCAAATTTATTATACTCTCGCATAGAGCCACTTGCATCTAGCAGTAGTGATATTTCATAACCTTTATCATTTTTAATATCTACACTACTTTTGCTAAGTGGGGTTGCTAGAGTAGTGGCAATTGCTAAAACAGTTAAAAACCAAAGCAACTTTTGAATTATATCTTTAGAGCTAGTCGCACTTTTTATATAATTAAATCCAGGAAAATATATAGACTCTACTCGCTTTGGACAAAACTTTAAACATATTAAATATAGTATTGGTAAAATAAACCATAATGGATATTCAAACTCTATATTTCCCATTTAATACCTTTAATAAATTTTTTTATCTCTTGCTCTAATTTAGCATCTAATTTTGGCACCTCTTTTTTATATTTATACTCTAAAAGGGCATTTTCTAACTCTTTAAACTTCTCTTTTGTAGAGTTATCTATAAATTTATATACATCTTCACTAAATATATATGCCACACTCTTTGGATTGTTAAAATCGATATTTAAAATATTCTCTTTTGCAATCTCTTTTGGTGTTAATTTAAACTTATATACTCTCTTTCTCTTTTTAAAATATATAACTATTGCAATAATTAAAATCAATGTAACTATTGCCAAAAGATACCATAAAGGGTTTGTATAGTTTAAATCTTCTACCCCTTTAATATCTATCAATCCTTTCATACTTATCCTCTTCTCTTATCTTTTAAAAATATCTACAGCTTTAAGATATATATCTTCATCTGTATAAATATCACCAACTACTGCTCCATATTCTAAAAAGTGTTCATTTAATCTATTATCATGCTCTTTTAAACTCTTTTTATAACTATTTATAGTTGAGCTATCTATATTTGTCTCTATGAGCTCTAGTGTTGTTGGGTTAATTAAACCAAGTTCTCCACTTATAGTTAACTCCTCTTCAAAGTGGTCTCTAACTCTTATTAAATAGAGTTGATGTTTATTTAGATAACTAATATCTATATCTTCATAGAAATCACCAACTATTATTACTATGGCTCTTCTTTTTAGGCGACTTTGTAAAAATTCGATTAGCTCTTTATAATTTGCCTCTTTCCCAACTAAATCTTTACTTAAAATATCATATACAGCAGATTCAACAACACCACTTTTTTTAGTTGGTTTATAGTGTTTTTCTAACTGATTGCTAAATAGTGCAATCTCTAATCTATCGCTATTAGAAATTGAACTAAATCCAACTAAAGCTAAAAGCTCAGCAACTAAATCTTGTTTAAGTCTCTTTAGACCAAAATTTAATCCACCACTTAGCATTACTGCAACTACAATGTGTAGCTCTCTTTCTTCATTAAATTCATTTAACTTTAACTCTCCACTCTTTGCAGTTGCTTTCCAGTTAATTTTTCTAACATCATCACCACTATTATAATCTCTAATTTCGGCAAAATCTATGCCATCACCCTTAAAGGCTGTTAAGTGATTACCAATATTACCTGTAAATACCTCTTTTTTAGCCTTTAAAAGTATCTCTTTTACTCTTTGCTCTACCATTTATGGAGCCTTAATAGCACCTAAAATTTTCTCAATTATTTTATTGGCATCTACGCCTTTAGCTTGAGCTTTATAGGTTAATATTAGACGATGTCTTAATATATCGTATGCCATTTGAGCAACATTAAGTGGTGTTACATAATCTTTACCCTCAATTAAAGCATGTGCAGCACTTGCACGATATAAATCTATCGATGCTCTAGGACTTGCTCCATACTCTATAAACTCTTCTATCTCTTCTAAACCATAAGCTTTTGGGTCTCTTGTTGCAAATACAATTTTTAACATATATTTTTGAATTGCATCATCTACATGCACACTCTGATATAGTTTTTTAAGTTCATCTAAATCCTCTTTATTTGCCACTTTTGTAATCTCTTTGAATCCATTTTTAGCTACTCTATTAACAATCTCAAACTCTTCATCAAAACTATTATAGTTAACTAAAACATTTAACATAAATCTATCAAGTTGAGCTTCTGGCAATTTATAAGCTCCCTCTTGTTCGACTGGATTTTGTGTTGCTAAAACTAAAAAGGGTAAATCTAATTTAAATGTGCTATCTGCAATTGTAATCTGCTTCTCTTGCATAACTTCAAGAAGAGCTGCTTGAACTTTAGCTGGAGCTCTATTTATCTCATCAGCTAATAGTAAATTTGTAAATACAGGACCCTTTTTTATATAAAAGTTTGCCTCTTTAGGGTTATAAACCTCTGTGCCTGTAATATCACTTGGCAGAAGGTCTGGAGTAAATTGAATTCTTTTAAAATCTAAACCAATAGCTTTAGCTAGTGCATTAATTGCTGTTGTTTTTGCAAGACCTGGCACACCCTCTACTAAAATATGACCATTTGTAATTAAGCCAATAAGCATTGCATCTATTAAATGCTCTTGACCAACAATAATTTTTTTTACTTCATTTTTAATATCTAAAATTTTTTGATGCATTTTCACCTCGTTTTTTACTAGATTTTACTAAAATATTTAATGCTTTTATGCAATATAGGTTGCATAACTTTAAGTTATTTAAGTTTTATGTTGGGATTATATAACTTTTATGTGTAATATTTATAAACTATATTAAGTAGTTAGTAAGAATTAAATATAAATAACTTTCAAAGGAGTAGAGGGGTAGAGGAGAAGAGGTGTATAGAGAGTAATATCATATTATTAAACTATTGTCTCTATAACTTCAAAACTTTTAACTTTATCTCTTTGGTTTTTAGTAAATTAATTTTTGTAGTTGTTTTCTTTAAGAAATAGAGTATATAATAAGCTAAGTTTATAAATAGGGTAATAGTTTAAAATGAGTTGTATTATTGGTATAGATTTGGGGTCTAATTCGCTTGGAGTTGTTAAGTTTGATTGTAAAAAAAGAGAGGTAATAGATAGCTGCTCTTTTACTGTTAGAACAGCTAGTTCTTTAGTTGATAAAGGTATTATAGATGAAGGAGCAATTTCTAGAATTATAGAAGCTTTAAATATAGCTAAAGATAGATTAGATTTTACTAATTGTAAAATAAAAGCTGTTACAACAGAAGCTATGAGAGTAGCAACAAATTCTAAAGAGGTAATTTCTAAAATTAAAGAGAATACAGGTATAGAGTTTGAAGTTATAGATTCAACACAAGAGGCAATTTTAACACTAAAAGCAGTTAAAAATAGACTAGAAATTATGGGAATAGATAAAGATTTTGTAGTGGTAGATATAGGTGGTGCATCAACTGAAGTTACATTTTATATAGATAATAAAATATATACAAAGAGTTTTAAGTTAGGTATTGTAACAGTTGTATCAGAAGCTAAAGATTTAGATAATATAGAAAAACTTATAGAAAAGCTTAGTGAACCAATTTTAGATTATATAAAAGAGTTTAATAATAAAGAGTTAATTTTTGTAGCAACAGCTGGGACTCCAACAACTATTGCTGCATTAAAGCATAATTTAAATTATGAAACATATAATGGAAAGGTTGTAAATGGAACTATATTAACTTATGATGATTTAAATTTTTACCTTGAAAAGTTAATAAAAATGGATAAAAAGAATAGACAAATTGCTGTAGGTGTTGGTAGAGAAGATTTAATTATTGCAGGAGTATTAATTTTTAGAAAATTCTATGATATGTTAAAAAAAGATAAATCAATAGTTATAGATGATAGCTTAAGAGAGGGTGTAGCTTTGGAGTTTTGTTAATATTTTTGCTAAAAGCTAAATGCATAAAGCACAAAGCTTTTTTTTTGGAATCTCGAATTTGCTCACATATAGCACATCCCCAGTCAAGCAAATCATCTAATGCTTTAGTTCCTAAAAAATTTGTCTTTTATGCATTCAGCTTTTAGAAAAAAAATAAAGCTTATTTCATTGGCATTGGCTTAATCCCCTAAATTTAAGGGGATTAAAAATAAGTTTAATTATTTTAAAGAAGATATATATTCAGCTACTGCTTTTATATCATCATCACTTAAGCCTTTTACTTGACCATTCATAAGTGTACCCATACCAGCAACATTTCTTGTTCCTGCTTTATATTCTGAAAGTTTTTTCTCTAAATCTGCTACTGCTTGTCCAGCAATAATTTCTGATTTTCCAAGTGCTTTAGTTTTACCATCAGCACCATGGCAACTTACACATTTTGCAAATACTGCTTTTCCTTTATCGTTGCTACTAGATACAGCTTTTTCTACTTTTTGGGCAGCTTTAGTCACTGCTTCTTTTGTAGCCTCTGTTGCTTTAGTAGCACTCTCTTTTACAGCTTCTGTAGTCTTAGCAGCAACCTCTTTTGTAGTCTCTACCGCTTCTTTAGCTTTTTCTACTGTTTTAGCAGTAGCCTCTTTAGCTTTTTCTACGGTTTTAGTAGCAACTTCTTTTGTTGCCTCTGCAACTTTAGAGGCACTCTCTTTAACCTCTTGTGTAGTTTTTTCTACAGTAGTAGTTGTATTATTTTTACTACTCTCTTCTTTAGATTGATTTCCACATCCACTAAAAGTTAACACGGCAACAGTAGCTACTGAAATTATAATAGTCTTATTCATTAAAACCCCTTTTTGAATTTGCTATAAGATATTAAAAATCTTAATTAGACGATATATTATAACACATTTTTTTTCTTAAGTTATTAATTTTACATTTACTTTATACAAATTTTGGAGTATTTAAAGTATTGCTCTTTAATATATTATTCCAAAACTCTTTATCTCTCCATTCACTCTCTATTTGTTTAGAAAATTTAATATCTTCTTTATTAATTAAACCCATATTTTCAGAATAAGCATCTTTTCTAAAACATTGTGCATAACCTGTTTGTGTTTCATGAACAATAATACTATATAAATTAACCTCTTTTTCATTATTATTCATAGTAGATAGTGATAAAATAGAATCTATCACAATAAAAAAGACTCTACTAAATTGTTCAGCTGATGGATTTACAGGTAACTCTATCCATCTTTTACTATGTTTTTTCATATCTTTTAAATACTCTGGATTATCTCTATTATATAGCGTTATTGCATGGTCAAAAGAGTCAATAAACTCTTTAATATAGAGTTTTGTTAATCCAAAATCATAAACCATTTGACCATCATCTAAATAGTTTGATTCTAACATAACTTCAACTCTATATGAGTGACCATGAATATTTTGGCTACATCTAAGGGTCGAACAATCTCTTACAATATGTGCATTTTCAAATTTATACTCTTTTCTAATTATCATCTATCTATATATACCTTTTTTTTCATCTTCTTCAATTACTTTTTGCATTGTTTCTTTAACTTCTTCATACCAGTTTTTAGATGCATCTTCAACATCAAATGCATCTAAATAGTGAATATTAATAGTGCCATTATGTCCAGTTCTGTTATGTTCATTCAATACATATTTACTACCAGTTATCACAATTGGTTGAACTCTCATTTTCAATTTATTTGCAACTATTTTTGAACCTGCTTTAAATGGTAATAGCTTTTGGTTCTTTGCTCTTGTGCCTTCTGGAAAGATAGCTACTGCTCTTTTTTTAACTTCTATAGACTCTTTTACATCTTTTAATAATTTAATTAAACCAGCTTTACTCTCTCTATCTACTTCTATCATATCTCCATTTTTTAATAGATACCCAAACCAAGGTGTTTCAAAAAGCTCTTTTTTAGCTACCCATCTAAAATGAGTATTTTCAACTGCCTCAAGTGCTATAATATCCATAATTCCTTGATGATTTATTAAAAAAAGATTTGCTTTTTTATCTCTTTTCCCAAAAGTTTTAAGTTTTGCACCCATGAAAAATAGAATTAATCTATTTAATTTATGCATAATAGTGCCTTTATATTTTGGGAAAACGGTAATTAAAGGTATCATACCAACTGCAACAATAGTTGAGATTACAAATGCACCCCAATAAAATCTAATTTTTGCATAAGTCTTCATCTTTTACCCACCCTGAAATTGAATTTTTATACTCTATTTTACTAAAGTTTTTATATCTTCTCTTAACAGTCACATCTATCTGTTTATCTAAAATTTTACTTATATTACTATTTTGTGTTGGTAATATATATAAAGAAGCCCCCTCTTGAATACATATAGTTTTTTTAGGATAATATACATAAATTAAAAGAGAGATTAATACTATTGATATAAAAAGATAGAGTTTATCTTTAGTTAAAATAAGTAAAATAATAAATAGTAAAGTTAAACCTATAAGAATATATCTTTTTATCTTTTCAAAATCTAAATCTTTAGGTTTTAATTCTATTCTATCGGCATAACCTCTCTTATTTATTAATGATATTTTTTTAGTTTCCATTCTATTTTTTATTAAATTATAATATGTTAAATTTATATATTTTTTAGAGCTAGGAATTATAAAATAGTATTTCCCTGTAACTTTTGAACCATCTCTTTTTATATCTTCTGTTCCATCATCTGTTACATTAGGTAATCTAATATCTTCTAAGTTTGCTTCATTTGCTTCTAATTTAAGAGTAACTAAAGAGTTATTTTCATCATAAGGGTCAACTTTGATACTATTTACTCTTAAATTAGATGCAATTATATTAGAAAAATCATCTGTTATTATATTATCTAAATCTTTTATCTCTATTTTTTGAGGATGTAGCATATATGTATAACTTAAATTCCAAATTGATAATTGTGGTAGAGTTAAACTTTTTTCTTGAGTATCTGCTTTAAAGTAAAATGTAAAAAATGCTCCATCTTTATTAATTAGTTGTGTAGGTTTAGGATTGAGTGGCTGAAGTGGAGATACAATATCATACTCAAAGTGTAAAGGGTCGTTTGGATTATAGTGTTTTGCTAATATAGTAACAGGAAATACTTGATTTTTATATACAAATTTTGGAATATAACTATAACTATATGGTGTATTTGTAGCATAAAGAGATGTTATTAAGAGTATTATAGTTATAACTCTTAATAGATTATAAGATTTTTTCAATCTTTAAAACCCTCTAACATTTTAATTCCATCAATAGAGCCAAGAGCTAACTCTATTGCTCTCTCAGGATGTGGCATTAGACCAAATACATTTTTAGTCTCATTACAAACTCCACCAATTGATTCAACAGAGCCATTTAGCACTACTCTATCGCCATTTT
>Ga0256833_1003031_pt1 | contig 11607 bp, 9 predicted proteins | sample 356284metaG_FD_190535 | JGI IMG/M metagenome (GOLD analysis project Ga0256833, IMG submission 190535) | Hydrothermal vent microbial communities from Mid Atlantic Ridge, Atlantic Ocean - 356-284 | ecosystem: Environmental > Aquatic > Marine > Hydrothermal vents | place: Atlantic Ocean: Mid...
TATTGCACCGGTATTAGTATTTTGTATAAAACAGGTATTATTATTTACGGCTAATTCTCGGTCTGATAAATCAAGAGAGTTGCTTATATTAAAGTCAATATTTGCCGATTTAATTCCAGTTCCTTGCAAGTAAAGATTGTAAAATGTTGTTACGCTTGTCCCTGTTATATCTTGGTTGCCTCCTGTAAGACTAACATTTCCTGTGCAGGTATATATTGAGTTATTAATCCAATTACCCGAAATAAAAAAGTTTCCTGCTCCTTGTATTGTTCCGTCGTTTTGTATGTATTCTTTAACATAAATATTTGCATTTGCATTATTTAGTTTACCGGCATTACTAACAATTAAATTTGTATTTATTTGAATATTTCCGCCAAAGTAATTTGTATTACTATTTATATATACTTGTGCGGTTGTTAATTTGTTAATCGATAATAAAAATATTATTAACAGTAACCACCGTGCAAAAAAAGTATATTTGTTAATACTTTTCATAGTCTTATTTTTTTATTCGGTTATTGTTTATATTTTTAATATCTATTTTTAAGTCTGATGTTTTTATTAAACTTTTTTTATCGTTAAGTGTTTTTAAATTAGGTTTGTAAAGTATATTATCTTTTTTTGTTTTTCCGTAAAGTTTAGGATGCACATATTTTCCTTTGTATCGTCCTGTTTTTAGTGGTTCTACGGTTCTAACATTTGGATTTGCTTGTAAATATTTATCGTTACGTTCGGCATACACAACCCAATCTATTTCTTGATTAGGATTTCCTCCTGCAATGATGAATTTTCGGTTTTTAATTTTTTGTTTTATAAATATATTTGGAGCCGAACTACCTACGGGAGTTAAGGTATATGAAAAGTTTCTGTTAATTTTTTCGAAATAATCGGGAAGTGTAACTGTAGCCTCGCCGTTATTGTTTAGTATTATTGTGCCACGATAAATATTTAGAACTTCGGGAGATTCGGCACAAAAATGAACTAAAAATTTATTATCGGGGTCGTTTGGATTATCTATTCTAAAAGATTTTGTTCCTCCTGCCGAAAAGTTACCGCCAACATCTAATTGATTATATATCCCTCCATCGTCATAAGAATATAATCCGTAAGATAGAGCTGTGTTTGTGCTTTGTCCGGCAACACCTGTTACTCCAATTCCTGCAACTCCTGTACCGGGGTCGGTTGTAGCAGAGTTTGAGCCCCATACTCCGTATCCGCTTATATTTGAGCTTTCGCCAACAACGCCGTTTACTCCTTGTCCCCAAACACCGTGTCCTCCGTTTGTTCTTGTGTTAAGTCCCATTACTGCTGCAGGTCCGTAAGTTGTTTGTCCCCAAACTCCGTAGTTTCCGTCACCTATAACTGCAACTCCGTTACCTGAGCCTGTAGAGTTATTGTTTAATCCATATACTCCGCCACCGCCTGCATTGTTTGTTTCGCCAACAACACCGTTTACTCCTTGTCCGTAAACACCGTGTCCTCCGTTTGTTCTGTTATTTACTCCCATTACTCCGGCAACTCCTGTTGACGATGAGTTGTATATGCTACCGTAAACTCCAACTCCTTGAGATGTTCCGTCGTAATATCCGGCAACAGCCGATGTGTATTGGTTAGTGCTATTTGTAGATGCCTCAATGGTATTGTATGGGTTTGATGAGTTGGTGTTTTCTCCGTAAATTGAGCCTCCAAAAGCTGAGTTTTGTGTCGATATAGATGATGTAGGTGTCGAGCTGGTTCCTGTTGTTGAGTTAACTTGTAATCCTACAGTTCCGTTTGTTGTGTTTGATAGTGTTAATTCAACAGCTCCATAGTCGGTTGCTATTGTTCTTCCTGTTCCATTTCCTCCGCAGTTATATGCTTCGTTTAGGGTATTGCAACTTGTTGATGAACCTGCACCAATTTGAACCCATTGTGTTCCGTCCCAAAACCAGAATTGTTGTAGTGTGCTGTCGAAAACAAGTAAACCTGTTTGATTTGTATTTAATACCATAGCTGTTCGTTGTGCCGTTGTTAGACGAGGAATTAAAATTCCTTTGCTTGATGATACAATATCTAATGCTGCATTGGTGTCAGGAGTGGTTGTTCCTATACCTACATTGTTTTGAGCAAAAGAAATTAATGTGTAGATAATTGCTAATAAGGTAAATAAAGATTTTTTCATAATATGTTGTTTTTAATTTTTAGGTTTAAAGATAGTAATTTTTATTTGGTTTTCAAATTTTTATATTTTAATGCAAGATATCCTAATAAATTAGATATATTTTTTATTGCATATTCGGTTTCGGAATTTAATATTTTTCGTTTTAGTTTTAAAAGTAAAATTGCATATAAAGCATTTAATGATATTAATATTTCGTTATTGTCAGATGTTTTTGATTTTTCTTTAAACTCTTTAATTGGGTTTAAAGCCCAAGAGTAAATTTCGTTATATTTAATATCTGATTTTTTTAAAGAATTATGTAAATCGTTAAGTTCGTTAATTAAATTCTCGATAAACGAACAGTGTCCTGAATTTTCTTTATTATTATCTTTTAAATCGTTTATAATTGATTTATACCATTCTGTAATTTCTTGTTTTTTTAAATCGTTTACTTTGTAATTATTAATAACTAATGTTTTTATCTTGTTAATATCAAATTTGTTAGCTCTTATAATATCTTCTATCTGCCATATATATAAAATATATTCGATAATGTTTTCTTGTTTTTTTTGTTCTGCAAGTATCATTTTAATTATTTAAAAATTTATTAATATTTCTACGATCTTTTTTTGTAGGACGTCCTAATCCTTTTTTGCGATTTTCGGTTTTATAAATATTAGATATTACAAACTCTGATTCGGGGGTTAAGTTTATATAATTTTGTTTTGCAATTTCAGATGATACACGTTTGTCTATTAGTCCAGTAACTTTATATTTATAATTTATATGATTTTTATATACATTAATAACATCATTTATGTTTATAATTTTTGATGGTTTTGAATGTGTGTCGTTAACTTTAATTTTACCTTTTTTGCAATACTCGGCAGCTATACTACGAGTTTTAAAAATTCTAACAGCCCATAAATATTTATCTAATCTAACTTCTTTTTTTTTAACCATAAAAAATAATGAGTTTTTATAAAAAAAATAATTAACACAAAGTTAATAAAATTAAAAATATTTATAATGTATTTTTTTGTATTACACTTAAAAAATGTAACTTTGAAAGGTATAAACATAAAAACATAAATAATTAATATATAAAAAATATAAATTGATATGGCTTATAAATTAAATCTTATTTTATTATTAATAGTATTTTTATTTTCGAATAATGTTATTTTAGCACAAGAAGATGACGATTTTTTTGAAGATTCAAAAGTCGATACATCTAAATATCATCAAAAAATTGATGTAGAAGATTTTGACTCTGAGCTATTAGAAAAATTAATAATTAATAAAATAAATAAATATCGTATAAAAAATGAATTAGATAGTATAGTAAAAGATATTACTTTAACAAATGCTGCCGAAGACCAATCGGAATTTATGGCAAGAATGGAGCTTGTAACAAAAAAAGGAAGAGGTAAAAAGAAAACTACTGGTAAACGATTAATTTATTATGGAGGTTCAAATTACGGCGAAGAACTTGTTGCTAAAATGTCGCCAAAAAAAGGTAAAATAGTATTTACTTATGATGAACTGGCTGAGAATTTTGCTTTTAAATTTATAAAAAGTAAAAAAACGGCACAAATAGTTTATAACCCTTTATTTATATTTATAGGTGTAGGTTGCACTTTAGACGAGTATAAAAAGAAAGTATATACATCTATAGTTTTTGGAAACTATAACTCGTTTAATAATGGAGCAAATCGTCGTAAAGAGATGAATGTGCCGTATAGTAAAAGAAAATACGGACTTAAACATTACGATGCAAAAGTATGTAAAAATTGTAAAAAATTTAAAAATATCGAAGATTTACAAAAAGGATTATATGTTAAAGACGATGCAATTTATTTTAAATCGGATAATTTAAGAGCTATTAAAAAATTATTACGAAAACCAAAAGACGGTTTGGCTGTTGATGTTATACAACGCGAACAATATACTTGCACGGGAGATAACATTATAGATAATAATTTGGTTAATAAAGGAATAATGACAAAAAGAGTTTGGCGAAAAAAACTACTTAAAAAAAATATGATTACCGATAAAAAAGAACGTAAAAAGAAAATTGACGTTAAACTTGCAAAAATGCCAAAAGGAATAGATGGCGATTATGAACTGAATTTAATAATTATACAAAATAAACACGTATGTATGGATATACCGCAATCGTATATCGACGATGGAGGTGTTGAATATAATAGCCAGATAGATTTACTTGCCGATACAGTAACAATAAACTCGAAATTTGTTTATAAACCGGTTGCCGAAACATCAAAACTCGATTTTAAAATTCCTTTTGAGCGAAACAAATCTACATATAATAAAGACGATATACAACCTGTTCTTAAAAGTTTAAAAGAACCCGATTTTATCATAAAAAATATGACAATTACAGCATACTCGTCAATAGAAGGAAACGAATCGACAAACAAATCTTTACAAAAACAACGGGCTAAAAGTATTGTAGATGCACTTAAATCGTTGCAAAATACAAATCTTAAATATAAAATAATTACCGATGATAATTGGGCGGATTTTAAAACCGATGTTGCATCAACCGAGTATAGTAACTTGGCATCGATGAGTAAAAAACAAGCCCAAGATTATATTCGAAAAAATAAATTAAGTCAAGAATTAGAACCTATACTTAAAAACGAAAGATATGCACATATCGAAGCCGATATAGTTTATGATATCGATGGCGATAAAGAACAAGCATTTGTTGTTAGCAGGTTTAATAAAGCTGTTAAAGAGGGCGATTTGCCAAAAGCATTATCAATACAAAAGTATATACTAAAAAAAATAATATCAGAAGATTATGATATTAATGCCGTTAAAAATCAAGAGATACCCGAAACCGCAGCTTGTGCAGGATTAATGATGAATAAAATATGGATGCAAAAATATATAGAGGAAGAAGATCTCGAAAGCGGTAATTATTGCAACGAGATTAATAAATTACATAAATTAGTGCCATCTAACGATTACATTAGTTTTAATAATGTTTATTGCCACGTTGCAAATAATCCTTGTAATAAAGAAGATGCTATAAAAAATCAACAAAAAGAAATTGACGATTTATACCAAACATCGTTAAGTAAAGAAACTGTTGATTTGCTTAATATGGAGTTTCAATTTAAAGTTATAGAGGCTGTTGATACAAGCGATAAACCATCGGATATTTTAACACAAAGTTTGCAAAAAGTTAAAGATATTGTAAACATAAAAGAGAGTAATTGGCAAAACTCTTTAAAATTGGCATATATATTTATGAAACATCACGATTACGACTTTGCTACAAAACTTTTAGACCCCTTTGTGTATAAAGACAAAGTTTTTGAGGAACTTATTTTTACTTACATATCGCTTTGCAGTAAATCGCAAGCACGAATGTATTCTAACCGTTTTGCTTTTGCATTAAAAAAAGCTCACGAGATTAACCCTACAAGATTTTGCGAGTTGTTTGCCGGTAAAAAATTGCCTATGCAAGTAATCGAAAATAAATTAGTTAAAAAAGAATATTGTAATTATTGTAATAAATAATTGTAATTTGTTTGATATCAACATAATATAAATATATACAGATGAAATATTTAATAATTTTTTTGATTTTTATAAGCTCAAATGTTTTTTCGCAAAAGAACAATAATAATAATCAAATGGCAAGTAATAATATCGATAAATACTTTAATACTCAATTAACGGAGGTTGAACGTCAGAATTATTATTCGCAAATTCATGATTACTCGCAAGAGTTGCATAAAAATCCAAGCCCCGAGACTTATGTAAATAGGGGAGTAGCATACGCAAAATTAGGACTTTATCCCGATGCAATATCCGATTATAACAGGGCTTTACGCATAGATAGTTTATTTTCGTATGCCTATTATAACAGGGGATTGGCGCGTGCAAGGTTTCGTTATACAAAACGTTCGTGTATGGATATTAAAAAAGCATACGAGCTTGGAATAACACAATCGAAACAAGTTTATAACGAAAATTGCGGACTTTTTAAAAGAGAGCTGGGAGAACTTAAATAATATTATAAGTTTTATGTATTTAGTTTATAAAAATCTTTTTCGATTTGTTTTATAACATTTATTTTACCTGCATCTTGCCAATAATATTTTTTATTCTCGAAAGCTAATATTTTGTGTTTTTCAGCAATCTTAAGATACTCCGGAATTATCGAAAATTTTCCGTATTTTTTTAAGTAATTAAATATCTTGGGCGATATTATATGAATACCGTTAAAAGCAAATTCTTTATAAAAAGATTTTTCTGTATAAATAATTTTTTCGTTTGTTTTTTTGTTTATCCAACCCGATAATTGATTATTTTTATCAAAAAGTAAATATCTCGATGTTTTGCGATTTTGAACAAATAAACTTGCTATTGCCTGCGATTTTAAATGAAAATTGTAAAATTCTTGCAAATCTATATTGCTAATTATATCAACATTATGAATTAGAATATGATTCTGTAAATCGAAAAATCTTTTTGCATTAACAATTCCTCCTCCGGTATCAAGAATTTCTGTTTCGTTAGATATAACGATATCGGCATTAAAATTTGATTTATTTACAAAATCCTCAATTTTATTGGCAAAATGATGCGTGTTTATTACTATTTTATTAATTCCGTAGTTTATTAATTTTTTTATTAAAATCTCTAACATAGGGATATTATTAATTTTAACCAAAGCTTTGGGAATATTGTTTGTTAATGGCTTTAGTCGTGTTCCGAAACCTGCGGCAAGAATAAATGCTTGTTTAAGTTTTTTGTTTTCCAATGTTAGAATTTTGGGTTAATTTTTTCTTGTTCGATATGATTAATATCTATATTTAAATCGAAATTATTTGATAAATATTTTTTTAATTTTTCGGCAGAATATACTGAACGATGTTGCCCACCTGTGCAACCAAAGTTTACCATAAGATTTTTAAAGTTTCGTTTTTGATATTTTTTTACCGATTGCGATACTAAATTAAAAACCGAGTTAAGAAATTCTTTCATATCAGGTTCGTTATCTAAGAAATTAATTACAGGTTTATCTTTTCCTGTTAGTTTTTTGTATTCGTCGTATCGTCCGGGGTTGTGTATTGCTCTGCAGTCGAAAACAAATCCTCCGCCGTTTCCTGATAAATCTTTTGGAATACCTTTTTTATACGAAAAACTTGTTATTTTTACGGTTAGTTTATTGTTATTAAAGTTTTTTAAATTAAATTTTTGTAACTCTACAGAGTTTGTCAGTTTTGTTAATGCGTTTAATAGTTCGGGTATGTCGAGTTTTTTGTCGAGTTTAGGTAAAATGTATTTAAGATTTTCTATAGCCGGTGATATGCTTGTTAAGAAATGTGTTTTTTGCTCGAAATATCCTCTGTAACCATAAGCTCCCATTGCTTGTAAAATGCGTATAAGAACATATCCGGTGTATTTATTTAAAAATTCTTGTTCGTTAATTGTTGTATATTTTTTTACTTCTGTTATGTATAGTTTTAAAAGTTCTTCGCGTATATTGTTTGGTATTTTTGCTTTTGCATCAAAAAGTAACGATGCAATGTCGTATTGTAATGCTCCTTTACGTCCTCCTTGATAATCGATAAAATATGGTTCGTTATTTTTAATTAAAATGTTTCGCGATTGAAAATCTCTAAATAAAAAAAAGTTTGTATTTGTATCGAGTAAATAATTAATAAAACTATTAAAATCGTTTTCGAGTTCTTGTTCGTCAAAATCGATATGTGCAAGTTTTAAGAAATAGTATTTAAAATAGTTTAAATCCCATAGTATCGATTGTTTATCGAAATGCTTACGAGGATAACAGTATTTGTAGTTTATGTTTTTGTCGGCTAATATTTGTATTTTGGGTAGTTCTTTAATTATTTTTTTATATAATGATAAAACTTTATCTGAGAATATATTGTTGTTATTTTCTTTTTCGATTATCGAAAAAAGAGTATCGTCTCCTAAATCTTCGATTATATAAGTATTATTTTCTATATCGGAGTTAATTATTTTGGGGACTTTAATTTCTGTTTTTTCTAACGATTTCGAAAATTCTATAAAAGCTTGGTTTTCTTTAAAGTTGTTATTAAAAACTATTAAAGCTTTTTTATTTTTTGATTTTACTCTGTAATATTCTCTATGCGACCCCGATTGTGGTAATTTTTGAGTAAATGTCGGTTTTTCGTTAAAGTATTTAAAAAAATATGAGTTTATTTCTTTTATGTTCAATTTTAAATTAATTTAGTTAACAATTAGTTTTGTTGTTTTGTTTATTTTATTGTTTTTTACATTAATTAGGTAAATACCTTTTTTTAATTTATTTACAGGTATTGTAATTAATCTTGATTTATTTGTTTTTTGTGTATAAATATTTTTGCCTAATAAGTCTGTAATTGTAATATTTACATTGTTTATATTGTTACTTAATTTAATATTAATGTAATCTTTTGTTGGATTTGGATATATAATTATATCATTTTTGTAATTGTTGTTTAGCGATGTTGCTATAACATTAATATTATATGATATTGTGTCGGAATTACATTGGTTATATGCTATTAATGTAACAGTATAATATCCTGAGTTTGCGTAGTTGTGTGTAGGATTAGTATCGGTAGATGTTGTTCCGTCGCCAAAATCCCAATAATAGCTATCGGCAAAGTTCGATGTGTTGGTAAAAGTAACTAATCCTGTTGTATCGGTATTATAAGAAAAGTCGGCAATGGCAGTATAGGTATTTATGTTGATGTAAACAGGTGTGCGTTGCGATTTTACGTAATCTTCTTGAACTTTCCAATTATAAAAGTAATAATAGTAAGAGTATTGCGAGCTTGCCGTTGTTTTTAAAATACTTATTACATCGTTTAATTCATAAGGAAATGTTGTATTTGAGTTATTACGGTATAAATCCATGTCCGATGATAAAAGTTTTAAGGTAAGTTGCATTCCAACAGGAATAACTAAATTAGTTTTTACGGTGCTTACCCCTGTTTGTGTAACTTGTATTGTATCGGTTTGTAAAATATTGTTTATACTGTCGAGTAAACCTACAACAATATTTCCTGTTGCTGTTGCATTTATTGTAAAACTTATTAGGTTTACTTGTTTTGTGCAATTAAATACTAATCCGTATTGCGAGTTGTCGAAACTTCCGTTTGACGACCAGTTTGTGCTACCTACATACATTGCATCAGGTTTAACTATATTTTCGACATAATACGTTGTGTCGTTTGTTAAATATGGGGTTATAAAAGTGCTTCCTGTAGATATAGGATTTATTGCCGATGGCGAGTTATACCAAACAATAGAGTCGCCAATGGCTGTTAAAGTATCTACTCCTGCACCGCACAATGTTGAGTTTTGTGTAATTGCGGTATCCTCGCTAAGAGGATATAGCTGAACGTTTAATGTTGTAGTGTTGTTATTTGATACGCTTACATTTGTAATTGTTTTTGGTTTGTAGCCTGTTGCGTAAAAAGTAACATCGTATGTTCCTGTGGCTACAGGTCTGTAATAGTCTCCGTAAGGAAGTTCGCTGTATGTCCACGAGTGTAGTTTTTCGTGCGATTCTATAATTACACCTGCTTTTAGTCCTTGTCCTGTAATAGAGTCGGTAACAATACCGTTAATTCCGTAATGCACTTGTTTTATATAATTTATAAACGAACGGTATAAATAATTCCAATAATTTGGTAAATCGGCTGCGGGAGGTGTTTTTGTCGATGATAGTTCTAAAGTAAATTCTTTACAGTTTTTATAAAAGTTCATATAATCTTGTCGTCCTCCTGATATCGAATACCAAGCATAACCGTTAGTAATTCCGTTGTTTAAATCGTCGAAATATCCCGATGGTCCGTAAATGTGAACTGTGTCGGCAAATTCTCTGCTTACGTGTATCCAAAAATTGTTATCAGCGGGTAGTCCCGAGTATGTGTCCCAAGGGTAATTAACAACTTCGCTACCACCATGCAGGTTTGCCGATAAAACAAAATGTAAAGAGTCAACAAGTCCCATGTAAATTATGTTTTCGGGTTGCCATACGTTTCCGTCGGGGTGTAATCCGTTATCGGGATCGGGGTAGTTACGGTTTAAGTCTACATTGTTTGCATTGCGACGTATTGCTCCGCTAACAGTATTGTCGCCACCGTGATATGTTCCGTCGGGATTCTCAAGAGGCGAAATCCAAATTTCGGTTGTATTTAATAGGTCGGTAATTTCGGGATTTGTTCCGTAGTTTGTTAAAAAGTAATTTATTAGTCGCAACATTAAAACATAACCGGTTGTTTCGTCGCCATGCATTGTCGATAGATATAAGAATCGTGGTTCGGCTTCTTTGGTATTAACATTATCGCTAATTTTTGCAATCATAATATTACGTCCTTGAACTGTTTGTCCTAAATTGTAAACTTTACATAACGATGGGTAGTTTGTTTCAAAGTCTTGCATCATTTGAATATATTCGCTATATGTTGGGTATGCGTCCCAAGCGTATGTAGATTTTTGCGATCTGTCATACATTTTTCGATATGGTATAACGTTTAATTTTTTTGGTAAATCAAAATCTTTGTTTAGACTTAAAAAGTAATTAAACTCGGTTTTGTTAGCATTTGCTGTAACTATATTTGTTTCGGGGTTAAATTTGTCTATATTTAATTTTTTAGATAAAGCGATTAGTTCAGTTTTGTTATTAATTTTAAATGTAAAATACACTTCGCCTTTTTGTGATATATATTGTTTTGCTTTATCGGTTTTTGATATTTTTGTTTGGGCAAATAAATTTATTGATAATGTAATAATAAATGTAATAAGTAGTAATTTTTTCATAATCTTTATATTATAAGTTTATACAAATTTAGTAAAAAAATATAATAAATTAAGGTTTCCATTCTATTTCGTTAACATTAAAATCTTTAGATAGTTTTCTTGCTAATGTAAATAAGTAATCTGATAAACGATTTAGATATTTTATAACTAATTTATTTTCTTTGTTATTATTGTTTATTGATATAACATTACGTTCTGCTCTTCGGCATATTGTTCGTGATATGTGACAAGCTGATATAACAGGGTGTCCTCCGGGTAGAATAAAAGATGTAATATCGGGTAGATTGTTATTTATTTTATCTATTTGTTGTTCTAAAAATGATATATCTTTTTCGGTAATTTGAGGAAGTTTTGATATGTCGAATTTATCGTCAACTGCTAATAGCGATGAGCAGTTCATAATTTTATTTTGTATTGTAATAATTGTTTCTTTTGTTTCGTTGTCTATTGCATTGTCGCGTATTGAGCCAATAAAAGAGTTTAGTTCGTCGAGAGTTCCGTATGCTTCAATTTTGTTGTCGTTTTTTTGAACACGACTTCCTCCTATAAGTGATGTTGTTCCGCTATCTCCAGTTTTGGTATATATTTTCATTTATTTTAATTCTTAATTTTTAATTCTTAAT
>Ga0256833_1003032_pt1 | contig 11606 bp, 13 predicted proteins | sample 356284metaG_FD_190535 | JGI IMG/M metagenome (GOLD analysis project Ga0256833, IMG submission 190535) | Hydrothermal vent microbial communities from Mid Atlantic Ridge, Atlantic Ocean - 356-284 | ecosystem: Environmental > Aquatic > Marine > Hydrothermal vents | place: Atlantic Ocean: Mid...
AATGAGTTTAAGAATTTTGATTATAAGGGTTTTTTGGATAACTCTAAGATTTTGCGAGACTATTTAAAAAAAGGTAGTGCAAAAAAGGTTGCAAATATTTTAGAACCATAAAAAGTAAGTTGATTTTGGGGATATAAGCGTAATAGTTATTTACATTTAAGTTTATGAAGTTTTTTGTATATAAACTATATTATAAAACGAACACGCGAATTTATTCGCGTTTTACATATAATTATCTATATAAATATAAAATAGTAAATATAGTTGGCTTTTAGCTTCTATTCAACTTTTTGATGTAATATTTTTTATATAACTGTATTGTATTTTTTGACTCGAATGAATTCGAGCATTCAAGAGTTTTTTAATTTTAAGTATCTGTATCTATTATCTATAAGTTAGGGTTTGTATATAAGAGAAGCTCTAAGGCTTAATCTAGCTTCTCTACTATTTTTATAGATTCTATATCATCATTTTGTGAGATGCTATCAAGATTTTTGAAGCTCTCTAGGTCATCTTCTTCAATTCCACCAAATACGGTATGAACACCATCTAGATGTGGGGTATCTACAAAAGTAATAAAGAATTGGCTACCACCTGTATCTTTTCCTGCGTGTGCCATAGATAGTGCTCCTCTTTTGTGTTTTATTCCATTATCTGTTTCACATGCTATTGCCCAATCTGGTCCTCCTGTTCCTGCAAGTGATGGATTTGTTTTAGAGTATGGGCAACCACCTTGAGCCATAAATCCAGGGATAACTCTGTGGAACTTTAAGCCATCATAAAAGCCACTATTTGCTAAATGAGCAAAGTTTGCAACTGTATTTGGTGCATCTTTAGGGTAGAGTTTTACTTTAATATCACCTTTATTTGTTTTAATAATTGCATATTGAAGCTTTGATAGCTCATCTTCGCTTAGATTATACTCTTTTAAGTTTTTTCCAAACATAAATTTCTCCGTTCTTATAAAATTTGGATATTATTATACCAAAAAAAAGAGGAGTTTTATCATGGAGTTGTGTGTTGCACTGGATTTGCCAACCTCTAAAGAGAATTTAGAGTTATTAGAGAGTATTAATATGTATGATAATTTGTGGGTAAAGGTGGGTTTTAGAACATATATAAGAGATGGTAAAAAAATTTTAGAATCTATTAAAAAAATTAATCCTACTTTTAAAATTTTCTTAGATTTAAAGCTATATGATATTCCAAACACTATGGCAGATGCTAGTGAAGAGATTGCCAAGCTAGGTGTTGATATGTTTAATGTTCATGCAAGTAGTGGAAGGGTTGCTATGAAAAGTGTTATGGATAGACTCTCTAATTTAGAGAAGAGACCACTGGTTTTAGCTGTAACAGCACTAACTTCTTTTGATAATGATGAGTTTAAAGATGTATATGGTGATGATATAGATAGAAAGGCTATTGAATTTGCAAAAGATAGTTATGAAGCTGGTTTAGATGGCGTTGTTTGTAGTGTTTATGAGAGTTTAAATATAAAAAATGCTACAAATAGTAACTTTTTAACACTTACACCAGGTATTAGACCATTTGGAGAAGATAGCAATGATCAAGCAAGAGTTGCAACAGTTGATAGTGCCAATAAAAATAGAGTAGATTTTATTGTTGTTGGCAGACCAATATATAAGAGTGAAACCCCCTCTACAAAAGTAAAAGAGATATTAGAAGCAATATAGGGCAATAGATTTTATTTATTGCCAGAACCAATTGCCAAAGCGTTATCCATTCCTGTAATCATAAAGTAAACTCCTATAGCAAACATAGCTAAAATTATTAATGGTGCGTATTTTTGTAACATATCGAACTCCTTTTTTTATCCTATTTTTAAACCAGTTAAAAAACCAACAATTATCGATGCTCCTCCAAGAGGTTCTAGCGATGATATATTATTATATACAAATTTATATGAATTGTGAAGTGCAACTGATATTATGTCAAAAATATTTATAATATTATCTCCACTTACTGTTATATAATTTTGTGCATTCAGCCAAAATATGGCTACTGTTGCCAAACCTAGTAAAAAGAGTAGTATCTTAAAACCCTTCTTAAAAAAGTAGCCAACAGATAGCCCTAACAGAAATCCTGAGCCAATTTGTGTAAAATTAATACTATTTAAAAGTGATGAAGATTCTATCTGCTCATTCATATTTGTTCCTAAAATTTTATTATCTATTTTATCATAATTTTAATAAAACTACCAATATTTCTAACTATTAATTAATGTCATTATAATAATATTTTTATGTTATTTTAATGTATAATAATATTCTTTAAAGCCAATTTATGGTAAAATAATTTATATAAAAAATAACTATTAGGAATAAAAATGAAATTAATAAATAAAATATTTACTACACTTTTATTAAGTAGCTCACTAATAAATGCTATGAGTTACAGTTTAGATAAAAGTAACAGTAGCTACAACTTAATATATGCTACAGGACATATTACTCATGGTGATTTAAACAGATTGAGTAGTATATACTACTCTCTACCATCAAATAAACAGAGTATTGTTGTATTTAACAGTAATGGTGGAGAGTTAAACGAAGGTATAAAAATTGGTAAATTTTTAAAACAAAATCGCATAGGCTCTTATGTTAAAGATAATGGTATATGTGCTAGTAGTTGTGCTTTAGCGTTTTTGGGTGGTAGGGCGAAAAACGGAAAACGATTTATGGTTTTGCCATATAGCTCTAATTTGGGTTTTCACTCATTTTACTATAAAAATGGAAATTATGTAAAACTGACAAAAGTTCAACATGATTTATCAAATCTTTTGAGTTACACAAACTATGTTGGGGCTCCAAGCTATCTTGTAACAAAAATGTTTAAGACCAATTCCCATAATATGTATTGGGTTAATTCTACAGATAGAAGAGCATTAAGAATTAAAAGTGCCATTGCAATAAAAAGTAAAAGAGCTTATGCAAACAGTGGCGTTACATATGGTAGTTCTGCAAGTAATTTTATTAAAAATTACTTTGCAAAATTAAATAATGTATTGGCATCAAATAGAGGGTTTGATATATATAATACAAATGCTTTAAGTAGTTTAAGATATAAGAGTTGGATTCATAGTAACTTAGCATATGCTAAATTAGAGGGTATAAAAGCTATTAACAGAAACTCTGTTGAGGCAAAAGTAGTATATACTCTTAATAGTGGAAAGAGATTATGCTCAATAAATAGATATAAATTAGCAAAGAAGTATAATGGCTGGAAGATAGTAAGAAAGAGTTATAAAAATTGCGATAATACATCTATGAGAACTTTAAAAAAGTTTGCAAAAGCACTACCATAAATATTATAACTGAGCCAACTAATACTCTTAAAAGGTTTGAATATAGTAACAAGGCTCTAAAGTTGGCTTAAAAACTCTTTTAGAGCCTCTTTGGAGATTATTACAAAATTTTTAGCATTAGCTATAGGAATATCTTTTTTATAACTATATACTCTACTTTTAATAATTTTACCACTATTTTTATCTATATATTTTATACCAATTGTAATTTTTGCATATGAAGTAGTTTTATCTACTATATGGTAGAAGTCAATTATTTGAATTTCTAAAACTATATTGGCATCTGCGCTAGAGTTATAACCGACTACACTTTTAAATCTGTTACTATTTTGCAGTGAGGTTAAAATATCTTTATAGATTAAAGAGCTTAAAGAGCCACTCCATCTACTATATAGATAGTAGTTTGTCTCATTATCTCTTTTGTAATATATTCTGCTTCCACCTATTGGACCTAATACATATGGATATTTAACCATTATAACTTTATTACTTTTTGGACTATTTATATCTGATACAGTTACATCTAAATTATAGCTACTCATTTTATAGTTACTTTTAGAAACACATCCCGTAAATAGTGCTACTACTATTGATAAAAATATAATTTTTTTCACTCTCCTGGTCCTCTCTTTTGTGATACTCCATTAAATATTGCTCCTGATGGGTCTCTTATTAATGACTTTAACTCATCTGACAACTCTTTATAACTAATTGATAACTCTTGCAAATCTATAATGGCTGGTCTTAAAATTTTTTCTAAATTGTAATCACCTCTTTTTATGGTTTTATTTATAAGATAGGTAGTTTTAGATATCTCTTTACTATTTTTATTTATACTCTTTATTAAATTTGGCAACCTTTTATTTAAAATTTTTAAAGTTTTATTACCATTTTTTGCTAATAATCTATAATCTTTTAGAGTTTTATTTATAGAACTGTTTAAATCTTTGGCGATATTTAATATATTAGATATATTTGTGCTATTAAACTCATTTACAATTTTAATTAATTTATCTTCTAAAACAACTGTTTTAGCTGTAATCTTTTCGCCATTATCTAAAGTGTTTGAAATTCTTTGTAGATTCTCATCATTTAATACAATATTTAATCTATCTGTAAAATTGGCTAATTTATCTAAAATAGCTGGAGTATCACTAGATAGCTTTGATAATATAGATACTTTACTTTTGATAATTGACTCTTTTGTATTTGGTTTTATAAGCTCTTTTGATACCCCACCGACTATATTTATATATCTTAAACCAGTTAAACCTTGACTCTTTAAAATAGCATACATATCTTTTGTAATCTTAATATCTTTACTGATTAATATAGTTGCTTCAATTTTAGAGGGGTTGCTAATATCTATTTTTAAACTATATAACCTACCAACATCAACACCATTTAATTTAACAGTTGAATCTTTATTTAAACCATCAACAGACTCTTGAAAATATACATAGTATCTGTTAAAATTATTGGTAGAGTTTTCACTTTTAGCCAACCAAAAAGCAAAATATAGCAATAACGAAGTAAATATAACTACAAACACTCCAACAATTGTATAATTTATCTTTTCATACATCTTTAACTCCGTTTTTAATATTTGTCATATACTCATTTTTAAAGAATTTTTTAACAAATATATGGTCAGATTTTAAGACCTCTTCTAATGAACCTTGAGCTACAACTTTTTTATCTGCCAAAATCGATAGCTCATCTACAATATTGTGTATTGTATCTAAATCATGTGTTATCATCACAACTGTTAAATCTAAAATATCTCTTAAATTTGATATCAATTCATCAAATGCTCTTGAACCTACTGGATCTAATCCACTTGTTGGTTCATCTAAAAATAGAAGCTTTGGGTCAAGAGATAAAACTCTAGCTAGTGCAACTCTTTTTGTCATACCACCACTTAATTCAAATGGATATAGTTTTTTTACACTTGTCTCTAACCCAACCATCTCTAGTTTAGAATCAACAATATATGATATCGTTTTTTTAGATAATTTTGTATACTCTTTTAACATTATAGATATATTACTCTCTACACTCAAAGAGGTAAAAAGTGCTCCAAACTGAAACAAAACTCCCCATTTTTTCTTTATCTCTAATAACTCATATGGGGTTAGAGAGTTGATATTTTTGCCAAATATGTAGATATTTCCACTTGTTGGTTTTAGAAGCATTGTTATCTCTTTTAACAAAACACTTTTACCCGCCCCACTCTCTCCTAAAATTGCATATATTTCTTTCTCTTTTATCTCTAAATTTATTCCGTTATGAATTACTTTTTCGCCAAATTTTGTTACAATATTTTCTACTTTTACTACTGTTTTCATATTCCAAGCCTTGTAAATACAACAGAGAATATTGCATCGCACACTATAACTAAAAATATTGCATTTACGACACTTTTTGTAGTCTCTTGTCCTATACTTTCTGTATTTTGGGTAACTCTTAAACCATGAAATGAACCAATTACTGCAATAATTACTGCAAAAAATGGACCTTTAGCGATACCTATTAAGTAGTGTTTAAGAGATAAAACTTCATAAACTCTTTGAATAAAAATTTCGAAAGATAACCCAATTTGAGCTTTTGTAGCTACCATAGCCCCAAATATTCCAACTGCATCAGAGATAAATATCAAAATTGGAAGAGCAATAATTAGAGCAAAAATTCTTGGAAAAATTAAAAAATAGAATGGCTTAAAACCCATAGTTTTCATGGCATCAATCTCTTGAGTTAGTTTCATAGAGCCAATTTCTGCCGTAAAAGATGACGCGCTTCTTCCTGCTACAACAATTGCTGTAATCATAGGACCTAACTCTCTAGCTATTGATATTGCTGAGGCATCAACTACAAATATATCTGCTCCAAATTTTGCAAGTTGAACTATTGTTTGATATGCTATAACTACACCAACTAAAAAAGATGTTAAAGCAACTATTGGAATAGCTTTTACACCAGAGCTATATATAAAATAGATCAACTCTTTATATCTAAAGTTTTTTATTTTTAACAGAGATAGAGATTTTACAGATAACTCTCCTAAAAATCTAATAAATTCAAATATAGATTTTAGCACATCTACAAATTTTTTACCAATGCTAAAAAAAATATTCTCTTTTGGAGCTTTTTTACCACTATCTAATGATATTGATGAATCTGCAATCTCTAACAACTTTTTATACTTTTTAGATTTTACAATATACTCTATCTCTCTTTTACTATCTAAGACTCTCTTTTCAAACAATTTTATCAGTATAATTGCATTTGTATCTAAAATATCTACTTTTGTTAAATCTATAACAATATGAGGCTTATTTAACTTTATAGATAGCAATCTCTTTTCTATTTTATCTAAATAGTTTGTAGTCCATTCGCCAATAAGCTCTATATATGTAGTATTATTTATAGTTTTAGTTATTATATTAAGTTCAGCCATAAAATAGATTATATCATAATTTAGGGTAAATTTTATGTGCAAGTGACAAAAATAGATTTGATTGGTTGCGGGAGACGGATTTGAACCGCCGACCTTCGGGTTATGAGCCCGACGAGCTACCGGTCTGCTCTATCCCGCGATAGAAGATATGGAATAAAATTCCAAATGGATGGGGTAGAGGGATTCGAACCCCCGAATGACGATACCAAAAACCGTTGCCTTACCGCTTGGCGATACCCCAATATTCAACATAAAAGCTAATTGCTTTATGTGGACGGAATTATAGCAATAAATTTTTCAAATGTCAAGAGATTTATATAAAAAAATATATTTTTTTAAATTTAAATACTTAAGTAGTAAGTTTCTATTTAATTTTAGATATAATCTATTCAATAAATTAGAGACAGAGGTAACTAAATGAGTGATGCAATTAAAAGAGTTGAAGATGCCATCGAAGATATAAAAAGAGGCAAAATGGTTATTATGATGGATGATGAAGATAGAGAGAATGAAGGCGACTTAGTATATGCTGCAACTTTTTCTACTCCTGATATGGTTAATTTTATGGCAAAAGAGGCAAGAGGTTTAATATGCACACCAATTACTCAAGAGATAGCCAAGCAATTAGATTTGTCTCCTATGGTTAATAGTAACGATTCAAATCACGAAACAGCATTTACTATATCTATAGATTCTGCAACTGCAACTACAGGAATATCAGCAGCTGAGAGAGATGATTGTATAAAAAAGTTAGCCTCTCCAGTTGCAAAAAGTAGAGATTTTGTTCGCCCTGGTCATATATTTCCTCTAATTGCAAAAGAGGGTGGAGTATTGGTTAGAACTGGTCATACAGAAGGCTCAATTGATCTTTGTAAATTATCTGGAGTAGCTCCTGTAGCTGTGATTTGCGAAATTATAAAAGATAATGGAGAGATGGCAAGACGAGATGATTTAGAAGAGTTTAGAAAAAAACATAATTTAAAAATTGTCTATATATCTGATATTGTTGAGTATAGATTATCAAAAGAGCAATTAGTAAAAGAGATAAACAAGGAAGAGATTAACTTTTTTGGAGTAAAAGTAGAAAAAATAGAATTTAAAGACCACTTAAACAGAGTTCATACAGTAATTAAATTTTATAGTGCAAATAAAAAATCAAATGTAAAATTTCATAATATATCAAAAGATATAGATTTGCTTTTAAATGAGAAAAGATATAAAAGTTTAATCGATTCAGTAGAGTATTTAAAGAGAAATGGCGGATTGCTTATCTTCTTAGATTCAAATGCAATATCAAAAGAACAAGCCAAAGAGTATGGCATAGGAGCCCAAATACTAAAAGCCCTAGGAGTAGAGGATATAAACCTACTAACAACAAATAAAGATACTGAGTTTGTAGGATTAAGTGGTTTTGGATTAAATGTAAGTAAAAAAGTTGATTTTAGACAGTAGTATAATTTTAGTTCCTTCTAAAAAACTGTGGGTAATAGAAAAACAGTTATAATCAAGATATAAAATCCAACTAAAGAATTTACATAAAAAAATTATTTCAAATGGTATTAAATGCAACAGACACATGGTTCATCAATAATTTAAGTGCAAAAGTTAAATTTACACGCTAAGTAATAAAACCAATTTCAAACAATACAGACATGCGAATTCATTCGCGTCTATTTAAGCAAAAAAGTTAATTTGGGCTATTGCCTCGAATAAATTCGAGGGTCCGATATAAGAAGAGAAACAAACTTTACTTTAAAAGCTCTAGTTTACTAGCACTATAAAATATTGATGATTTAAGCCAGAAAGTTAAGTAGCAGTGTTAATATTAAAATTAAAATCTTTAAGAATAGAATTAAAGTCTAGTCATAAATATAAATCCAAATAAAACCTATAGAATAACAGTTAATATAAACTTTTACTATAACTTAAAACCTAAAATCTTTATATCAAATTATTACAAATAGAAACTAACAAGCTTAATAATAGTATAATAGCACAAAAACTTTATTGGAGATATAATGGGTTTAGGAATTGGGCTTGTGGGGTTACCAAATGTTGGGAAATCTACTACTTTTAATGCTTTGACAAAAGCACAGAATGCTGAGAGTGCTAACTATCCGTTTTGCACTATTGAACCAAATAAGGCTGTTGTGCCTGTGCCTGATAGTAGGCTTGAGGAGTTGGCTAAGATTGTTAATCCTGAGCGAATTCAATACTCTACAATTGATTTTGTAGATATTGCAGGGCTTGTAAAGGGTGCAAGTCGTGGAGAGGGGCTTGGGAATAAGTTTTTATCCAACATTAAAGAGACAGAGGTTATTTTACAAATTGTTCGATGTTTTGAAGATGAGAATATTACCCATGTAGAAGGCTCAATTGACCCAATTCGTGATATCGAAATCATTGAGACTGAGCTTTTACTTGCAGATATTGATGCGCTTGAGAAGAGAATATCTAATTTAGAGCGAAAAGCAAAGGGGAATGATAGAGATGCAAAGGCTCAACTTGAAGTTGCAAAGAGCCTTTTAGAGCATATAGAGGCAGAAAATCCTGTAAGCACTTTTGAAGATGAGAGTGATGCATTTGAGACGCTTAAAAAAGAGATGCGATTTTTGACTGCAAAAGAGATAATTTATGGTGCAAATGTAGATGAAGATTCCCTTGAAGAGGATAATGAGTATGTTAAGACTCTAAAAGAGTTTGCATCTAAACATAATCGCGAAGTTATAAAGCTATGTGCTAAAATAGAAGAAGAGATGGTTGGCTTTGATGAAGAGGAGAAACAAGAGATGCTTGAATCTTTAGGTGTAGAAGAGTCTGGGCTTGACCAAATTATTAGAAAAGGGTTTGATAAGTTAGGTCTCATGAGCTACTTTACAGCGGGTGTAAAAGAGGTAAGATCTTGGACTATAAGAAAAGGAACAACTGCACCAAAGGCAGCAGCTGTAATTCACAACGATTTTGAAAAAGGCTTTATTAGAGCTGAAGTTATAAGCTATAAAGATTTTGTAGAGCATGGTGGCGAAGCTGGTGCAAAAGAGGCTGGTAAAATGAGATTAGAGGGTAAAGAGTATATTGTTGAAGATGGCGATGTAATGCACTTTAGATTTAATGTTTAAGGAGATATTGTGAAAAAGGGTATTTTAGCTTTTATGATTGCTTTTATTGCAGTAAGTGGCTGTGCAGATAAGACGGCTCATGCTACATCTAGTTTTATTAAAGTTTATAAAATAGATTATAAAGTAGATGATGCTGTAGATAGAATTGAAAATACTTTAAAAGATAAAAATTATGTAATTACATCTGTTTTTAACCATGAGAAAGAGGCAATTAAATTAAAAAAGATGTTATATCCAACAAAAACAGTTAATATATATAACTCTAAAATATCTACCAGACTTCTTCAGTGTAAACCTAGTATGGCTTTAGAGATGCCTATTAGAATAGCAATTTACAGTAAATTAAATGGAGATACATATATTGCCTTTACAGACCCAGAGTATTGGAGCTTGAAACATAATATAAAAGATGCTGAGTGCCTAAAGTTATTAATTGCTATAAAAAATGACCTTTATGATGCTAGAGTAGCGCTTGGAGCAAAGTAGATGAAACCTTCAGAGGTAATAAAATCTATAAAAGATGCTCTAAGTTTAAATAGGGCTCAGATGCTTCATATATATGAGTTAGAAGAGTTTCCTATGAGTAAAGAGAGGTTGGATAATATTCTTAAAAACAGCTCTAAAAAGAGTAGTATAAATGCAACTTATGAAGAGTTGGGTATCTTTTTAGATGGCTTAATACAATTTAAGAGAGGAACACCTAAGAAAGAGTTAGAAGATGATGTGGTTTTGGATAATAATTTAATTTTAAAAAAATTAAGAGTAGCACTAAATTTAAAAGAGCATGAGTTGATGATGATATTTGAATTGGTAGATTTTGATATTAGTAAATCAACTTTAAAAGATATCTTTCGTTCACCTAATCATCCAAAATTCAAAGAGTGCTCAAACACTACTCTAAAAGCATTTTTAGATGGCTTAAATGAGTTTTATTATGATAGTGGAGAGTATCTTTAAGTTATAATTTTTACCCTGAATATCTTATCCATTTATCAAAAATATTTAGAAATTTTGATAAAACAGAAGTTTTCAACTAATAAATTTCCAATAAATTATTAAAGCCTCTATATAGACAGTCCAAGGTAAAATGTGGTATAGCATTAAAAATAACAACTAATTAAGATATAAAAAATTTGCAAAATTTAATACTTAAGGATTTTTGAAGATATCTAAATGAAGCTAAAGTCATAGCTTTCTACACAAAATTAATAAAGAATATTTTATTATTTTGTAATAGTAAATTGGATATGAAACTTTAGTTTCATCTAAAAGTTTATCTACATTTATAAGATAAATATCTATATTAAGATTTAATTTTACCTAATTCTAGGTAAGCCTAAAGGCTTACATCCAATAATATTCCAATAAATGGTAATATGTAAATTGAAGATGTCTGGAAAGCTATGGCTAAAGTCTCATCTCCTATAATTTTGTATATAGTTTACTTGATTAATTCGCCTAATTTTAACTAAAAATTTAAAGTAAACAGTGCTATTGCAGCATCTTTGAAAAATTGTCATATATCTTGATAATAGCTATGATAACTTTTGTATAAAATATAGATAATAGCTTACTATCGCCATGATAATAATTTAAGTGCAACAATTAAATTCTCGTGTTAAGTAATAAAACAAATTTCAAACAATACGAACACGCAAATTCATTTGCGTCTATTTGGGTTTAAAAGTTAATTTAGCCTATAGCC